>ENA-OQEN01000481-OQEN01000481.1-human-gut-metagenome-genome-assembly--contig:-NODE-481-length-17415-cov-2.982936_pt1 | contig 17415 bp, 19 predicted proteins | sample MGYA00242791_ERZ504627 | MGnify/ENA primary metagenome ERZ504627 (study PRJEB26092, sample SAMD00036316) | human gut metagenome | host: Homo sapiens | study: EMG produced TPA metagenomics assembly of... | reverse complement strand
ATTTTTTATTTTTAGAGGGGAGAAGTAATTATGATTAACTTTATCAACCAAATCATCAACGGACTCTCGACTGGGAGTATGTATGCTTTAGTTGCAATTGGTTATACAATGGTTTATGGTATTGCGAAAATGATCAACTTTGCCCATGGTGATATCATCATGGCAGGGGCTTATTTCGCATTAATCGCAATAGGCTTTGTAGGACCTATTCCAGCTATCTTGTTTTCTATAGTTGTGACTGCAGCTTTAGGTGTTTTAACAGAAAAAGTAGCTTATAAACCTTTGAGAGGTAAAGGTTCACTTGAAGTATTGATCACTGCCATTGGTGTCAGCTATTTATTAGAAAATGTATTCTTATTAATCTTTGGTAGTGCGGCTCGTACATTCCCGCAGATCATGCCAAAAGGTACAATTAATCTTGGAGCTATTTCTATTAAATATATCACTGTTATTACTCTAGTAGTAACAGCTGTTTGTACTGCTGTTTTATTGTTCTTTATTAATAAGACAAAATTAGGAAAAGCAATGCGTGCTGTATCAGAAGACCAGGGTGCAGCCCAGTTAATGGGTATAAACGTAAATACAACAGTATCTCTTACATTTGCGATTGGTTCAGGTCTTGGTGCTATTGCAGGCGTTATTTATGGATGTGCTTATTCATTAATCACTCCATATATCGGTTTGATGTTAGGTATTAAAGCATTTATTGCGGCTGTACTTGGTGGAATTGGTAGTGTACCAGGAGCTATGTTGGTGGTTTAATGCTTGGTGTTGCTGAATCACTTACAATTGCCTATATTTCTTCAGATTTCTCTGATGCAGTTGTATTTGGTATTCTTATTATTGTCTTATTAGTTAAGCCAGCAGGCTTATTTGGTAAGAATGTAAGAGAGAAGGTGTAGTCTATGGAAAAACTAATAAAAAACGAACTATTCAGATCATTCATTCTTTCAATTGTGATCTTTGCAGTATTGATGATAGGAACAGCTACATCTGTTATTAACTCTTATTGGCAAGGTGTATTAATTCTTTGTGGTATTAATATTATCCTCGCTGTATCACTTAACTTAGCAGCTGGTTATTTGGGACAGCTTACCTTAGGACATGCTGGTTTCATGTCAGTAGGTGCTTATACATCCGCTTTAATTAGTATTTATTTAAATCTTCCATTTATTGTATCACTACTTATTGGTGCGATTGCTGCTGGCATTATTGGTTTAATTATCGGTATTCCAGTATTAAGATTAAAAGGTGACTATCTTTGTATTATCACTCTTGCTTTCAATGAAATCATCCGTGTTATTATGAACAACCTTGAAATCACTAATGGAGCAAAAGGTTTGATTGGTATTCCTATGAATACAAATCTTGTTTATGTCTTTATCGCTATGATTATCACAATCTTTGTAGTATATTCAATTGTGAAATCTAGACATGGACGTGCCATCATCTCAATTCGTGAAGATGAAACAGCATCAGAACTAACAGGTATTGATGTTGGTTATTATAAAGTATTGGCCTTTGCAGTGAGTGCTATTTTTGCTGGACTAGCAGGAGGCTTATATGCTCACTATTATACAGTTATCCTTCCTAAAGGATTTGACTTCAACAAATCAGTTGAAATTCTAGTCATGGTTGTACTTGGTGGTATGGGTAACTTGAAGGGCTCTATTATTGCAGCTATTGTTCTTACTATAATTCCAGAACTATTGATTTCATTCTCACAGTACAGAATGTTGTTATACGCAATTGTATTAATTGCCGCTATGATTTTAAAGGGAACAGGTAAAGGCGAACAGATTATGGAACGTCTTCCATTCTTTAAAAAGAAAGATGAGGTGAAGCCAGAATGAGTACACCATTATTAAAAGCGGAAGGTCTTGGCATTCAGTTTGGTGGATTAAAGGCCGTAGATGAATTTAACTTTGAAATCGATAAGAACCAGTTATTTGGTTTAATTGGTCCAAATGGTGCAGGTAAAACAACTGTCTTCAACCTATTAACAGGTGTTTATCAGCCTACAAGTGGTCGTATCCTTTTTGAAGGACAGCCAATTAAAAAAGCAAACACTATTAAGATTACTAAAGCAGGTATTGCAAGAACTTTCCAGAATATCCGTTTATTTAAGGAAATGAGCGTTATTGATAACGTAAAAGTAGGATTACATTACTCTCACCCATATACAGTATTTGATGCATTATTCCATACACCTAAATATAAGAAGGCTGAAGCAGCTATGCAGGAAGAGGCTTTATCTTTATTACGTGTGTTCCATCTAGAAGAATTTGCAGAATCTAAGGCAAAGAACTTACCTTATGGTAAACAGAGAAAGCTTGAAATTGCGAGAGCACTAGCGACTGCTCCTAAACTATTGCTTCTGGATGAACCTGCTGCAGGAATGAACCCTACAGAAACAGCTGAATTAATGGAAACTATTAAAATAGTAAGAGAAAAGTTCTCAGTCGCAATTCTTCTTATTGAACATGATATGAAGCTTGTTATGGGAATCTGTGAAAAGATTGCTGTATTAAACTTTGGTACAGTACTTGCTTTTGGTACACCTGAAGAAATTAGAAACAACCCTGATGTTGTAGCTGCCTACCTAGGCAATGAAGAGGAGGGCTAAAGATGTTATTAGAAGTTAAGGATCTTGAAGTACACTACGGTGTCATTAATGCGATTAAGAAGATTTCATTTAATGTTGAACAAGGTGAAATCGTTGCACTTATCGGTGCCAATGGTGCGGGTAAGACAAGTACAATGCATGCTATTTCTGGCTTATTAAATGGCAAGAGTGGTGAAATCATCTTTAATGGTGAAAACATCATGAAGACGCCTGCTCATAAGATTGTTTCTAAAGGTCTTGCACAGGTTCCTGAAGGACGTCGTATCTTTGCCCAGCTGAGTGTAGAAGATAACCTAGAAATGGGTGCCTATCTTCGTAATGATGCAGATGGCATCAAGAATGATATTGAACATATTTATACATTATTCCCACGTCTAAGAGAAAGAAAAAAACAGTTGGCTGGTACATTATCTGGTGGTGAGCAGCAGATGCTTGCTATGGGCCGTGCTTTGATGTCTAAACCAAAACTATTATTACTAGATGAACCATCAATGGGTCTTTCTCCAATCCTTGTTAATGAAATCTTTGATATCATTAAAGAAGTTAATGAAAAAGAAAATATGACTATTCTACTTGTAGAACAGAATGCGAATAAAGCACTCTCTATCGCTGATCATGCTTATGTACTTGAAACAGGTAATATTACTGTATCAGGTAAAGCTGAAGATGTTGCAAATAATCCACGTGTTAGAGAAGCATATCTTGGATAACAAGTCCTCCCAAAGGGAGGACTTTTTTTATATATACACCACTATTTCTAAAATATTAAAAAATTCTTAATCAAAAAAAGAGTGATATATACAGTATAAAATATAAATACTTAAGAATATCTTAAGAAAATAGTAGACAGATATAAGTCATGGTGTTATAATCGCATTTGTTGAAAAGCAAAGGAGAATAACTATGACTAAAAATGCCCCCACAACTTTTAATGCAATTGTAGAGAGAATCAGAACTCAGAAAACAATGCTGCTGCCAGCAGTTGCAATCTCTGCATTTGCCCTCGTAGGTTATGCTGCGGCTGACCGTCAGGCACCTGTTATTCATTCAAATAAGATTGTTGTTCCTTATGGTACAAAGCTAAATGCATCTGATTTTGAAATTACAGATAACCGTGATAATTTAGATATCATGGATGTTTCTATTCAATCAGGATCATATGAATCAAAACAGTTAGGTACTTATTCAGTGAAAGTTTCTGTTACCGATACATTCAAGAATACAACTAATAAAGAAGTCGAAGTACAGGTTATTGATAATAAAGCACCTGTTATTTCAGCACGCGTTGACGGCGGTTATATCATAGATGTAGAAGCCAGTGGATCAAATAACTTATTTGACTATGTGAAAGCGACAGATAATGTAGATGGTGACGTCAGTGATTTCATCACTTTTGATGGCAGTATTGATACAGCTGTTATTGGGGAACAGAAGGTTGTTGCTCATGTAGAAGATAATGCAGGAAACAAAGCTGAAAAAACACTTTCATTTAATGTAAAGGATTCTATTGCACCAGTACTTACTCAAAAGACACAGTCATTTGATGTAAACTATGGTGAACCTTTCAATCCTGCTGATTATTTTGATGTATCAGATAATTTTGATCCATCTCCAGTATTAACTGTTAAAGGTGATATTGATACTAAGAAATTAAATAGCGAACAGAAAGCAACTATTATTGCAACTGATAATAGTGGTAATGAAACAAAACAGACATGTACTTTCAATATTAAGGATATCAAAGGTCCTGAAATCAAGTTGAATACAAATAAAGTTTCTATTACTGAAGGAACATCTGTGAACTGGCGTTCACTCATCGTTTCAGCTATTGATAATTTAGATGGTGATCTAACTAAATATGTTGGAATCAGTGGTAATGTAGATGTAAATAATGAAGGTTGCTATACAGCAACTTATACTGTAACTGATAAGACTGGTAACACAACAGTTGTTAATATTCCTGTAGAAGTAAAATCTAGAAATACAGCTCTTATTCAGACTGCATTAGGTAAGATTGGATGCCGTTATAGAATGGGTGCTGTAGGACCTAATGTCTTTGACTGTTCAAGCTTTACTAGATGGGTATATAGACAGAATGGACGTTCTTTAAGTGGTACAGCTGCTGTGCAGTATAATACAACTCAAAGAGTAGATAGAAATGCATTAAAGCCCGGTGATCTTGTATTCTTTAAGAATACATATAAGAAAGGTATCTCTCACGTAGGTATTTATCTAGGTGGAGGAAGATTCGTACATGCTGCCAATGAAAAGAAGGGTGTTATTACTTCTTCTCTAGGTGAATCTTATTATGCTGCTCATTATGCAGGCGGAGGAAGAGTTTAATCTTTAAGGAAATCGGTTTCGATTTCCTCTTTTTTATGATAAAATAAAAGAGTGAAGGGAGTGTTTATGATGTATATAGGAACACAGGATTTACTCAAGCAGTATGATGCTTATTTATTAGAACATGGTTATCAAATAGAAGAGCTTGTTAATCTTGCAAGTGATGCATTACTCAATCATTTCACAAAATATAATCAGTTGGCTATTTTAATAGGACCAGGTAATAATGGGGCAGATGGCTATTCTTTAGGATTAAAACTAGAGAAACTAGGAAAACAAGTCAACTATTATTACAGTGGAGATATAGGCAAGGTATCACAGGCTAATCGCTATTATCGTGATCAATGTGAAGATAATCATCTTATTTATGTAGATGAAGATAATATTAATGCAATTAACTGGAATGACTATGATTGTATTGTCGATGGATTATTTGGATTTGGATTAAATAGCGCCCCTAGAGGCATGTACAAGATTATGATTGAGTCTATTAATGATACTTATAAAGGTATTGTTGGGGCTATTGACATCCCTACAGGACTTGACTGTAATACAGGTAAAGCGTATGAAGCAGCATTAAAGGCAGATTTCACAGTTACTTTAACTGCTTTAAAACAAGGCTTCTTAGATCCACGTTCACTCGAATATACAGGTGAAGTGATTTTAGAAACATTGGCTGTGAATGATTGTTTCAAGGAAGCAGGCTTATTTGAATATGTAGGAGAAGAATATGCGAAAGCACATTTAAGAAAGAGAGTCTATAATGGTTATAAGAATATCTATGGGGTAGATGGTTTAATTGTAGGAAGTAACCAATATACAGGTGCACCATTACTTGCGACTAAAGCAGCTTATTATACTGGTGCAGGTATTGTGAAGACAATTACTTCAGAAAAAGTGACAGCACTATTACCTCTTTATATTCCTGAAGCCATTCCAGTTACAAGACCACAGATTTTCCATTATGATGATTTTGATGGTTATGATGCATTATTAGTCGGATGTGGTTTAGGACTTGAAGAGGGGGCTTTTAGAGCCGTTATTGATATTATGACAGCTTCTATCTGCCCACTTGTCCTTGATGCAGATGCACTTACAATTCTATCTAGGAATATGCATTTATTAGAAAAACAGAATCGTAGTGTTATTCTTACGCCTCATATTGGTGAATTCAAACGTTTATGTCATGTAGAGGATTATCCTGATTTGATGATGGCAGCACAGAGCTTTGCCTCAAAGTATCATTGTATTCTTGTCTTAAAAGGGCCTCATACTATTGTGACTGATGGTAAGACATCTTATCGTATTGCGTCTGGTAATAAAGCCATGGCGGTTGGTGGTATGGGTGATACACTCGCTGGAATCATTACATCACTTCTAGGACAGGGTTATGAAGCATTAGAAGCGGCAGTACTTGGTGTTTATATTCATGGACGTGCTGGAGATGAAGTCGCAAAACAGGCTTATACAGTTATCCCTGAAAAACTTATTGAAGAAATACCACATACAATGGCTGTACTTGCTGGTGACATAGAATAAGAAAAAGCTGGAAAGCAAAAATTGCTCTCCAGCTATTTTTTTAGTCTGATAATAGAAATATTACGATTTTTAGTATGTGTTTTACGATAACTAAAGAATAAATCATCATTCTCCATTGTACAATAAGGACTGACTTCGATATGTTCTTCTAAAACACCACAGTTAAGTAACTGCTGTTTAATAAGTCCTTTAGAATTAAGAAGATAATGTGTTTCATCTTTTTTAGTATAGAAAGAAGATGTATCAAAACTCATACTTTTAACACGATCAATAATATCATCCATCGCTTCAAAGTTTCGTGCCTCAATAGAAGGTCCTACATAAGCATAAATATGACTAGGATCACATCCTTCATCTTCTATTAAATGACGTGTTACCTTGCCTACAATCTCAGTAACCGTACCTTTCCATCCTGAATGAATTGCAGCCACTAGATGCTGATTCTCACAATATAAAAGAACAGGACAGCAATCTGCATGAAAGGTAAAAAGAGTGAGATCTGTATCTCTTGTATATAATGCATCAAAACCTAAATAGGCATCCTTTTGGCTATATATCCCTTTACCGCCATCATTTTTATTTACACTTAAATAATGTGTTGTATGACGCTGTAAAGGTGCAACCATATGATCAAGCTCAGTATGAAGCATTTGTGCGAGTTCTTTACGGTTTTCTAGCACCTGCTTGTCATCCAAGCCGTTATAGCTCATATTGAACAGCCTACCATCAATATGAGCTGGTACTGTATAGCCTTCTACCATATCATTATTAAATTTCCAAGGTATTAATTTCATCTAGCATCCTCCACTTTCTCTAATTCATCATAGAAAGAATCGTCAGGATCAATATAAATTGTTTTATAATGTCCTAAAAGAACTAAACCTGGCTTATTTGTATGAGGTTTTTTTAAGTTCTTCACTAAACAATAATTCACCGGAACACTTGAACTATATTTCCCCTTAGAGAAATATGCCGCAATATTTGCAGCAAGTCTCATAGTATACTCATCCAGATTTTCTGCATGCACAATAATATGAGAACCAGGCATATCCTTCACATGGAACCACATATCATTACGTGATGCCATTTTGAATGTCAGATAATCATTCTGCAAGTTATTCTTGCCAACATAAATAATAATACCATCACGAGTACGATAGACATCATAATGAGGATGTGTTTTCTTTTTTAACTTCTTCACATTCTTCTTACGGATATATCCCATGTTTTCAAGCTCTTCCTTGATTTCCATGGCATCATAATAATCCGCATTGTCCATCAAGGTATTCAAAGTATCAAAATAATTGATTTCTTCTTTCGTCTTTTCAATCTGTTCCTCTAGAACCTTTAAGGAATTCTTTGCTTTCTGATACTTATTATAATAATGGTTGGCGTTTGTTTTTCCATCAAAACGCTCATCAAGTTCAATAGTCATCTTTGTTCCATCATAATAATTATCCACAGTCACTTCCTTCATTCCTTTTTGAATAAGATGTAAAGAAGCATATAAGAGATCACCTTTAATACGATATTCATCACTATTATGAGAATCAAATAATGTCTTTTCTAGCTTATCAAGCTTATTCACGTTTTTTGTATATTCTTTCTGAATAAAATGAAGAATATCAGAAGTCTGCTGTTTAATACGATCCTTCTGATCAATAAACTGATAATACGCATCTAATCCATCAAAAAGAGAATAGTGATCAATTCTTTTTCCAAAACAAGTCAAAGGAATCACATGATACTTCTCTTTATCACCTCGTGTGATATAGAGTTCTTTACTATTTTGTATTTCATTCATAATTGTTTTGAAATCAGTCCCCTGTTCTATTCTCACAGCCACTTCTTCAGCTAAGTCTTTAGAGAATCCTTCAAACTCTTTTACAAGCTGAGTTGTCTCAGGGGTATTCTCAAATGGATTCTTCTTATCGAGAAGTGGAGGGTAGGTATAAGTAATCCCTGGCTGCATAATACGAATACTATCGCTCGGAGAAACACGCTTTAAACATTCAAGAATCTTATCTTCTTTATTTGTAAGAATAAAGTTAGAGTGCTTACCCATGATTTCTATATAGAGATGATACTCTACAAGATCTTTAAATTCATTTCTTCCTCTTAAAGTTATCTTTAATATACGATCAAGTCCCACCTGTTCAATACGCTCAATAAAAGACCCTTCAATATGTTTTCTTAGAAACATAGTCAAAGCGTTAGGAAAATCAGGTGTAGGATAATTCAATTGCGTTAACTGAACACGGGCATACATTGGATGAATAGAAACAAGGAGTTTCTTATTTTCATTCTGCGCACGTACAGTCATTAATAATTCGTATTTCGATATCTGATATAATTTTGAAATAGTCCTGTCACGATTGTTTCATTTAATAATTCTGTAACACGTGACAATACAATTCCATCAAATGCCATATTCATCACCCGACTTAGTATAACATATTTAAAAGTGTTTGACATCACTGTTTTATTCATGTAGGATATCTTAAAAAGGGGATGTAGATAAGTGAAAAGAGGCCTTCTAATTATCCTGAGTGGACCTAGCGGCGTAGGCAAAGGAACAGTCAGAGAACAACTATTTAAAGAAGAATCATTAAACCTTGCATATTCAATTTCAATGACTACACGATATAAGAGACCTGGCGAAAGAGAAGGAATCGATTATTTCTTCGTGGATGTTGATACATTTAAGAAAAAGATTGAGCAGGGTGAATTACTAGAATACGCACAATTTGTAGGTAATTACTATGGAACACCTAAAGCCTATGTAGATCAGCTACTAGATGAAGGTAAGAATGTTGTACTAGAAATCGAAGTACAAGGTGCACTTCAGGTTATGAAGAAAGTACCAGACGCACTTACAATTTTCTTAGTGCCACCTTCAATGGAAGAATTAGAAAAACGTATTCGTGGACGTAGAACAGAAGCTGAAGATGTTATTAAAGAACGTCTTGATAAAGCAAGAAGAGAAATTGCGACAAAAGATCAGTATAAGCATGTAGTGGTGAACGATGATGTTATGCGTGCTAAAGATGATATTGTCAAGATTATCGAAGAAAACATGAAGTAGCCATCTGGCTGCTTTTTCTTTTTTACGGAGGTGATTTTATGTTTAAGGTAGAAGTATTAATAGAACATCCTGTCCAGGCATTAGATCGTGGTTTTTCTTATTTATCTAAGAAACCAATTCTTACAGGAATTCGTGTAAAAGTTCCATTTAATCATCGTCAGGTGGTTGGTTATGTCTTATCGGTTGAAGAAGTTCAATTAACGCAGAAAGAACTAGAAGAAAGAGATGGCTTTAAATACTCCTATATTTATTCTGTCATAGATGAAGCACCACTCTTAAACAATGAATTAATAACACTGGCTCATCGTATGTCTAAGATGACACTTTGCCCACTTATTGCTTGTTTCCAGCAATGCTGCCAGGTACTTTAAAACCCTCTACACATAAAATGGTCGGTATCAAGACGAGACAATGTGTAAAAGTAATCAATACAGGAACACCTAAAACAGTGAAACAGAAGGAATGTTTTCGTATGCTTTTGAATCAGGGAGAAATATTTCTTAAGGATATCCCTTATTCTAGAAGTGTCATCTCATCTCTTGAAAATCAGGGATTGATAGAGATTTATAATAAAGAAGTACAGCGCAACCCTTATGCAGGAAATGATTTAAAGGTCAATAATGAAATTACCTTAACACCACTTCAAGAAAGTGTTGTAAGGGGAATCCTTCAAACCTCTCATACTATTTCTCTTATTCATGGGGTTACAGGATCTGGGAAGACAGAAGTCTATATTGCGCTCACTAAAAAGATGTTAGAAAAGAATAAGACAGTACTTATGCTTGTGCCAGAAATATCTTTGACGCCGATGATGGAACGTATTTTTAAAGAACGTTTCATGACGAAGTGGCAATCATTCATTCCCGTTTATCACAGGGAGAAAAATATGATGAATATCGTCGTATAAAAAAGGGTGAAGCTCGTATTGTGGTAGGTGCGCGTTCTGCAATCTTTGCGCCAGTTGAGAATCTAGGACTCATCATTATGGATGAAGAACATGATATGAGCTATAAGCAGGACAATACACCACGTTATCATACATTATCTATTGCGAAGATGCGTGCAGAGAAAAATAATGCGAAGATTGTCCTAGGCAGTGCGACACCATCTGTAGAAACATATGCGAGAGCACAAAAAGGAATCTATGGCTTATTTGAGATGAAAGAAAGAATTAATGGGAAACCATTACCTTATTGTGAAGTGGTAGATATGGGTAACGAAGCGCGTCAGGGTAACTATTCACTATTATCTCAAAGAATGCAGCAGCGACTAGAAGAAACTCTGAATAAAGGAGAACAGGCGATGATTCTTTTAAATAAGAGAGGCTATGCGTCTTTTATTAAATGTGAATCATGTGGTAAACCAATCCGCTGTCCGCATTGTGATGTGACACTTACTTATCATAAAGCTGAAAACAGATTAAAATGTCACTTATGTGAATACTTCACTTCTGTACCTCAAGTCTGTCCTGAATGTGGTAGTACGCATCTTAAAAAGATAGGGTATGGTACACAGAAAATAGAAGAAGAATTAGAAAAGAAATATCCAGATGCACGTATTATTCGTTTTGACTTTGATACAACCCGTAATAAGAATACACATTTAAAATTACTTAAAGATTTTGAAGAACATAAAGCAGATATTATGCTTGGTACACAGATGATTGCGAAGGGGCTTGATTTCTCCAATGTCACATTTGTAGGGGTTCTTATGGCTGATTTGTCTCTTATGGTACCGGATTTTAGAGCTTCTGAACGCACATTCCAGTTATTATGTCAGGTGGCAGGAAGGAGTGGACGAGGAGATAAGCAGGGGACTGTCATGATTCAGACATTTAATCCTGAACATTATGCAATCAAGGCAGCTGTGAAGCAGGACTATGAAGCTTTCTTTAAGGAAGAGATGTTATTTAGAAAGAAAGCAAAATATCCACCATTCTGCCACCTTGTATCAGTCATTGTACAATCCCGTACACCAAAGAATGTTCATTTGACAGCCTTGGATATCAGCAAGTGTTTAAAGGAACATTTAGAAAAGGTACGCATTATCGGCCTCAGCCCGCCTTTAAGATGCAGGATATCTATCGTGAAAGAATTTTGATTAAATATATAGAATCTAAGCCAATCTATGAACAATTAAGTCTCATCGATGATTATTATAACCGTACAAGAAAAGGAGGTGTCATTGTGGCATGCGATTTTAATCCGTATTCCACATATTAATATGAAAGAAAGAGATACAGCATTAGACATACTCATTGATTATGAAAAGAATGAGAGTTATTTAAATATCACTTTAAATCATACTCTTACTCAAGATTTCTCATCATCAGAAAGAGGACTTATTACAACCCTCGTCTATGGGACTATTCAGAATCGTTTATATCTAGAATATCAATTAGAACCACACATCCATACTCGCTTAAAAGTTGTAGAGAGAATGCTTCTATTAATGAGCCTTTACCAGCATTTTTATTTAGATACACCAGATTATGCGATAGTGAATGAGGCAGTAGAAATTATTAAAGAAAGAAGAAATAAAAGAGCAGGAGGCATGATTAATGCGATTTTGCATGGTTGTTTTAAAGAAACAAGATCTTTAGATGATTTGGATCATGATGAACGTTTATCTATTTCTACAAGTCATCCATTATGGATGGTCAAGATGTTCAATGCGCAATATGGCAAAGAAACAACAGAAAAGATTCTTCATGCTGATAATGAAGTTCCTTTAAAAAGCGGCCGTGTGAATACATATAAGATGTCTCGCGAGGAATTCTTAAAGAAGTATCCAGAGTTTACTCCAGGTTATTTATCACCAGATAGTGTGTTATTAAAAGAAGGCAATATTGCGCATACTGAAGCTTTTAAAGAAGGTCTGGTCACTATTCAGGATGAATCATCACAGATGGTAGCTCGTTTATTAAATCCAGGTGAAGAAGATGTTGTCTTGGATATGTGCGGGGCACCAGGTTCTAAAACAACACATCTTGGTATGCTCATGAATAATAAAGGCTTGATTGACGTTTATGATCTTTATCCACATAAAGCAAAGCTTATTGAAGACAATGCGAAAAGACTTGGATTATCCAATATTCATGTTCATACAGGAGATAGTACAGACCTTTCATTATTTGATAAGCAGTATACAAAAATACTCTTAGATGGTCCATGTTCTGGACTTGGTGTTCTTTCCAGAAAACCTGAAATCAAGTACCATGATTCTGATGCAATGGATGAAATCACTCTTATTCAAGCAAAATTACTAGAAAATGCATATTCTTTATGTATAAAAGGTGGTAATATAGTGTATAGTACGTGCACTATAAATAAAAAAGAAAACGAAAAACAGATTGAAAAATTCATAAAGAAGCATCCCGATATGCATGTAGTGGAAGAGCGTACTATACTTCCATTTGAATATCACAGTGATGGCTTTTATATGTGTCTGTTAGAAAAGGATGTATGATGAAATCAATTTATGACTTAACACTTGAACAATTAAAAGAAGAATTAAAAGCGATGGGGCAGAAGCCTTTCCGTGCGAAACAGATCTATGAATGGATTTATGTAAAGAATGTCTATGATTTTCATCAGATGACTAATCTTTCTAAAGAACTTCAGGAAACACTTTCCAACCATTTCAGTGATGCGCTTTTAACTATCAAGGAAAAGCAGGTCGCACGTGATGGTACGACTAAATATCTTCTTGAATTAGAAGATGGAGGACTCATTGAAACAGTATTGATGATTCAGACTTATGGTCGTTCATTATGTGTCACAAGCCAGTTAGGATGCAATATGGGCTGTTCCTTCTGTGCTTCAGGCTTACTAAAGAAACAGCGTAACCTTACAAGTGGTGAAATTGTGAAACAGGTCTTGACTGTTATGAATGATTTAAAAGAAAGAGTGACTCATGTAGTCGTCATGGGAACAGGTGAGCCATTTGATAACTATGATGAAGTCATGAACTTCATCTATACAGTCAATGAACCTCATGGTTTAGCTATTGGCGCAAGACATCTCACTATCTCTACATGTGGTTTGATTCCTGGAATTGAATGTTTCTCTCATGAACCAATCCAGGTGAATCTAGCAATCAGCTTACATGCACCTAATGATGAAATCCGTAATGAATTGATGCCTATCAACAAACGCTATAATATGGATGATTTAAGAGATGCAATCAAGACATATATTGAACGTACAAATCGTCGTGTCACTCTTGAATATATTTTATTGAAGGATGTTAATGATGATATCAAATATGCACGTCAGTTAGCGCATTATCTTCGTGGATTAAATGTCTATGTCAATTTAATTCCTTATAACCCTGTAGATGAACATGGCTATAAACAATCTCTAAGTCATACAATTACTGCATTTAAGGATGAACTTATTCGTTTACATATTAATTGTACTTTAAGAAAAGAACATGGTCGTGATATTGATGGTGCATGTGGACAGTTACGTGCAAAGAGAGAGAAAGGAGCATAATATGGCTATCTCCGCGATGACTGATATCGGAATAAAAAGGTCAGTAAATCAAGATAGAGCAGTCTATAAAATTAAGAATCATGAAATCGTTGGCGTATTGTGTGATGGAATGGGTGGTCATCTTGCAGGTGAAGTTGCTTCAACACTTGTGAGTCGTTATGTGATTGAACATTTCTTTGATCATTCACCATTTCTAGATGATGAATCTATTCATGCCTGGATTTCATCTTTACTATTAACTGCCAATGATCTTGTGAATAAGGAAAGTGACATGCATAGTGAATATGCAGGCATGGGGACTACAATTGTCATCTGTTATATGGATGGTAAGAATACTTATATATCCCATGTGGGTGATTCTAGAGCTTATTTATATAAAGATACATTAAAGCAGATTACAGCAGATGATACTTTTGTGAATGAACTTGTAAAAAGAGGTTTGATCAATGCAGAAGAAGCCTCACATCATCCAAAAAGAAATGTCTTAGTGCAGGCTATTGGTATTAAAGAAGCTTTACGTATTTCTTTTTATAAGATTGAAGAGGATTATCGTGCAATATTGCTCTGTTCAGATGGATTATATAATTCACTCTCATCTCAACAGATTGAAGAAATACTACAAAAAAATGCATCAGTTGATCAAAAAACTGAATGCCTCATTCAATCAGCCAATGAATTTGGCGGATTAGATAATATTGGTGTTTTACTAATTGAGAAGGGAGAAGCATAAGATGAGTGAAAAAGGACGTGTTCTTGCTGATCGTTATGAATTAAAAGAACTTATTGGACAGGGCGGTATGGCCGATGTCTATCTTGCATATGATGACATATTAAAAAGAGAAGTAGCAGTCAAAATACTTCGTTCTTCTTTGACAGGAGATCCTATTTATATCACTCGATTCCATCGTGAAGCGCGTGCAGCGGCTGCATTATGTCATCGTAATATTGTAGAAATCTATGATGTAGGTGAAGAAGATGATCTTTACTATATTGTCATGGAATATGTACGTGGTCAGACTTTAAAAGAATTAATTAACAAGCGTGGTGCACTTCATTACGTTGAAGCTGTGGACATTATGAAGCAGGTTGCTTCAGCTACTGCACTTGCACATTCTATGGGTATTGTACATCGTGATCTGAAGCCTCAGAATATTCTTGTCACTGATTCTGGCATTGTAAAGATTGCGGATTTCGGTATTGCCTCAATCCAGTCTTTATCACAGGTGACTCAGACTGATACGATCATGGGCTCACTTCACTATCTTGCGCCAGAAATCGCAAGAGGTGAAAAAGCAACACCACAGAGTGATATTTATGCCTTAGGTGTTCTCTTCTATGAATTACTAAGAGGAGATGTACCATTTAATGGTGAGTCTCCAGTAAATATCGCATTAAAGCATATGCGTGATGAAATTCCTTCAGTACGTGCTTATAATCCAGCGATTCCTCAGTCAGTAGAAAATATCATTATCAAAGCGACTGCTAAGAATACAAATAATCGTTATCAGTGTGCGGATGATATGTTAGATGATTTAGATACATGTTTAGAACGTTTAGCTGAAGAAAAGCTTACTTTTGACCAGGTTAATACTGATCCAACTATTATTGCGAGCGATTCACAGTTCTTTACTAAAACGGCACCTATTGATCCTGAAACAACACAGACAGAAATTGAAGAAATCAAGCCTCAGGATGAGAAGAAGAAAGAACCAATGGATAAGAAAAAGAAGATTGCGATTGGTGCAGCGATTGGTGCTGTCATTGTATGTCTTGCGATTGTGGCAGGTTTCTTCTTACTTGGTGGTAATAAAGATGGCATGATGATGGATTTAGTAGGTAAGACCGAAAAAGAAGCAACAGCTTTATTGATTGATAAAGGCTATAAGGTTTCTGATAATGTTAACTATGAATTAAGTGATAAATATGAAAAAGGTCTTGTAGTAGCCACAGATCCTGAAGCAGGACATGCTATTAATAAAGGTGATACTGTGACATTAACTCTTTCTAAGGGTAAATATATTATCATGGAAGATTATACAGGTGTGTCTTATGACACAGCTTATAAGAAACTTACCAAGCTTGGATATAAGGTGAAGAAGTATGAAAAGTCTGATGATGAATATAAAGCAGGTATTGTTATTGGACAGTCTATTTCTGAAGGAGAAAAACAGGATCCTAATGAAAAAGGCAAGATTATCACTTTAACAGTTTCTAAGGGTGTTACTATTACTGTTCCATCACTTTATGGTCAGGACATCAATGCCGCAAAATCAACATTGGAAAGCCAGGGCTTCACCAATGTAAAATTATCTGTTCTTCCATCACCTACTGACAGTGCAACAATCAACTCAATGTCTGTTAATACAGTCGTTAAACAGTCTGTTGCACCTTATACTCAGGTAACAAGCAAGGGCACTGAAATTATCTTATATTACTATGATAAGAAACCTACTCCACCAACACCACCTTCTCAGCCTGATTTACCAGAAGATGATGATGGTGATGACGCCAGTCAGAATGCACAATCAGAATAGGAGAAGATATGCCTAAAGGTCAGATTATAAAAGTCCTTGCAGGATTCTACTATGTAGATACAGGCGAAAAAGTAGTAAGCTGCAAGCACGTGGTAAATTTAGAAACAGAGGACAGAAGCCTCTTGTAGGAGACTTCTGCAGCTTCAAGGAAGAAAAGGATGGTTCAGGTTATATCCTTTCTCTTGATGAAAGACATAATCAGTTAGAAAGACCTCCTATTTGTAATATAGATCAAGCTCTCCTTGTATTTTCTATTGCTGAGCCGGATTTTGATCAGATGCTTCTTGATCAGTTCCTCGCAATGGTTGAATATGAGAAGATTAAGCCAATTATCATTATTACTAAGATAGATCTTAATAGAGAACTTGTTCCGGTTATCAAAAAGAAGTACAATGCATATGATCTATATTTTGTATCAAGTAAAGAAAATGAGGGTATTGAAGAAATCAAACCACTTCTAAAGAATCGTGTCACAGTCGTGACAGGACAGAGTGGTGTAGGTAAATCAAGTCTTTTGAATGCTTTAAACATTGAATTGAATATTGAGACAAATGAAATTTCACAGGCGTTAGGAAGAGGAAAACATACGACAAGACATGTTGAACTGATTCCGATGTATGGTGCTATATTGCCGATACACCTGGTTTCTCTTCTTTGGAACTGAAGATGGAACCCGTAGAACTTGCGACTACTTATCATGATTTAGAGAATTATCTCATCATTGTAAGTTTAGAGGATGTCTTCATGATAGTGAACCAAAGTGTGCTGTGAAAGAAGCTGTTGAAGCAGGAG
>ENA-OQEN01000480-OQEN01000480.1-human-gut-metagenome-genome-assembly--contig:-NODE-480-length-17423-cov-2.696866_pt1 | contig 17423 bp, 20 predicted proteins | sample MGYA00242791_ERZ504627 | MGnify/ENA primary metagenome ERZ504627 (study PRJEB26092, sample SAMD00036316) | human gut metagenome | host: Homo sapiens | study: EMG produced TPA metagenomics assembly of... | reverse complement strand
ACGATACTTTTTTGGCTGCAATAAAATAAAAGTCAGAATAATATATCTGCTGATATATCATCTGACTTAAATTCTAGCATTATTAACTTAATGACATTGCCGAAAGGTTCTTTTTTCATTTCCTAACACTTAGGAAGTGAAATTGAATGCATAAAGCACAGTAAACCATTACAATGAAGGTACAGGAGGTTATACGGATGAATAATAGACAGCAGCGTATTATAGATATCTTCATGATTATGATGAATGGGTGACAGGTAAAGAGCTTGCTTCTATGTTGTCTGTATCAGATCGTACAATCCGTTCTGATATTGAGCATATTAATAAAGAGTATGAATGTACTCTTATAGAAGCCAATCGTCGTAAAGGTTATCACTTAGACGAGATGCTGACAAGTGTCAAAGGAATTACGACAAAGTCAGTCATTCCTCAGACATCTCAGGAACGTGTATCTTGGATCATTAAGGAATTATTGTTTAAACAGGAAATCAATCTCATTGAATTACAGGATCGTATTTATGTCAGTGGTTATACGATTGATAATGACTTAAGAAATATCAGACGTATACTCAATGAATATCCTTCTTTAAAGTGATACGTGTAAAAGAACCACATTCGTTTAGAAGGTAATGAAAATGAGAAGCGTTCTGTATATAAGCATCTATTAGAATCAGAAATCAAAGGAAACTTCACAAATATCAGTGCCTTGTCTCATTTATGGAAGGATTTTAATCTCATTGATGTAGTAGAAATCTTTAAGAATGTCTGCGCAAATAATCATTATAAGTTCAAGAATGTCAGTCTTCCTATGTTGATGATGCATGCGGGTATTGCGATTGAACGTATCAGGAATAAGAATTATTTATATGAAACACAGAGTGATTGTACAAGTATTGATTTAGAATATCGTGTCTCAAAGGATTTCTTTGAAGAATTATCACAAAAGTTTGGTATTCCTTATGTTGAAGAAGAAGTCGTTAAGTTTGCTTTCTTATTGGAAGGAAGAGGCAGTCATGTAGATTTAAAAGCAGAATCACAACAGTTAGTAGAAGAAGTATTATTAGACATTAAAGATTGTTTTGATATTGATTTTACAGATGATGAAGAACTTTACAATAGCTTAGTCATTCATATGCAGTCATTGCTTGATCGTATTAAAGTAGATAAACCTAATACAACAGCTTATTTAAAGGAGATTAAAAGACAATATCCTCTAGTCTTTGAAATGGCGATACATGCCAGTGATGTCATTTCTAAAGTTACAGGTAAACCTTTAGTAGAAGATGAAATCTCTTATCTTGCTTTACATTTTGGAACAGCCTATGAAAGACATATCAATACACAGAAATATCGTGTAGTCATGATTATTCCCCATAATCAGATGCTGGCGAAAGCATGTATGGATAAGATTGAAACACGTTTTAGAGAACGTATGGAAATTATTAAAGTATTCCCATTCTTTGAAAATAATATGATTGCATCACTTCATCCTGACTTGATTTTGACTGTTGTACCTTTGCAGCATGAATTGTCTATTAAGACAGTATCAATCAGTTTATTTGTGAACTATGAGGATGAAAGTCAGATCTTCCAGGCATTGAATCAATTAGATAGAGAAAAATATCATGATCAGTTCTGTCATATTGTAAAGAAGCTGATTGGACAAGAAACATTCTTTATAAAAAAAGACATCGCATCTAAGGAAGATGCCATTAACTATTTATGTGATAATCTGATTCAGTTAGCTATGCCACACAAGAATATAAAGAAGATGTTTTTAAAAGAGAAGAGATGGCAGGAACAGCCTTTGTGCAGGCTTTGCGGTACCTCATGCCATTACAGTACAGCCATTACGTTCTACTATATCCGTCATGGTCTTAAAGAATCCCGTTAAGTGGGAAAGTATGAAGTACGTCTTATTCTCTTATTATCTATTAGTGAACAGGATAATCAGATGCTGCATACATTCTTTGACTGGTTATCCAATGTACTTATTGATTATAACCAGCTGATGCAGTTTATCGAAGCAGACAATTATCAACAATTTATGAAGCTGATGACAGCGTGAGGTAACATATGAAAAAACAACAACAGACTATTGCATCATTACCAAGACGTTTTGGTGCATACTTATTAGATTGGTATATTGGTGCTCTTTTTACATCATTTCCTATCGCAATTGTGTCACAGAAGATTTATGGCACAATGAAGAACCAGAATCTATTAGAATACCCTCATCAATTAGGACTGATTTGTGGGTTATTCGCATTACTAGGCGCCATTATCTACTATGTTGTGATTCCTTTAGTTATTAATAAGGGACAGACAATCGGTAAAAGAATATGTCATATTAAGATTGTAAAGAGTGATGGTAAAGATGTTGGCCTTAAAGAACTATTACTAAGAGAAGTATTAGGAGCCATTATTATTGAAGGAGTTCTATATTCTGCAAGTACAATATTACATCAGGTATTACAGATCAGTTAGGTATTAGTTTAGTAAAGCCAATGATGTATGTTGGCTTTGCGATTACAATCGTGAGTGCTATTTTATGTTTAGTGAATAAGAAAGAACATCTAGCATTACATGATTATCTAGCACGTACTAAAGTAGTGAATTTTTCCTAAATAGAGGAAATCGCATTCACTACCTGAAAATAAATATAAGTTTATACTATGAATTGTGAGATGGAGGAAATCACATGGAAGATTTAGAATTATTAAGTTTTAACATTATTTCTGCCGTGGGTACCGCAAAGTCACGCTATGTACAGGCAATGTATCTTGCTGAGAAGGGTGATTTTGATGAAGCTCGCGCAAAAATAAAAGAAGGAGAAGAAAGCTTTGTGAAAGGTCACGAAGCACATGCATCACTTATCCAGAAGGAAGCATGTGGTGAAAAGACAGTTCCAACAATTCTTCTTATGCATGCGGAAGATCAACTTATGAATGCTGAAACAACAAAAATCATGGCTGAAGAGATTATCAAACTATCTCAAAGAATTAAAAAATTAGAAGGAGGAGAATAGGATGAAAAAGGTTTATTTATTCTGTAGTGCAGGTATGTCTACTAGTATTCTTGCAAGTAAGATGCAGGAAGTCGCAAATAGCCATAACCTACCAATCAAGGTGGCTGCTTTCTCTCATAACAAATTAGGAGAAATCGTTAATTCTGATTGTCCTGATTGTATTTTACTTGGTCCACAGGTTGAATATCTTTATGACGAAACAGTAGCTAACTTCGGGCACCTAAACATACCTATTTCTGTGATCGACCAAGATGATTACGGTATGATGAACGGTGAAAGAGTACTTAAAAAAGCTATTCTATTAATCAAAAAAAACAATAAATAATAATTAAAGGGAGTACTTAAAGTATGATGAAACAACTTGAAAAGTATTTAATGCCTTTAGCAGAAAAAATTGGGCGTAATAAATACTTAATGTCAATTCGTGATGGTTTCTTAGTATCAACACCATTACTTATTGCAGGATCAATTTTCTTATTAATCGCAAACTTTCCAATTACAGCTTGGACAAAAGTTTTAGAATCAACAATTATCAATCAGAAAACAGGTGAGACACTTGCTGCATTCTTATCAAAGCCATCTGATGCAACATTCACTATCATGGCAGTATTTGCGGTAATGGGTATCGCTTATTCATTTGCTGGTCAGATGAAGACAAACAAGATCTTCGGTGCTGCCTGTGCACTTATGTCATGGTTCCTAATCATGCCATATTCAATCACTGGTAATGTTGCTGTAGGATCTAAAACTATTGAAGCAACTCTTTCTGGTATCCCATTAGGATGTTGGTGCTAAGGGTATCTTCGTAGGTATCATTACTGCATTCTTAAGCGTACATATCTATGCTTGGGTAGAAGGTAAAGGCTGGACAATCAAGATGCCAGCTGGTGTTCCACCAACAGTTGTAGAATCTTTCTCAGCATTGATTCCAGCAACATTCGTAATGGCTTTCTTCTTCCTAGTAACTTAATGTTTGGTTTCTTAGGAACAAATGTATTCCAGATTATCTTCGAATTCTTACAGACACCATTACTTAACCTTGGTGACACATTAGGGGCAATGGTTGTTGCTTATATCTTCTTACACTTATTCTGGTTCTTCGGTATCAATGGTGGATCTGTAGTAGGTGCTGTATTTAACCCAATTCTTCAGACTCTATCAGCTGAAAACATTCTTTTCTTCACTAAAGGACAGGGTACAGGACATATTATCTGTCAGCAGTTCCAGGACTTATTCGCTACATTTGGTGGATGTGGTTCTACATTATCATTATTAATCGCAATGTTATTATTCTGTAAATCTAAACGTATTACAGACTTAGGTAAACTTGCTTTAGTTCCAGGTATCTTTGGTATCAACGAACCAATCGTATTCGGTTTACCAATCGTATTAAATCCAACTATGCTTATTCCATTCATGTTAGTGCCAACAGTAAACATCATTATCTCATACTTCTGTATGGCTCTTAAGATTGTTCCAATCTGTTCAGGTATCAACATCCCTTGGACTATGCCACCAATTATCTCAGGTTTCTTAGCCACTAACTGGTAGGTGCACTGCTTCAGGCTGCCTTAATCGTTATTGGTGTTGTTATCTATATGCCATTCATCAAGGTACTTGATAAGCAGTACTTAAATGAAGAAGCTCAGGCTCAGGCTGCTAAAGAAGAAGACGACATTGATTTAGACGACTTATCTTTTGACGATCTATAAGAAGGAGGATGAAACATGAAAATCGTAATGATTTATGACCAGATCCAGTCTGGTAAAGGGATTAAAGATGATCACATGGTACCTTTAGGACTCGTAAAAGAATCATGTGGACCTGCTATTATGATGGAACCATTCTTAAAACAGGTAAATGGACATGTTGTATGTTGTTTATATTGTGGAGATGGATTCTATGAAGCAAATAGTGATGAAGTCAGCCGTAAACTTTGCGCAATGGTAGAAAAAATTAAACCAGATGTTGTTGTTTGTGGTCCATGTTTCAACTATCTTGGCTATGGGCGCATGGCTGCACGTGTCGCTTATGATATTAACGAAAAAACTCATTCACATGCTATAGCTGCAATGAGTATCGAAAATGAAGAGACAATTAATGAATATAAAGACAAGGTTCATATCATCAAGACACCTAAGAAGGGTGGTACTGGTTTAAATGAATCATTAGAAGGAATCTGTCAGCTTGCTAAGGCAATGTGTGAGCAGAAAGACGAAGACATTGTTGCTTCTAAATATTGTTTCTAAATTAACTTGAGGATACGTGAGGACGTATCCTCTTTCAATAAAAGGAGGATATTAATATGTACGGTATTATTGCTACTTGGAGAATGGCTTTAGAAGGTATTACAAAAGCAGATGAAATGTTAAAGAATCATGGGGATGCAGGAGATGCAATCGTTGAAGCTGTTAAGGCTGTAGAAGATTTCCCATATTATAAATCAGTAGGTTATGGGGGATTACCTAACGAAGAAATGATTGTTGAATTAGATGCGGCTTATATGAACGGAAATACTCTTTCAGTAGGATGTGTTGGGGCAATCAAAGACTTTGCCAATCCTGTAGAAATCGCAAGAAAATTATCTCATGAAAAGGTCAACAACTTCTTAGTTGGTGCAGGTGCTGAAAAATATGCATCTAAGAATGGCTTTGAAAGAAAGAACATGCTCACTGAACGTGCTGAAATTCATTATCATAATAGATTAAAAGAAATGACTCAGGAAATTAAACCTTATTCTGGTCATGATACAGTTGGTATGGTCTGCTTAGACGAACATGATAAGATGACTTCTGCGACTTCTACAAGTGGTCTATTTATGAAGCGTTCTGGTAGAGTAGGTGACTCACCCGTATCTGGATCAGGTTTCTATGTTGATAGTGAAGTCGGTGGTGCAAGTGCAACAGGACTTGGTGAAGATGTAATGAAGGGATGCGTCTCTTATGAAATCGTAAGAATGATGAAGGAAGGTATGCACCCACAGGCTGCATGTGAAAAGCTGTTAATACATTCTCTAAAGAATTAATCAAACGCCGTGGTGAAGCAGGAGATATGTCTTTAATCGCTATGAATAATAAAGGTGAATGGGGATGTGCCACAAATATTGAAGGTTTCTCATTTGTAGTTGCAACTCCAGAACTTGAACCAACTGTATTTGTAGTAAAGCATGAAGGTGAACATAGTGTGTTTGAAAAAGCAAGTCAGGAATGGCTTGATGATTATATGCGTACAAGAACAGCCCCATTGGTAAGAAAATAATGAATGAAGAAATATTAAAGGCTGTTGATGAGATTGCAGATGAGATGATTGAAGGCATCAAGCGTATTGTACGTATTGATAGTGTAGAATCTGAGGCTGTGAATGATGCTCCTTTTGGAGAAGGTGTACGCCATGCACTTGATGAAACACTCCAGTTATCTCGTGATCTTGGATTTGAAACAGTGGATGTTGATCATTATATCGGTTATGCTCGTTATGGTAAAAGTGATGATTATGTATGTGCCTGTGGTCATTTAGATGTTGTACCAGTAGGTGAAGGCTGGAAACATCCACCATTTAGTGCTTATGAAGAAGACGGCGTGATTTATAGCCGTGGTATTCTAGATAACAAGGGTCCTATTCTTTCATGTCTTTATGCCCTTACTGCTTTAAAGAGACTTGGCATAAAGCCTGAAAGAGAAGTACGTATCATCTTTGGCTGTGATGAAGAATCAGGATTTGAGGATTTAAAATATTATTTAGATCATGAAAAAGCACCTATTGCCGGCTTTACACCAGATTGTAAATATCCTGTTGTTTATGCTGAAAGGGGACGTGCTGTTATCAAAGTGAAAGCTGATCTAGATCATTTGATTACTTTTATGAATAACTATATCTTAAATACACAAAACAAAGGTGAAAGACTTGGTATTGATTATAAGAATGATGAGTTTGGACAATTAGAAATCCGTAACTATCATTTGACTAAAGAAGATTTCAGCTTTTCTATCAGTTATCCTGCAGGAATTACACTAGAAGAAATAATTGATAAACTCAATCATATTGAAGGGTATGAGTATGAAGTCGTGTCTCATTTTAAACCTGTTTATTTTGATAAAAAGGCACCTATGGTAGAAATCATGAAAGAGACATATGAATATGTAACGGGTAATGATGGAACTCCAGTTACTACAACAGGTGGTACTTATGCGAAAATGATGCCTCATATTGTTCCATTTGGACCTTCTTTCCCAGGACAGAAAGGTATTGGACATAATCCCAATGAATGGATGACAAGAGAGGATCTTATTACCAATGCAAAGATTTATGCTTTAACACTTTATCAATTATCTAGAAAGGAAACAGAACTATGATTGAAGTATGCTGTGGAAGTTATAAGGATGGCCTACGTGCTCATAAGGGTGGTGCCACACGCATTGAATTAAACAGTGCTCTATATTTAGGAGGTTTAACACCTTCTGTTGCTTCATTAAAACTCTTAAAAAGAGAAACAACATTGACTATTATTTGTATGGTTAGACCTCGTGGTGCTGGTTTTACTTATGATGAAATAGAATATAAACAGATGTTATTAGAAGCAGAAGATCTATTAGAAAATGGTGCAGATGGTCTCGCTTTTGGTTTCTTAAAGAGTGATCATACAATTGATGTCAAGCGTACAAGAGAATTTGTAGAACTTATTCATAAATACCATCGTACGGCTGTATTCCATCGTGCTTTTGACTGCTGTGATGATTTAGATCATGCTATGACTCAATTGGTTGAACTTGGCATTGATCGTGTTTTGACAAGCGGTGGTCAGCCTACTGCGATAGATGGAGCAGATAAGATCAAATCATTACAAGAAAATTATGGTAAGGATATTGAAGTTCTTGCAGGAAGTGGTGTGAACTATAATAATGCATCCTCTTTAATGGAACATACAGGTATCTCCCAGGTACATTCTTCTTGTAAGGATTATGAAGAAGATCCTACAACTTCAGGCAAGTCTGTCACTTATAGCTATTATACTGGCACACATGCCAATGATTATGAAAGTGTGGACCAGGAAAATGTCGAAAAACTTGTCAGCAGCCTACAAAACAAATAAAAGATATATTATTACTTTCTTTGCGGTGTTCTTTTCGGCACTCTTACAGACATTTGTTATTCAGACATTTTTGAATCCTTCTAACCTTTTATCAAGCGGTTTTACAGGTATTGCGATTCTAATTAATCGTATCAGCATGCTTTATGGATATTCATTATCTATTTCCACACTTGTGATTGTACTCAATCTACCTGTCGCAATTGTATGTTATAAAACAATAGGTAAGAAATTTGTTTTCTTCTCTTTCTTACAAGTTATCTTCTTTAGTATTTTCACAAGGGTATTATCATTTGATCCATTATTTGATGATGTGATCTTGAATGTATGTTTTGGTGGATTCCTTTATGGCTTTGCGATTGCGATTGCCTTAAGAGGTAATGCAAGTACTGCTGGTACTGACTTTATCGCTTTATATGTATCTAATAAAATGAATAAATCAATCTTCGAATATATATTTGTTTTCAATGCATTGATGTTATGTGTATTTGGATTCATGTTTGGCTGGATTCATGCGGGATATTCTATTTTATTCCAATTCCTCTCAACTAAAACGATTGATACATTCTATAAGCGATATAAACGTGTGACTTTAGAAATCACTACAATTCATCCTGAAGAATTACGTCAGGCTTATATTGCACAATATCGTCATGGTTTGACTATGCTTCATGGTGAAGGCGGCTATAGTGGTCATCCTCTTACTATGATCCATACTGTCGTGTCAAGCTATGAAGTACAGGATATTGTTGATCTCATGAAGAGTATTGACCGTCATGTCATCATCAATATATTACCAACAGAAAACTTTGTCGGTGGATTCTATCAAAAACCTCTCGATTAACAGGCTTCGGCCTGTTTTTTGCATGAAAAAACCTCTCAAATAGAGAGGTTAAATGCTTAATTCTTCTATACTACAAGTGTTTTCTTCTTTGAAGTATTCTTCTGTTTCTGCAATGACTTCTTTTCTAAGTCCAATCAAACCGATGAGGTTAGGGATTGCCATGCAGCCATTCACGATATCTGCAAGAATAAAGATAAACTGTAATGACATAAATGGACCAATCGCAATAAGAATAATGAAGATGATCTTATAAATCTTGATAGAACGAATACCTGCAAGATAATACATGCATCTTTCACCGTAGTAGTTCCATCCAATAATTGTAGTAAACGCAAAGAAGATTAATCCAATATTTACAATATATTCACCAATAAATGGAATAATGAGTCCTCTATTAAAGCAAGTGAAGTAACTGCAGCTCCTTCTAAGCCACTTGTATTTGCACCAGTGATTAGAATTGCAAGACCAGTCATTGTACAAATGACCATTGTATCAATAAAAGTACCTGTCATGGATACAAGTCCCTGTTCTACACATGAATCAGTCTGTGCAGCAGCTGCGGCAATAGGAGCACTTCCTAAACCACTTTCGTTTGAGAAGATTCCTCTACTAATACCCATCTTCATTGCAACACCCATTCCCGCACCAAAGACTGCTTTAATATCAAAAGCTGAGGTAAGTACTATCTTTAATACATAAGGAATCATTGGAAGATGTGTTACTAGGATAAGTACAACACCACCAATATAAAATACGCACATAAATGGAATCACTTTTTCAGCGACTGCCGCAATTCTATGAATACCACCAATTGTGATAAAACCAACAAGAAGAGTAAGAATAATCGCACTGATCCAATAAGGAACGTGGAAAGAAAAATGCAATGCATCGGAAATAGATCTTACCTGAGTGAATGTGCCAATACCTAAATAAGCAACAGCTACACCAAAGAATGCAAATAGACTTGCGAGAAACTTATTGTGTAAACCTTTTTCAATATAGTACATCGGTCCACCAGCTATTTGTCCGTTTTCATCCTTTGTACGATACTTGATAGCGAGAACACCTTCAGCATATTTAGTAGCCATTCCAAAGAAAGCAGAAATCCACATCCAGAATAATGCGCCAGGACCACCTGCAGAAATCGCAGTCGCTACCCCTACAATATTACCTGTTCCAATCGTAGAACTTAAGGCAGTACATAAAGCCTGGAAACTAGATACATCGCCTTCCTGATTTTCATTCTTCTTGAAAATCAAAGAGAAAGCCTTCTTTAATCTTACAAACTGAATAAACTTTAAATGAGTAGTAAAATAAATACCTGTTCCAAGTAGTAACAGAATAAGGGGCATACCCCATACGAGATTGTTGACTTGTGTCAAAAATTTGGTCATAAAAAAACTCCTTCTAATAAATTAGACGGAATTAATAGTGAAAAGTATAAGTCACTGTCCTTTTACCTGAGAGTGTTACTCCTTCGGTGCTCATTATGAGTCTCTCCAGTGATTCGTCCAATAGCGATCCTTTTACCTGAAATCTTCCATCCTTCGGTGTTCTTACAAAGAATCTCTTTCGCTACTATCATCCGTTCTTTTACAAGAAAACATTATAAACAGAGATTATTATAAATTCAATGTTTTTTTATTTTAAAAGCTTTTGTATAATAAGAAAAAAGGGGAATAAATTTATGAATATCGTATGTTATGGGGATTCTAATACTTATGGATTTAACCTCTTGATGGGGGACGTTATGAAATAAACTGGGTGGATATAGTGAGAGAGAATTATAAGGATGATTTTGTCGTCAATGCAGGACTCAATGGAAGACTTGCTGAACCAAGACAATTCTTATATGATGTCACTTTACGACAATATGCACCGATTGGTTTATTGATTATTATGCTAGGAACAAATAATGTGGATCATTTAGAACCTATAGACCATATCAAAGTAGGACTTCATGTGATGTTAAGACGTGCCCTGTCTAAAGCCGAACATATATTACTTCTTGCACCACCTTATCAACGTAATGATGAAGAAAGATATCAAAGGAGCAAAGAACTCAATAAGAAGTTAAAAGTACTTGCAGATAGCTTTCATGCAGATTTTATTGATGTAGAAGATGTGATTACAGAACTTTCATTTGATGGTATCCATCTTACACAAAAGGGACATGAACAGTTAGGAAAAACAATTGTAGACTATATGAAGAAATCCTTATAACGGATTTTTTTGTATGCTCAAAAGTGCTATACTTCAACACTGGGGGGATTACGATATGACAAAGAATATGACAGAAGGACATCCATTAAAACTCATTATGATGTTCGCATTGCCTTTATTATTAGGAAATATATTCCAGCAAACTTATAATATTGTGGATACTGCAATAGTAGGTCAGACGCTAGGCGCCAATGCACTTGCGGCAGTAGGCTCTACTACTAGTGTACAGTTTTTAGTATTGGGATTTTGTATTGGTATATGCTGTGGATTCGGTATACCTATTGCGCAGTCATTTGGTGGAAATAACTTATCTAAGATGCGTGATTTTATCTATCATAGCATTGTATTGACTATTATTATCGGTACTTTATTAACTGTAGGATGCTGTTTATTATGTATGACAATTATTCATATATTACAGATACCAGCTGAGATTGCATCACGTTCCTATATATATTTATTAATTATATTCATAGGATTACCATGTACATTACTCTATAATCTGTGTTCAAGTATATTACGTGCTGTAGGGGATAGCCGTACACCATTCTTATTTCTTGCTTTTTCTGCTTGTCTCAATATTGTGTTAGATTTATTTTGTATTATTATTTTAAAACTCGATGTCGCAGGGGCTGCGTTTGCGACTATCGTATCGCAAGGTATCAGTGGCATATTATGTCTTATACTCATTAAGAAACGTTTCACAGTATTACATCTGGAAAAAGAAAATAAAGTAATGAAGTCTTCCATCGTTAAGAATTTACTTGGTATGGGACTTCCAATGGGATTACAGTACTCTATTACTGCGATTGGATCTATGGTCATGCAGGGAGCCAATAACTCTTTAGGCGCAACTTATATGTCTGCCTTTGCGGCAGCAGCTAAAATCAAACAGCTTGCCATCTGTCCATTTGATGCATTGGCCACAGCAGCTTCTACTTTCGCAAGTCAGAACTATGGTGCAAAGAAATATGATCGTATCAAAAAGGTGTCATACAAACTGTTGTTGTAGGTATTATCTATGGTGTGATTGTAGGAATCTTACTGATTTTATTTGGTAGAATATTCTCAATGTTGTTCATTTCATCAAAATACAGCGCTGTCCTTGATGCATCCGCAAAATATATTGCCTATATGGGATATTTTTATTGGGTTCTTTCAATTCTCAATGTATGCCGCCAGACAACTCAGGGAATTGGCTATTCCGGACTCGCAATATTCTCTGGTATCATTGAAATGATTGCGAGATGTTTTGTATCATTGGTATTTGTACCAATAGCTGGTTATACTGCAATATGCTGTGCTGATCAGACAGCCTGGATTGTTGCAGCACTCTATTGTGTATTTACTTTTAGTTATTGTTTCAAAAAGATTCAAGAAGAATGACGATATTCGAGAGGTGTCATATGATACCTCTTTTTAAATTGTGTATTAAAATAGCTAGGACGACTAAAGCCACACATTTTTGAAATAGATACAATAGAATAATCTTTAGATAATAATTCAGTGCTATGTACTAAACGCAGTTCATTTAAATAAGCCATAGGAGAAGTATGAAGGTATTGAGAAAAAATACTACAGCATCTAGAACGACAAATAGAAACTGCGTCTGCCATATCCTGGATGGTGATCTTTTGAGATAGATGATCTCTCAAATAATGAATCATTTCTAACATCTTATCGTAATCGTCTAGTGGTTTACTTTCTGGAAGAATTGTACTAACTAAATGGACAAGCTCTGATGCAGAAGAGAGAATTAAAAAGGGATTCATTTCTGGAATATTAATTAAACCATAGAGCTTAGTAATCAATACATGTATTGTATGATCAAGAATAATGAGATAAGGAGCATGCTCATGATTAAAGAAAGAATCAAAATAACTTAAAAGTGATTCATGCATACTAAAAGTATCTCTTTCGATAGAGACAGTCATTAAATGGGCTGTAGAAGAAAGTCTTGCATGAATAATATGAGTATTAATCATAAAGGCTTCGCCTTTATGAATAGTAATTGATTCTCCATTAATTAAATAGGATACTTCTCCATGAAGACAATAAATGAACTCTAAAGAATCATGATCATGATAAATCATATCATTTTCTGTATTTTCAATATGCTGGGTATGGATAGGAAACATGATAAAACTCCTTATAAACGATAGTGATATTATTATAAGTATAAAATAGGTATTAATCAATAAAAATATACGATATTGATATAAACAAAAGAAGATACAATAATTATCAAGTGAAGGTGATGTGCTTAATAAATGTAAACGGTGACATTACGTAAAAACAGACTTACAAATATACAATAATGATATTATAAGATGAGATAAACTGATTATAGTTCTATACAATATACGATAATGATATGTTTGTATAGAATGTTAAGGATATGTTATAATTTGATGTAAGGAGCTGATAGGATGAAAGAAGAATTATTTGATGATTTAATATTAGAAAGAGGTTATGAATATGCCCAGGAAGGGGCAGTGGATCATGTACGTAAAGTAGGAGAAGTCATCTATGCTACTGTTCATGGGACAGAGGATTATCATGTAAAAATAGATGATAATGATATGTTCTGTGATTGTCCCTATGCTAAAGAGGGAGCGCATTGTAAACATATGGCTGCTGTTTTGTATTATTTAGACACTCATCCTGTTTATGATGAACATACAATTATTGATGCATTAAGTGAGAAGCAGGCTAAACAACTATTAAAGAAAATATTAAAAGATCATCCAGAATATTTAGATCAACTACCACAGGTGGAAAAGAAAGTAGAAATTAAAGAAAGTGTGGAAGAAGCTTTTAGAAATCATCCTGATGTTAAATCAGCTCGTGGTTATATTGTGAAATGTATGGATGATTATATGGATATAGATATACTTATTCATACATTTAAAAATTATTTGGAAGATAAGGTCGTATCTAAATCTTTGATTGATTACTATAGTACACTTGATATTAAAAAAGCTATTTCATTTGTGAAATCATTAAAGACAGATAAGCCTTCTATTAAAAAGATGTATCAATCTTATTTGAAAGATTTATACTTAAAAGATAATGATAGAGAATCTTATTTAGATATTTTATGGACACTTGTGAAAGAGGATGGACAGATTGATTTTTACCGTGAATTAAAAAGACAATATTCAAATGACGAATGGGAATCTTTAAGAGATGAACTTCTTAAGAATCTACCTCCTCGTGCAAGACTTGATAAGATTTATTTAGAAGAAGGTATGTATGATCAGTTATTGAATCTTGTCATTCAAACACCTGGCTTGTATATTCTTGAAGAATATTATCATGATTTATTAGACTATCCTGAACAACTATTAAATAAGTATCTAGAAGAACTTAAGCCACTTGTAGGTAAACAGGATATCACTCACTATCTTAAAGAGATAGAGGAGATTCCTGGAGGTATACAGTTTATTTCAGTCAATCGTTTGAGAAAATAAGATGATTTAAGCGTATAAAAAGAGTAGGGAGATTAATCTCCCTACTCTCTTAGTTTTTCTAGGCTCATAATAAAGAAACTGATAATAAGTAGGATACTTGATACCCAGATGACATGAATGGACATTCCTCTAGAGAATAGACCACCTAGTCCTGCACCAAGTCCAAAGAAGAAAATGATACCATAATAGTAGAATGCACGCCTTAAAGAGGCCTTATTATGGGTTTCTGTATAATCAGCCAAAGCACTTGTCCCATTACGAATATTCCCAATACACATTGTAGAAGCATAAGAATAACCACTTACTTTTCTAAATGTCTGTACCTGAAGCGCACAAGAGAATGAGACGAGAATAGTCGCTAAGTTATCTAAATGATGGGGAATGAGTCCGACAAAGAATAGAATCACTATTTCTAGTACAAGTATACCCTGTCTCCAATGCATCTTTTGTGCATATTTAAAGCGAGAATGCACAATATCCGCAATAAAGATGCGGATGCAAAGGCGATTAAAGTTAATAAATATTTTAATGCAGTCATCCATTCTCCACTCATGATATGATTGCTTAATAATACGACGTTGCCTGTCTGGGCATTAGAATAAACACCACCACGCGCAAAATAAGTATAAGCATCCTGAAAGCCACCAGACATGGCAAGGAAGATACTATTTATAAAAGCTTCAGACATCTGTCTTTCACGTAAAAACCATTGAATAAGTTTGTCTTTCATAACATACTCCATTGTAAATTTAAATCAAATGCATTATACTGAATGAACAGAAATATGTAAAAAGTATTTTTGATATACTGATGATATGATTATTATATGGGAGGATGCTTATGGCAAACTATGATTATTACAGAATATTCTACTATGTAGCACAATACCAGAGCTTCACAAAGGCAGCAGAAATGTTAAGAAACAACCAGCCTAATATCACCCGTTATATCAATAACTTAGAAAGCGAATTAGGCTGCAAGCTTTTTATTCGTTCAAATAGAGGTGTTAAATTAACACCGGAGGGAGAAAACTTATTTGAACATGTGGCAATTGCCAGGAACATTTAAGACTAGGAGAAAGCGAATTACAGAAAGAAAAGGAATTAAACAGCGGTCTGATCACTTTAGGTGTCAGTGAGAATGCATTACGTATATTCCTTTTAGATCATCTGGAACGTTTCCATGAACAATACCCACATGTTCGCCTGCGTATCACAAACCATACTACACCAGAAGCATTAGAATCATTAAAAAATGATTTATGTGACTTCTCTGTTGTTACAACACCAATAGATCTACCACATTTATTACAGGTCTCAGTACTTGATTATTTTGAAGATATTCTTATTTGTGGGAAGAAGTATAAAGAACTCTCATTAAAACGTCATTCTTTAGATGAATTCAAGGATACACCTTTTGTTTCGCTTACAAGTCAGACAGGAACAAGAAACTTCTATAACCAATATTTCTTAGATAATGGCGTTTCTTTCCATCCTGATATAGAAGTCTCTACAACTGATCAGATTATACCTCTTATTATTCATAATTTAGGTATTGCATTCTATCCTAGAAAGCTAGCCCAACAATACTTAGATAAGGGAGAAGTCTATGAAATCCCGTTGTTTCAATCATTACCACATCGTAAGGTCTGCTTAGTGAAGGATCCTAATAAATCACAAAGCATTGCCTCTAGTAAATTGATTGAATCACTTATACATCGTTAAGGAGAAAAATTATGCCACTACTTATATTTATGATAGGTGCTTGTTTTGGCAGTTTTATATCTTGTATGTCACATCGTTATATTACTCATGAATCAATACTTGGAAGAAGTCATTGTGATTATTGTGGCCATACATTACATGTATTAGATTTAATTCCAGTATTATCTTATATATTACTTAAAGGGCAATGTCGTTATTGTCATCATAAACTCAATAAGAGTCTGCTTGTTCATGAACTGACTGCAGGCTTTTTTATTTTATCTTATTTTATATTCATGATGGGTTAAGTATTCTTTATTTATCTCATATCGTGTCTCTTACATGCTTTTATATCATTTCTATTATTGACTTACATATCTATGAAATACCTGATATATATCTTCTTATTAGCTTGTTATGTAGCTTTAAGACTATATATCTCAAAGAATCTCTCATTCTCATATTATTTCTTATACTATTTGTTTATGTATTTTATAAAATAAGTGGAAAAGAAGGACTCGGTGGGGGAGATATTAAGATGTTAGGTGTCTGCAGTCTTTCTTTAGGTATTTATCAAACATTAAGTATCTTATCCATTGCCTGTTTCTTAGGAATCATCTTCTCTTTTATAAAACAAAAGAAGATGATTTCTTTTGGCCCTTTTATAGCACTTGGATGGTTAACTATATCTTTATTTGACAGTTTCTTGATCCTGTAATACTATTTTTGTCATAGGAGGAAAATATAAGTAACTAAATATATTGACTATTGTGATTAAATGTGTTCAAATTTACTCAAAGGAAAGCTTTAATATGAAAACATCAAATATCACAAATTATAAATCAAAGGATTTTACTGAACTTTTAGGCATATCTGTTAAGATATTATAACGTTAAGATAGGGAAGGAACTTTAAAGGCAAACCAAACCCAAACTAATAGCATTATTATACTTATAATCAGCATTTACTAAATCAAGTTGCATTTTTAAGATGGTTTTGTAATGCAAAAGAATTATTGTAGACCAGTGTACTGAAGATTATGTAAACCGTGTAACGATTTATTAGA
>ENA-OQEN01000479-OQEN01000479.1-human-gut-metagenome-genome-assembly--contig:-NODE-479-length-17428-cov-5.105081_pt1 | contig 17428 bp, 29 predicted proteins | sample MGYA00242791_ERZ504627 | MGnify/ENA primary metagenome ERZ504627 (study PRJEB26092, sample SAMD00036316) | human gut metagenome | host: Homo sapiens | study: EMG produced TPA metagenomics assembly of... | reverse complement strand
CCAGTTTTCCCGGACAGATTCTGGCTTTATCATAGCACTGAAGAAAGGAGTTGTAAATAATTTATTCATATTTATAAAGAATTTGTTAATATCGCAGAGAAAACAATTAAAAATTCGTTTACCTCACCTAACAAAGTTTCAAATTTTTTTAAGGACAGGATGTGAACACGAATATTTGTGCTGGACGGACCTGGAAATATGCGGGAGTTCAGGCAGTAAAAAACCCGTCCCGCCTTTTGGCGGGACGGGTTTGATTTTGGAAGACACTGCAGCTTACAGCTTCTGGAGCCGGGCAGCGCGCTTCTTGCCGTACCAGACAACGATGCCAACATAGGCCACAGCAGCGCAGACACCGATAATGTAAGCGGCGTCCAGGGAATATGGAAGCCGATCTGCGCGTGGCGATGTAGTCACTGTGACGAAGGTATACCAGGCAGCGGGGATCAGGGGATCCACACCCACTTGGCCTTGCTGTTCTCGAACATCCACACAGAGATGCCAAGGAATGCGAACAGGGACAGGGTCTGGTTGGACCAGGCGAAGTAACGCCACAGGGTGTTGAAGCCGGTGGGATTGCTCTTGGCGAACACCAGGATCACAGCCACCAGAGCGAAGATGATGGCGGACAGGCCCAGGCGCTTGGCCTTGGAGCTCTGGTCCAGATGGAAGGCATCCGCAATGCCCAGACGCAGAGCACGCAGAGCGGTATCGCCGGAGGTGATGGGCAGAACGATGACGCCCAGCAGGGCGATGATGCCGCCCACGTTGCCCAGGATGTTCTTGCAGACCACGCCGATGGTGCCGGTGGCCAGAGAGGCGTTGACCTCCTGCAGGCCCAGGTTGTAAACGCCCATAGCGCCGGCAGCCCAAACCATGGCGATGAAGCTTCCAGGATCATCATGTTGTAGAAGGTCATGCGGCCCTGCTTCTCACTCTTCATGGTACGGGAGATGATAGCAGTCTGGGTGGAGTGGAAGCCGGACAGAATGCCGCAGGCCACGGTGATGAAGAAGATGGGAACGAAGTGGTTGGCGCTGAAGTACTCGCCATAGCTGAAGGCGGTCTGGGTGCCGTCGGCGGCGGTGTGAGTGAACACCAGGCCCTGCCAGTCATCCCACACGTTCAGCAGAGGATAGCCCTTGACAAACAGGCCGATGAACACACCCACGGCGGAGAACAGCAGGATGGCGCCGAAGATGGGATAGATGCGGCCGATGATGGCGTCGATGGGGAACACGGTGGCGATCAGATAATAAACGAAGATGACACCGTAAATCACCCAGGTGGAGACAGAGGTGGCAGCACCGTCAAAACCAAACACCTGAGTGGCGGCGATGTCGCCGGGGGTGTAGATGAACACCGCGCCGACCAGCAGCAGCAACACGCTCAGGAAGATGTTATAGACGGTGAAGACACCCTTGTTGGAGTATCTACGGACCATGTCCGGCATCTGGGTGCCGCCGTCGCGGAGGCAGATCATGCCGGAGAAATAGTCGTGCATGGCGCCGCCGATGACGTTGCCGATGGGATGGTGATAAATGCGATGGGCCCGAACAGAATGCCTGGATGGGCCCCAGGATGGGGCCGGTGCCGGCGATGTTCAGCAGGTTGATCAGGCTGTTTTTCCAGCCCTGCATGGGGATGAAGTCCACGCCGTCCTGCTTGGTATAGGCCGGGGTCTGACGGTCGTCAGGTCCGAAAACCTTCTCGCAGAAGCGTCCGTACAGCGCAGCGCCGCCGAACAGGATCACAAGACCGATGATAAATGTTGCCACAAACACACACTCCTTCATAGCGTTTTTGTGATGCATCAGAGCTCCCGGACAGCTCTGGTTTATGGAAAGAGTATAGCACAAATTTTGTAAAAATGGTGCCAATGAATGCCCTTCGTTCATAAAAGGTTCATAAAGATATGCCCCGCCGCTGTAAAGATTTCCCGTGAAGGAAATCGAAAACAGACGAATTTACCGAAATTGGCGCGAGAAATAGGCTAAAATATAGCCAGAGAATCGAGAATTGTCGACAGGCAGGTAAAAATGGCTGCCGCCAGACTGGTAGGTTGGTGGGGTTTAAGCGGACACAACGCAAAGGGAGTCGGTAACGATACCGTCCCAATTTGTCAGGCAGACCCGCAGATATGAACAAACCGTAAAAAGTTTCAAAAATTTTCCCGCAAACGGTTTACTTTTATAGGTTAAAATGGTAAAATGACTTTCGTAGGAAAACAAACGCTGCGTTTTTTGGAAACGGAGGAAAAACAATTATGGTGAGAGCCGCAAAGTCTAAAATTGCCCAGAAGGAGAAAAACGACCTGCTGTACCGGGCGATCCTGACGCTGAAAAACGAGGAGGAGTGCTATAGCTTCTTCCAGGATCTGTGTACCATCTCCGAGCTGCGCTCTATGGAGCAGCGCTATGAGGTGGCCACTCTGCTCAATGACGGAATGCTCTACAGCGATATTCTGGAAAAAACCGGCGCGTCCAGCGCCACCATCAGCGGGTGAACCGGTCCCTGCTCAACGGCGCAGGCGGGTATGAGAACGTCCTGGAGCGCATGAAGGAGCAGGAGGAGAAATGAGCAGCTACCAGCAGCTGGCCGGGGCCTATGACGAGCTGACCTGGGACGTGGGCTATGAAAAGCGGGCGGACTTTCTGGAAAAGCTGTTCCGCCGCAGCCGCATCCCGGTGCATACGGTGCTGGATCTGCCTGCGGCACCGGGTCCATGACCTGGCTGCTGGCCGGACGGGGGTATGAGCTCATTGCCGTGGACGGGTCCCAGGAGATGCTGGCCGCCGCCCGGGAGAAAAACGCCCCGGCAGAGGTTCCGCCGCTGTTTCTGCACCAGTCCATGCCCCGGCTGGATCTGTACGGCACCGTGGACGCCGCCATCTGCTGTCTGGACAGCCTGAATTATCTCACGGATCCCAGGGATGTGCAGCGTACCTTCGGCGGCTGCACCTGTTCATCAGCCCGGTGGGCTGCTGACCTTTGATGTGCGGCTGCCGGAGCGGCTGGCCGCTCTGAACGGGCAGGTGTTTCTGGACGAGACAGAGGATACCTACTGCGTCTGGCGCACCGAGTATCGGCGGGGGCTGTGCACCTATTATATGGACCTGTTCACCCTGGCGGAGGACGGGTCCTGGGACCGCAGCTTTGAGCTGCACCGCCAGCGGGGCTATTCCGTGGAGCAGCTGACCCAGTGGCTGGAGGAGGCGGGCTTCACCGAAATCCGCACCTGGGGCGACGGCAAGCTGCGCCGCCCTGTGCCCGGGGAGGACCGGGTTTATTTTACGTGCATTCGCAAATAAAAGAGGTTATATGAGTATGAGTGATTATATTGTCCGAGCAATTTCCACCGACGGCCTGGTGCAGGCTGCGGCCATCTGCAGCCGCGGCATTACCGAGCGGGCCCGGCAGATTCACCACACCAGCCCTGTGGCCACGGCGGCCCTGGGCCGGGCACTGGCCGGCGCATCCATGATGGGCAACGCTGAAGGGCCAGGCGCCAGCCTGACCCTTCAGATCAAGGGCGGCGGCCTCTGGGCACGGTGCTGGCGGTGTCCGATGCCCAGGGCAACGTCCGGGGCTATGTGGCAAATCCTCAGGCGGATCTGCCCCTGCGGGACAACGGCAAGCTGGACGTAGGCGGCGCCGTGGGCGGCGAGGGCACCATCACCGTCATCAAGGATCTGCACATGAAGGAGCCTATGTGGGCACTGTGGACCTGCTGGGCGGCGAGATCGCCGAGGATATTGCCGGGTACTTTGTGGAGTCCGAACAGATCCCCACTGCCTGTGCTCTGGGCGTACTGGTGGACCGGGACCACAGCGTCAAGGCCGCCGGGGCTATCTCATCCAGCTGATGCCCGGGGCCGGGGAGGATACCATCGCCAAGGTGGAGGGCGGCATTATGGCCGCCGGTCCCGTTTCCGCCATTCTGGACCGGGACCCGGACCCGGAGCATCTGCTGCGTGCGGTGATGTCCGACTTTGAGCTGAAGCTTCTTGAGACGTGCCCGGTGTCGTACAAGTGCTATTGCAGCCGCCAGCGGGTAGAGCGGGCGCTGCTGTCCCTGGGGGCCGATGAGCTGGAGGGCATCCTGCGGGACCAGGGCTCCTGCCATATGACGTGCCAGTTCTGCGATGCGGTGTATGAGTTCGACCGGCAGCAGCTGGAGCAGCTTATTGCCGATGCCCGAAAAAATTAGTTAAAAATTTGAAATTTGGTGTTGACAGAACAGCCTCTTTTTAGTATAATCTCTCTTGTCGCTGCGGTGCTGATGTGCCCCGGCGGCAAGGACGGGAGCATAGCTCAGCTGGTTAGAGCACCTGCCTTACAAGCAGGGGGTCACTGGTTCGAGTCCAGTTGTTCCCACCAAATTTCATGGCCAAGTAGTTCAGTTGGTTAGAACGCCAGCCTGTCACGCTGGAGGTCGTGGGTTCGAGCCCCATCTTGGTCGCCATTTGCCTCTGTAGCTCAGTTGGTAGAGCAGCGGACTGAAAATCCGCGTGTCGTTGGTTCGACTCCGACCGGAGGCACCATGGTGCTGGAATACCGGCGCCATACGCGGGCGTAGCTCATCTGGTAGAGCGCGACCTTGCCAAGGTCGAGGTAGCGAGTTCGAGCCTCGTCGCCCGCTCCAAACAGAGAAACGGCCTGAAAAAGCCGTTTCTCTTATATGGTGACATAGCCAAGTGGTAAGGCAAGGGTCTGCAAAACCCTCATTCCCCAGTTCAAATCTGGTGTCACCTCCATAATGTCAGGGTTCTGAGCAGAGATGCTTGGAACCCTTTCTTTTGGTTGACTTTGTAAACCAAAAGAAAGGGAGAGCGTGATCGCTCTCCCCTCTCCTATATCTACCACTATATCTATTATATCCGGGATACCAGCATCAACTCTCCGGCTGGTTGGAAACGATGAAATAGGGCTGCTGACTCTGTCCGTCCTGCGTGGGGCGCAGGGTGATACAGCCGCCGGAATAGTATAGCTTCAGCAGGCCATCGTCCGTGCGCTCACCACCGGTCAGCGTCACCGTATTCAGGCCCGTATCCGTGTGGGTGGCGTACCAGGCGTCGGCCTCTTCCCAATAGAGCAGGTTATCCAGCCCCATTTTCCGGGTATCGTCCAGGGAGATGTCAAAATACTGCCGGAGAACGTCATCCATGGCCGCCCGGGGCGCCCGGAAAATGCCATAATTCTCTGCCGCAGGTTCCTGCTCCAGCACCCAGTCCCGCTCCCGATCGGTCACATAGCACTGTCCATAGATCAGTCCCGCGTAGCCGATGCCATCGTAGAACAGACGGCGCAGATTCACGGCCTCCGCCCTTTCATAGTAGCTGGTGCAGGCCTGGGCATACCAGCTGCCCGGGGCAAACAGCTCCTGGAGCTCCTGAAGCTCCGCCTCCGTCAGCTTGTTGGACTCCGGCCCCGTCAGCTTGTTGGGCTCCGGCCCCGCATGGGCCGTACAGCCCATCAGCATCACCATACACAGCAGGGCCGCAAGCAGGGCAAATAAATGCTTTTTCATCTTCATTTACCTTCCTTTCTAATCGAAATCATACCGGAAAAGGGATACTCTGCAATCTCGTTGCTCCGGGTATATTTGTTGATGACCACAGACACTGCATTGATAATGTTGGCCTTAAATCAGTTAATCATAAGCAACCCCTCCAATTTTCTTATAGTATATCACGCAAAATGTAGTGAAGTCAACTACAAAATAGTTCGCAAATTTGTAGTCCTACACTGCCCTTACCCAAAAACTCGGAATCGTGCTTGCAAAACCGGCAGAACTTGGGTATAATAGTTTGGATAAACTGCGGTATTATGCCGCCTGAGGTAAAGAGGAACAACACATGAGCACCATCATCACCTCCGTGGACCGGCACAGTCCGGCGGAGCGGGCCGGGATCACCCCCGGGGAGCAGCTGCTGACCATCAACGGGCACCAGATCATCGACGTGCTGGACTATCGCTTTTACGGCTACGATACTGACTGCTGCCTGGAGCTGCGGGAGCCTGCGGGTACCGTGCGCACCGTGTCCCTGCGCAAGCCCGAGGGCCGGGACCTGGGCCTGAATTTCGACACCGTTCTGATGGACGAAATGCGCTCCTGCGCCAACCACTGCATCTTCTGCTTCGTGGACCAGATGCCTCCCGGTATGCGCAAGACCCTGTATTTCAAGGACGACGACGCCCGGCTCAGCTTCCTCCAAGGGAACTACATCACCCTGACCAACCTGACGGACCGGGAGGCTCAGCGCATCATCGACCTGCGCATCAGCCCCATCAACGTCTCCGTTCACACCACGGACCCTCAGCTCCACTGCACCATGCTGGGAAACAAGAACGCCCTGCGGTCCCTGGACTATATCCGGGCCTTCTGCAAGGCGGGGATCGTGATGAACGGGCAGATCGTGGTGTGCCCCGGCTGGAACGACGGGGACCAGCTGCGCCGCACCCTCCGGGACCTGACGGAGATGCAGTTTTCCAGCTGCTCCCTGGTGCCGGTGGGCATCACCAAATACCGCCAGGGCCTGGCTAAGCTCCGGCCCGTGGATGCGGCCACCGCCGCCGAGATCATCGACATCGCCGACGAATACGGCCGGGAGAATCTGGAGCGCTTCGGCACCCGGCGCTTCTTCTGCGCCGACGAGCTGTACCTGCGGGCAGGCCGTCCCCTGCCCCGGGCAGAGTATTACGAGGGCTACCGTCAGCTGGAAAACGGCGTGGGCCTCATGCGCTCTCTGGAGGATGATTTCCTGGCGGGCCTTGCCACTGTGGACGTGCCCGTTCGCTTCTCCCCCTTCACCATCGCCACCGGCACGGCGGCGGCTCCGTTTCTCGGGGGCCTGGTGCAGCGGGCCCAGGCGGACTATCCCGGGCTGCGGGGGCAGGTCATCGCCGTGGAAAACGACTTCTTCGGCCACACCATCGACGTGGCGGGCCTGCTTACCGGACAGGATATCTCCGCCCAGCTGCGGGGACGGGACCTGGGGGATCGGGTGCTGATCCCCATCCACATGATGCGCCACGGCGAGACCGTGTTTCTGGACGACTACACCGTGGAGCGTCTGAGCCGGGAGCTGGGCGTTCCCGTCCAGGTGGTGGACGAGGACGCTTCGCCCTGGTGGACGCCATGTTCGCGGCGGAATGACCGCCGCATCCAAATAGAAGGAGGTAAACCCTTATGTCCAAGCCCCTGATTGCCATCGTGGCCGGCCCAACGTGGGCAAGTCCATGCTGTTCAACAAGATCATCGGGCGGCGTCTTTCCATTGTGGAGGACACCCCCGGCGTCACCCGGGACCGCATTTACGGTGAATCCGACTGGAACGGCCGCAAGTTCACCCTGGTGGACACCGGCGGCATCGAGCCCAACACCGACAACCAGATCCTGGCCTTCATGCGCCAACAGGCCCAGATCGCCATCGACAACGCCACTGTCATTGTCCTGGTAACGGACATCAAGACCGGTATGACCGCCGCCGACCAGGAGGTGGCCGGAATGCTCCAGCGGTCCAAAAAGCCCATCGTTCTGGCAGTGAACAAGATGGACTCCACCGGTGTCACGGACCCGGAGTTCTATGAGTTTTACAACCTGGGTCTGGGCGACCCCATCGCCGTGTCCGCCGTCCATGGTCACGGCACCGGCGACCTGCTGGACGCCTGTCTGCAATACTTCCCCCCGGAAACGGACGAGGAGGAGGACAGCGACGTGGTCCAGGTGGCCATCATCGGCAAGCCCAACGTGGGCAAGTCCAGCCTCACCAACCGGATCCTGGGCGAGCAGCGGGTCATCGTCAGCGACGTGGCCGGTACCACCCGGGACGCCATCGACAGCTACTTTGAAAACGCCACCGGCAAGTATAACTTCATCGACACCGCCGGTATGCGAAAGAAGTCCAAGGTGGACGACGCCATCGAGAAATACAGCGTTCTCCGGGCCACCATGGCCATTGAGCGCAGCGACGTGTGCCTCATTATGATCGACGCCCAGGACGGCGTCACCGAGCAGGACACCAAGGTGGCGGGCCTGGCCCACGACGCCGGAAAGGCCTGCATCATCGTGGTGAACAAGTGGGACCTGGTGGAAAAGGACGGCAAGACCATGGACCGTATGCGGGAGGACATCCGCCGGGACCTGAGCTATATGCCCTACGCCCCCATTGTGTTCATCTCCGCCATGACCGGTCAGCGGGTCAGCCGGCTGTTTGAGCTGATCAACTATGTCCGGGAGCAGGCGTCCATGCGCATCACCACCGGAATGCTCAACTCCGTCCTGGCCGATGCCCAGACCCGGGTCCAGCCCCCCACGGACAAGGGCCGCCGCCTGAAGATCTACTATATGACCCAGGTGGGCATCCGTCCCCCCCATTTCGTGGTGTTCTGCAACGACAAGAAGCTGTTCCACTTCTCCTACCGCCGGTATCTGGAAAACCAGATCCGCAGCGTGTTCGGCCTGGAGGGCACCCCCATCATCATGACCGTGCGCCAGAAGGGCGAGGAGGATAGCTGACGTGTCTGTGGTATTTACCGTGGCCCTGACGCTGCTGGTGTCGTATCTGCTGGGCTGCTTCAACGGTCGGTGATGACCTCCCATTTCATCATCCGGGACGATGTCCGCCAGCACGGCAGCGGCAACGCGGGCCTGACGAACTTCTACCGGACCTACGCGCCCGGTATGCCCTGTGCGTCATCATCTGCGACATGGGGAAAACCGTGCTGGCCTGCCTCATCGGCGGATACCTGATGCACTGGGTGGTGGGCGACTGGACCCTGGGCCTGCTGATTGCAGGCATCGGCTGCGAGCTGGGGCACATGTTCCCGGTGTTCTTCGGCCTGCGGGGCGGCAAGGGCATCCTCTCCGGCGGCGTGCTGGTGCTGCTGCTGGACTGGCGGGTGGCTCTGATTGCCTGGGGCCTGTTTGCGGTGCTGTGGCTGACCACCCGGTATGTGTCCCTGGGCTCCGTGACCGCCACGGCCAGCATGCCGGTATCCGTGTTTTTCCTGCTGGGCCATAACTGGCTGTATACCGTCCTGTCTGCGGCGATAGCGGCCCTTGTGATCTGGTGCCACCGGGGCAACATCCAGCGGCTGCTGTCCGGCACCGAAAAGAAGTTTCATTGGCACGTCGACGCCCGGCCGGGGGCGAGGACGGCCCGCAAGCATAAGAAGAAAGAGAGAGCATTCGTATGAAAAACAATCAGCTTCGCCAGGTGGTATTTCCCATTCTGGCGGCCTTTATCTGGGGCACGGCCTTCGTGGCCCAGGACGTCTGCGCCGACGCCATGGGCGCGTTTACCTTCAACGGCACCCGGTATTACATCGCCGTGCTGTCCCTGTTGGTGGTTCTGGCCGTTTCAAGCGGCTTCAGGAAGGACCGGCCCCAGATCTCCCTGCGGAGAAGAAGGCCCAGCGCAGGCAGCTGTGGCTGGGCGGCTTCTGCTGCGGCACAGTGCTGGCCATTGCCTCCAACTTCCAGCAGGCAGGTCTTGTGGCCGGTACCGACGGCGGCAAGGCCGGGTTCATCACCGCTCTGTATGTGGTGCTGGTGCCGGTGTTCGGCCTGTTCTTCCGGCGGAGGGTCAGCCTGCCGGTGTGGATCGCCGTGGCCCTGTCCGTGGGCGCTCTGTACCTGCTGTGTATCAAGGGCAGCTTCTCCCTGGCCCCCGGCGACCTGCTGGTGCTGGTATGTGCCATATGCTTTTCCGTACATATCCTGGTGATCGACCATTTCACCGCCACCTGTGACGGTGTGAAGCTCAGCTGCCTGCAATTCCTGTTTGCCGGCACCTGGTCCACCATTCTGGCCCTGTTTTTCGACACCATCAGCTTCCAGGTGCTGCTGGACTGCATCTGGCCCCTGCTGTATGTGGGCGTGTTCTCCTGCGGCGTGGGCTACACCCTGCAAATCCTGGCTCAGAAGGGCTCCAATCCCACGGTGGTCACCATTCTGCTGAGCCTGGAGAGCGTGTTCGCCGTCATCGCCGGCGCCGTTGTCCTGCACCAGCAGATGACCGCCCGGGAATACCTGGGCTGCGTACTGATGTTTGTGGCCGTGATCCTGGCCAGATCCCCATGCCCCAGAAAAAGAAGGCCAAGGCGGAATAACCGTCTTTCTATCGACACACAGCGCCCCCTGGAACCGGAGAAATCGGTTCCAGGGGCGTATGCTTCTATTCAGGCTGCTGCCCCATGCCGTTTTTTCTTCGCCTTTAACTATTCTTTAGGCTGCCCCCAGCCCGCTCCGGGCCGCGTCTTCTCCCATTCCGCCCCTTGACAGGGGCATTTTTCTCTGTTATAATAAGCAACACTTGTTGCGCAACATGAGTTTTCATCACGAAGGGAGGAGCATTTGTGCCGCCGAAGGTCAAATTTACCCGGGAGGAGATCATCCGTTCTGCTCTGGATATTGTCCGGGAGACGGGGCCGGAGGGCCTTACCGCCCGGAGTCTGGCCGCCCGGCTGGGCTGCTCCGTCAAGCCTATTTTCGGTCTGTTCCGGAGCATGGAGGAGGTGCAGCAGGAGGTTCTGTCCGCCGGATACCGGCTGTACGGCCAAAGCATCGCCCAGGCCATGGAGGCCGGGAAATATCCCCCCTACAAGGCCTCCGGCATGGCCTACATCGCCTTTGCCCAGCAGGAAAAGCCCCTGTTCCGGCTGCTGTTTATGCGGGACCGCAGCCACGAGGACGCGTCTCCCCGTCTGGGAGACGATGTGGAGCCCCTGCTGGACCTGATCCAGCAGCCGCCGGCATCAGCCGGGAAAGCGCCCGGATGTTCCACCTGGAGATGTGGATCTATGTCCATGGCATCGCCGCCATGGCGGCCACGTCGTTTCTGGACTGGGACACGGAGCTCATCAGCGCGTCGCTGACCGACGCCTATAGGGGCCTGCTGGCCCGATTCAAGGAAAAGGAGGCGCAGGAATGAACGCCGTTGAAATACAGGGCCTCACCAAACGCTATGGGGCCATCACCGCCGTGGACAGCCTGGACCTGACGGTCCGTCAGGGGGAGCTGTTCGCCCTGCTGGGCGTCAACGGCGCAGGCAAGACCACCACCATCAAAATGCTGTCGTGCCTGACCCGGCCCGACGGCGGCGACGCCCGGCTGCTGGGCCGCAGCATTGTGTCGGATGCCGCCGGGGTAAAGCGCTGCATCGGCGTATCCCCCCAGGAGACCGCCGTGGCCCCCAACCTCACCGCCCGGGAGAATCTGGCGCTGCTGTGCGGCGTCCACGGTCTGTCCCGGCAGGAGACCGCCGCCCGCACAGAGGAGCTGTCCCGGGCCCTGGGGCTGGAGCCCATTCTGGCCCGCCGGGCCGGGAAGCTCTCCGGTGGCTGGCAGCGGCGGCTGAGCATCGCCATGGCTCTGATCGCCCGGCCGGAGATCCTGTTTCTGGATGAGCCCACCCTGGGGCTGGACGTGCTGGCCCGGGCGGAGCTGTGGGACGTGGTCCGCCGGCTGAAGGCCGGATCACCGTGATCCTCACCACCCACTACCTGGAGGAGGCCGAGGCCCTGTCCGACCGGGTGGGCATTATGAAGGACGGCCGGCTGCTGGCCCTGGGCACGCCGGAGGAGCTGAAGCGCCAGGCCGGCTGTGACAGATTTGAGGACGCGTTTATCGCCATGGTAAGGGAGGCGGGAAGATGAAGCTGCGCGCACTTTGCCGCCGCACCACGCTGGAGCTGGTGCGGGATCCGCTGACGCTGGGCTTCGGCCTGGGCTTTCCCCTGGTGCTGCTGCTTCTGCTCAGCGCCATCCAGGCCAACATCCCCGTAAGCCTGTTTGAGATCGACCGCCTGACCCCGGGCATCACCGTGTTCGGTCTGGCGTTTGTGGCCCTGTTCTCCGCCACTCTGGTGTCCCGTGACCGGGAGAGCGCCCTTTTGCAGCGGCTGTACACCACGCCCCTTACTGCCGGGGACTTCATCTTCGGCTATGTGCTGCCGCTGCTGCCTATGGCGGCGGTGCAGGTGGCAGTCTGCTACCTGGCGGCCATTCCCCTGGGACTGACGGTATCGGTGCGGATGCTGTGGGCGGTGCTGCTGGACCTGCCGGCGGCGCTGCTGTTCATCGGCCTGGGCCTGCTGTGCGGCAGTGTGCTGAACGTCAAGCAGGCAGGCGGCATCTGCGGCGCTCTGCTGACCAATCTGACGGCCTGGCTGTCGGCACCTGGTTCGATCTGGAGCTGGTAGGCGGCGCCTTTAAGCGCATTGCCTATGCCCTGCCCTTCGTCCACGCGGTGGAGCTGGACCGGGCGGCGCTGGCCGGAGACTGGGCGGGGCTCACGCCTCATCTGTGGTGGGTGCTGGCCTATGCCGCCGCAGCCCTGGCCGCCGCCGTGCTGCTGTTCCTGCGGCAAATGAAAAAGCAATAGCAATAAGCAATAGCAAAAAAAGCACCGATGCGCGGCATCGGTGCTTTTCCTATGCAGGACTCATGCAGGACTCAGAACAGGCGCTGCTTCCGGGCAATGACCTGGCCGTCCACCCGCAGCAGCTGCTTGCCGGTGGGAGTGAACTCCGTTTCCACATCGTGACCGCTCACCCGGGCGCGGATGGTATAGCCGGTTTCCACGACGCCTCCTGCCGTCCATAGACCCTTCCGTCCACGATCAGCTCCGTCAGGCCATAGCTGCGGCGGACCTCGATCTCATGGCTGCCGTATGCGGCGGTCAGCAGAGTCCGGTGCTTCCCCTCCGCCGGCTGGCCCAGAGAGGGACTGTTGGGCCGTTCCCCCATGGACGCGTCGTAAAACTCCGTATTCTGGGGCAGCGGCTCCGGCGTCTCCCTCTGCCCCTCCGGCTCCTCCATGGCCTCCCGGCCCCGGCGGACGCCCATGGCCAGATACCACAGCAGCAGGCCGTGGAACACCACATCCAGGATGCTGGACGCCTCGAAGGCCGTCACCAGGCCCGCCACCAGCGCCGCCGTATCCACGGAGAACAGCACCAGCGCCGCCGTCAGCCAGCCCCGCCGCTTTTTGGACAGCAGCCAGCACAGGAAATACACCGCCATCACCAGCACCGCGCCCGCCGCGCCCAGCACCAACCACTTGGCCTCCCCGGTAAAGTCGTAAAAGCCCCGGGCAAACACCGCCCAGATGTAGGCGGCAAAATCCGTGAACAGATAGTATCTGTCCGACCCCGTCAGGCCAGAAGGTATTTACCGCCGTCAGGACCAGCATCGCCAGCAGATTGCCCCGTGCAGCCTTGTATGCCGCCCCCGCAGTTTTGTTTTTCATCTCTCGTCTCCTTTTATTCTCTCTGTATTTACAAAGCACGCCAGCTCTCCGGCCGCAGGCCGTGTCCCATAAGTCCCTCCTGCACCTGCTGCCGCAGAGCAGGCAGGTCCCGGTTCAGGGTTCCCTTCAGGGTCAGATAGTTGGATGCATGGTTCATCCGGAACACGCTGCCCGGGCTGTCCATATGGTCCAGCAGCAGGGCCGTCTCCTGCAAAATTTCCGCCGGACCCAGCACCTGGAAGCTGCCCTCCCGGACCCAGCGCTCCAGCGGCGCTCCCGGCTCCACCATCAGCGTCAGCAGGCCGATGTATTCCGGGTTCATGGCGCTGAGGGCCCGGGCGGTATCCACGGCGTGCTCCCGGAGCAGCTCCCGGCTGCCCAGGCCCGAAATGGCCGTCACCGACAGGGCAAGTCCCGCCCGCCGGGCCTTCTGCCCTGCCGCCACGATGGCCGCGGCCGTGTGCCCCTTCTGCATCCGCTCCAGCACCGCGTCACAGCCGGATTCCAGGCCCATATACACCATTTTCAGGCCGCCCTCCCGCAGCCGCCGCAGCTCCTCCTCCGTCTTGACCTGAAGACTCCGGGGCGAGGCGTAGCAGGTGACCCGCTGGCACTCGGGAAACAGGCTGTACACCATGGCCAGAATTTCCAGCAGCTCATCGGTTTTCCGCATCAGGGCGTCGCCGTCGGCCAGAAAGACCCGCTCCACCCGGCGGTATACCTGCCGGGCCAGGCGGAAATCCTCCCGGATCTCCTCCATAGGCCGCAGGGCAAACCGCTTATCGTCATACATATCGCAGAAGGCGCAGCGGTTATGGCTGCACCCATAGGTCACCTGGATGATGAGGCTGTATGCCTCGCTGGGGGGACGGTAGACCTTTCCCTTGTATCGCATGGGCAATTCCTCCTTTTCCCCGCTATTATCGCATACTTTTCCCGGTTTGAAAAGAGCCAGGGCCGCCAAAGAACAAAAAATCCTCCTCCATCGGAAAGGAAGATAGTTACGAAAGAAACCCATCAGGGGTGTCTTTCGTTTGCAATCACAGGTTTTTCAGAACTTTTTAAGTTCTGAAAAACCGCACGAGCTTGTAAAAAGACTTTTTGACAAGCCTCAGGGTCTATTTCGCCCTCCGGCGGCATAAGCTGGACCAGCTTCAACAAACGAGGAGGAATTTTATGGACAACAATTTCAACCGTGTGCGCCTGTGCGGCCGGGCCGCCGGAGAGCCGGAGCTGTCCCACATAAACCACGGCGAGCACTTTTACCGCTTTCCCCTGTCGGTGGAGCGGCTGTCGGGCCAGGAGGACCTGCTGCCGGTGATTCTGCCCCGGCGGCTGCTGGAGGAGCACCCCGTACATACCGGCGACACGCTGACCCTCACCGGTCAGCTGCGCTCCTTCAACAACCGCAGCGGCCAGGGGCCCCGGCTGGTGATCTCCGTGTTTGTCCGGGAGCTGACTCCCGGCGGCGCGGCCCCCTTTAACATGATTCAGCTCTCCGGCGTGCTGTGCAAGGCCCCTCCCTGCGGCGGACGCCCTTGGCCGGGAGATCTGCGACCTGATCCTGGCGGTGAACCGCCGGTACGGTCGGGCGGACTATCTGCTGCATCGCCTGGGGGGCCATCGCCCAGCAGACGGCCCGGCTTCCGGTGGGTTCCCGCCTGACGGTGGAGGGCCGGGTCCAGAGCCGGGGCTATACGAAAACCGTGGACGGCGTGGGCCAGGAGCGCACCGCCTATGAGGTATCCATCATGCGTCCGGCGGAGCCGGAGGAATTTTTGCTGTAGAGCCGCCGTTTCCCCTCCCGGGTCAGTTGATTTCCCCGGCAAATGGTGCTATCCTATTGTTGAATACAGAGAAACAGAGGATCGCATCTATGACATGGACCCATCACCACGCCCATCCGGCCGTCCGTCGGGACGTGGACATGACCCAGGGCAGCATCACCCGCCACCTGGTGGAGTTTGCCCTGCCGCTGCTGGCCGGCAACGTGTTTCAGCAGCTGTACAACATGGTGGACACCTGGGTGGTGGGCAACTTCGTGTCCAACGAGGCGTTCTCCGCCGTGGGCACCGTGGGGCCCATCATCAATATGCTCATTGGCTTTTTCATGGGCCTGTCCAGCGGCGCAGGCGTGGTCATCAGTCAGTATTACGGGGCCCATAAGCCGGACAGGGTCCGGGACACCGTCCACACGGCCATGGTGCTGACGCTGGTGCTGTGCGGGGCGTTCACGGCCCTGGGTCTGGCCCTGATCCCGGCCATGCTGGCCTGATGAACACCCCGGCGGAGGTGCTGCCGGAGTCCACGGCCTATCTGTCCATCTATTTTTCCGGCATTACGGGGCTGCTCATCTACAACATGGCTCCGGCATTCTCCGGGCAGTGGGCGACTCCCGGCGTCCCTTCTACTTTCTGGTGGTGTCGGCGGGGCTGAACACGGTGCTGGACCTGGTGTTCGTGATCCGCTTCCGCATGGGCGTTGCAGGCGTTGCCTGGGCCACCATCATCGCCCAGGCGGCGTCGGCGGTGCTGGTGCTGGCAGTGCTGCTGCGGACGGACAGCTGCGTGCGCCTGGAGCTGCGGCGGCTGCGGGTCCATTGGGACATGCTGGGCAAGATCATGCAGGTAGGCATCCCGGCGGCTCTGCAAATGGCCGTCACCGCCTTCTCCAACGTGTTTGTCCAGTCCTATATCAACCGTTTCGGTCCGGACTGCATGTCCGGCTGGACGGCGTATACCAAGATCGACCAGCTGATGTTCCTGCCCATGCAGTCCCTGGCCCTGTCCGCCACCACCTTCGTGGGGCAGAATCTGGGAGCCGGGAACGCCCAGCGGGCCCACCAGGGCACCCGTCGTGCACTGGCGATCTCCCTGGCGGTAACGGCGGTGCTGATGGTGCCGGTGCTGGTGTTTGCGCCCCAGCTGACGGCCTTCTTCAACCGCAAGGCGGAGGTGGTGGCCTACGGCACCCTGCTGCTGCGGTACATTTCGCCCTTCTACCTGCTGTGCTGCATCAACCAGATCTATTCCGGCGCGCTGCGGGGCGCAGGCAACAGCCAGGTGCCCATGGTCATCATGCTGGGCTCCTTCGTGGTGTTCCGCCAGATCTATTTGTACATCATGTCTCACTATATCAGCAACGCCCTGCTGCCTCTGGCCATGGGGTATCCCGCCGGATGGCTGGTGTGCAGCGCCGCCACCCTGCTGTATTACCGCAGGGCCTCCCTGGGCCGGCGGCGGCTGGTGGAGGACAACTGACCGGCAAAGGAGCGAATGGTCTATGCAACAAATCACGGTATCTCTGGGGCAGCGGTCCTACCCCATTGAGATCGGCCCGGGCCTGCTGCGGGAGGCCCGCCGCCGGCTGGAGGCTCTGCCGGTTAAGCGGTGGGCCGTTATCGCCGACGAGAACACCGCCGCCCTGTACGCCGGGGCCCTGGACCTGCCGGTATACACCTTCCCCGCCGGAGAGGGCAGCAAGCGCCTGGCGGTGTATGAGGACCTGTGCCGCCGGCTGCTGGCGGACGGCTTCACCCGCCAGGACGGCATCGCGGCCCTGGGCGGCGGCGTCACCGGTGACTGGCGGGCTTTATAGCCGGTACCCTGCTGCGGGGCGTGGCTCTGGCCCAGCTGCCCACCTCCCTGCTGGCCCAGGTGGACAGCAGCGTCGGCGGCAAGACCGGTCTGGACCTGCCGGAGGGGAAAAACCTCATCGGCTGCTTTTACCAGCCCCGGCTGGTGCTGGCGGATACGGCGTGCCTGGCCACCCTGCCCCGGCGGCAGCTGTCCTCCGGCATGGCGGAGGTCATCAAGTGCGGCGTCATCGGCGACGAGTCCATTTTGCACCACCTGGAAACGGCGGAGGAGCCGAATCTTCCTGGCTGGTGGCGCGCTGCTGCCGGTATAAGGCGGCGGTGGTGTCCCGGGACGAGCGGGACGGCGGCGGCGCGGGTGCTGAACTTCGGCCATACCTTCGGCCACGCCTATGAGCCGCCGGAGGATACGATACCCGGACCCACGGCGAGGCCGTGGCCGCCGGGATGATGCACATGCTCCGTTGGCAGGTGCGGCACGGTCTGGGCGGCGGGCAGCTGCTGGACAGGCTCACCCCCCTGCTGCGGCGGTGGGACCTGCCCACCCGGCTGCCCTGGGACGGGCGGCGGACTATCTGGCCCGG
>ENA-OQEN01000478-OQEN01000478.1-human-gut-metagenome-genome-assembly--contig:-NODE-478-length-17453-cov-7.231040_pt1 | contig 17453 bp, 13 predicted proteins | sample MGYA00242791_ERZ504627 | MGnify/ENA primary metagenome ERZ504627 (study PRJEB26092, sample SAMD00036316) | human gut metagenome | host: Homo sapiens | study: EMG produced TPA metagenomics assembly of... | reverse complement strand
TTTTTTTACGGCTTCCAGATGAACCAGATGAGAAGATATCCGGTTATGACCGCCGCGAGGGTGAAGGGTATGCCGTATTTCATGAAGGTCGTCGCCTTTACCTCGTGACCCTCCTTGCGGAGAATGCCGATGCCCGCGATGTTCGCGGATGCGCCGATCGGGGTCAGGTTGCCGCCGAGGGTCGCGCCGCAGAGCAGACCGTAGTACATAATTTTCGGGTCGATGCCGAGGTTGACGGCGATGACCGGGATAACGGTGAGCATGGTAGCGGTGTAGGGAATGTTGTCGATGAATGCCGAGAGAATGACGGACATCCAGACTATAACAGTGTAGACTATGAACACGCTGCCGGAGCTTCCGCCGACTTTCGATATGGCGTTGCCGATGATATCAATAACGCCCGCGTTCTTTATGCCGCCGATGACGACGAAAAGACCGGTCAGAAGAATGATGGTGTAGTAGTCGATCTCTTTGAATGCGTTTTTGACTATCTCGGTGTTCTTGCGGAACAGCTCGCGGATTATGCCGACAAAGAAGAAGAACATGCAGATAAGACCGTTGGTTATCTCGGGCTTGTAGAACTGACCCTCAGCCGCGTTGCTCTTGTAGGGGATGAACGAAACGGCGATGAGGCAGACAACAGTCGCAATAAGCAGGAAGGTCGGGAACTTGTCCTCAACCTTTGTGCGGTCGTTGATATGTATCTTGTCGTTCTCCTTGCGGAACATGAAGAGAATTATCAGTGCGCTGACAAGTGCGCCCGCCTCAACGACCCAGAACATGCCGGGCTTGCCCTCGTCAACGAAGAAGTCGGAGAAATCGAGGTTTGCCGCCTTGGCGAGTAGAATTGAAGTCGTGTCGCCGACGAGAGTCGCCGCACCCTGGAGGTTCGACGAAACGGAGATGCAGATAATGCTCGGAACAGGGAGATGTTGAGCTTCTTGCACAGTGCAAGTGCGACGGGCGCTATCATAAGAACGGTAGCGACATTGTCAACGAACGCGGAGATGATGCCCGCGAAAAGGCTCATGCAGACGACCGCCCATTTTACATTAGGCATTTTTGAGATGAGAACGTCACTCATCAGCTGCGGCATCTTGGACTCGATAAAGAGATAGACCGTGCCCATGGTGCCGGCGATCATCATGATGACGTTCCAGTCGATTTCGCCGACAGCCGCCTTGAAAGTATAGTTGAAAGAGTTCCCTGAACCGAGGGAGAAAAAGTCTGCGCTGAAAAGGTCGGGCTTGAATGCGGCAATAGTGCCGAGGATAACGAAGATAACTGCCGATGCAACAGCGACATAGGGGCGGATCTTCTGAAACGCCATCATAAGAATATACGTCGTTGCGAAGAGCACCAGTGCGGTTATAGTGATACTGCTCATGCTTCACACTCCAAAATATTTTTTTCGCAGCGAACGCTCAGCGACTGATTTTCCCCCAAAGAAAAATGCGCTCCCTACCGGAGCGCGAAACCGCCACTTCATTTTAAGCATGGCAACACAAAAAACGCATTGCTTCAACCTCAAATAAATAATCCGCATATTTGACGGATTATGACAGACTCCACCACTCATTATTCGGCTGCAAAGGACATTATATAAAATTTTTCCATAGCCGTCAAGGACTTTTTGACTATTTTTGCAACTGCCTATATCAGTTCGGATATAACCGCGTTTGAGACGAGAAAACCCTGCCTTGTCAGCGCGATGTGCTCGCTGTCGCAGACCGTCAGACCGGCTTTTGAAAACTCAATGCATTTTTTGATTATATCCTCCGGCACGCCGTGCCCGAACCGCTCTTCTGCTTCTGAAAACACAAGCCCGTTGTTCAGCCGCAGACGGAGCATAAGATACTCTTCAAAGCTCCCGCCTTCGCCGTCGTCTGTGGGCTCGCAGCCCGCGATAAAGCTCTCTATATCGCGAGGGAAAAAGAATCTCCTGCCGTCTATAAACGAGTGCGCCGCCGGACCTATGCCGAGATATTCGTCGCAGTCCCAGTATTTCAGGTTGTGGCGGCTCTCATATCCGGGCTCTGCGAAGTTTGATATCTCATACTGCATGAATCCGCGCTTTTCGAGCTCCTCGCACGCGGTCAGATACAGCTCGCAGGTCGCATCTTCGTCCGGCAGAGTCAGTTCGCCGCGCTTCTCGTAAAAACGCGTGCCCTCTTCTATTTTTAAAATATATGCGCTTACATGGCGCACTCCCGCGTCCGCGCAGAAAGCTATGCTGTCCTTGAGCGAATCGACTGTCTGACCGGGGACGGCGAGCATGAGGTCGAGCGATATATTATCTATCCCCGCGTCCTGCGCGCGCTTTACGGCGAGCGAAACATCGTCCCTGCCGCTGAGTCTGCCGAGCGCGCGGCGTTCGCCGTCGTTTGCCGACTGCATACCCATGGATATCCTGTTGACTCCCGCTTCTCTGAGCAGGGCGAAATCAAGATTCTTTTTCGCCGCGTCAAACGGATTGATTTCAACAGTTGTCTCGCATTCTGAAGAAGAAAACTCCCTCGCCGCGCCGATAATTCTGCCGAGCCTCTCCGCTCCCAGCGCCGACGGGGTGCCGCCGCCAATATAAACGGTGTCCGCAGTTATGTTATATTTTGCCGCCAGATCGGGAATGCGGCGGATGAGCGCGTCGGTGTAAACATTCTCCGCGCTTTCGTCGAGGCGCAGAGAATAAAAATCGCAGTAGGGGCACTTGCTGCGGCAGAACGGTATGTGAATATATAACCCCGCGTTTTTGCTTTTCATTTTTCCGCACCTCCCGCAATTTATCGCTTTATAATAATGTATAATAACACAAAGATGTTATTCAAACAATCCATATACGGCATTTTTGCCGAATTTTGTGTGCAAAATCACAACTTTTTGTATGATAATTGTTGCTTTTTGCCAGAAGCTGTGTTATAATCAAAAAGCTTGATTTTTTAAATAGGAGGTCGTCTTTTGGCACAGGAACAGACAACTGCGGTCAATCCGCAGGCAGGATCCGGCGAAGATTCGTCAGGATACGTCTTTCAGAACAGACGCTATGTCGGTACGAAAGAGACTGTCGCTTACGTCGTCTATGATATGTCGCAGAGCTTCAATATCAACGCGTATTCGCAGAGATTCGTCACCAACATCCTTCAGGTCAGCCTGAAGCTGCAGCGAATAGCGAATGTTATCAACGGTATTTGGGACGTTATCAACGATGTGCTTTTCGGTGCGATAGTTGACAAGACGAGAACCCGCTGGGGCAAGTTCAAGCCCTATCTCGTTGCGCTCGGCATCCCCGGCACAATCGGCACGTGCATTTATTGGCTCATGCCCCTCATATTTGCGGGCAGAGGTCCGAACGATATCTGGAAATTCATCGGATATCTTCTTCTCATGGTCGTGCGTGAAGGCGCGGGAACATTCCGCGATATCGCACAGAAGGGTATCCAGTCCACGATAACCCCGCACCCTGTTGACAGAACGAGAATTATCACTATTGCAAACTTTGCCTCCGGCTTCCTCGGAGAGAAGCTGCCCGAGCAGATTATGACCGTTCTCCTTGACCTTATCGGCAGAAATAAGATCAAGCTTACTCTTCAAGGTACTTTTGTCGGCATGGGTATTTTCACTGCCGTTGTCGCCGGCGCAGGTGCTATGTGGTTCTTCTTTATCTGTAAAGAGAGAGTCATGCAGTCCGTTGAGCGTCCGAGTATCAAGGCGGGTATCAAGTCGATAATCAACAACAAGCCGATACTTCTTATGACGCTTTCCAAGATGCTCAGCGGTTTCTCGGTCGGCGGCAGCAAGTCGGATTATCTTATCGACGTTCTGAACTTTGCTTCGCTCAATATTATCACCGGTATCCCCGGCTCGATAATCAACCCCATCAGCTATGCGATAGTTCCGTGGTTCAGACGGCACTTCTCGAGCCGCTTCCTGTATATCATGGGTACATATGTCGGCGATATCCTGCTCGTTCCAGTGTTCCTCATCGGCTGCATCGGCGGCAAGAAGCACGGACTTTATAAGAAGGTCGTTCCCATGGCGATCGCCCTCACCTTGTGGGAGACGCTGTTCATGGTGTTCTACGGCGTGCGTAAGGTCATTCCGACCGAGATGTACAACGAGGCTATGGACTACTGCGAGTGGAAGAACGGCTACCGTACAGAAGGCATGACGAGCGTCGCCCAGGGTCTTGCCCAGAAGCTTTCGAGCATCGTCAGCGGCTATATCGCGCTGTTCATCAAGCAGCTTATCGGCTACGACCTGACTGCCTACACAAGAGGCACCGCGCAGTCGGATAACACCAAGTTCGGTCTGTTCGCAATGTTCACCATCATCCCGTTCATCACAACCTCCCTCGGCATCATTCCGATGCTCTTCTATGATCTGAACGATAAGAAGAAGGAGAAGATGTACGAAGAGCTGCTTGAGAGAAGAGCCGCAATGTCCAAGGAGGCAACCTCCGGCGACCTTGAAGCGCTCGAGAAACTCGCAAAGGCTCAGATGGAGATCGGCAACAGCAAGAGCGAGCTGTAAAGACTTCCTCATAACAAATAGAAATTATCCTCCGTATGTAATGTACGGAGGATTTTTTTATGCCCGCTTTTTGTATACAGAAATATACAGTTCAAAATTTATACATATTGGAGCAACAATGTTTAATAAAACTGTTGCATTTGCATAAAAATTATGTTATGATTCAAAAGTAAAAAAATGCAGACAGGAGGTAATGCTTTGGCAGAAGAAGTAAAAACCGCTGCGGTCGGCAATCAAGCCGGCGGTAATGCCGAAAATAGCGGATATGTTTATCAGAACAGACGCTATGTCGGTACGAAAGAGACTGTCGCTTACGTCGTCTATGATATGTCGCAGAGCTTCAATATCAACGCGTATTCGCAGAGATTCGTCACCAACATCCTTCAGGTCAGCCTGAGGTTCCAGCGTATAGCGAATGTCATCAACGGTATCTGGGACGTTATCAACGATGTGTTTTTCGGTGCGATAGTTGACAAGACGAGAACAAGATGGGGAAAATTCAAGCCTTATCTCGTTGCGCTCGGTATTCCCGGAACAATAGGAACGTGCATTTATTGGCTGCTGCCCATATTATTTTCTGGCAGAGGGCAGGAGGATATCTGGAAATTTATCGGATATCTCGCGCTGATGGTCGTGCGTGAAGGCGCAGGAACATTCAGAGCGATAGCCCAGAAGGGTATTCAGGCGACGATAACGCCGCACCCCGTTGACCGAACCCGACTGATAACGATTGCCGATTTTGTCTCCGGTGCGCTCGGTGAAAAGCTGCCGGAACAGATAATGACTATTCTGCTCGACCTTATAGGCAGAAACAAAGTCAAGCTCACCCTTCAGGGGACTTTCGTTACCATGGGTCTGTTTACCGCTATAGTCGCGGGCGCGGGCGCGCTGTGGTTCTTCCTTATCTGTAAGGAACGTGTCATGCAGTCCGTTGAGACGCCGAGCCTTAAAGCGAGTATCAGTCGATAATCAACAACAAGCCGATTTTGCTTATGACGCTGTCGAGTATGCTCAGCGGATTTGCAGTCGGCGGAAGCAAGCAGGACTATTATATAGATGTTCTGAATTTCGCTTCCCTCGGTCTTATCACCGGTATCCCCGGCGCTATTATCAATCCGTTCAGCTATATGGCTGTACCGTGGTTCAGACGGCATTTCTCGAGCCGTTTCCTGTATATTATAGGAGACAAGATATCCGGAATACTGCTTGTCCCCGTGTTCTTGGTCGGCTGCATCGGCGGCAAGAAGCACGGACTTTATAAGAATGTCTGGGTCATGGGTATCGCAATGACGCTCTGGGAGACCATATTCATGATCTTCTACGGCGTGCGCCGCATAATCCCGACCGAGATGTACAACGAGGCTATGGACTACTGCGAGTGGAAGAACGGCTACCGTACAGAGGGTATGACGAGCGTCGCTCAGGGTCTTGCCCAGAAGCTTTCGGGCATCGTCAGCAGCTATATTTCCACATGGATAAAGCAGCTTATAGGCTACGACCTCACGCTCTATGTCAGAGGCACGGCACAGTCCGACTCCACAAAGTTCGGTCTGTTCGCAATGTTTACCATCGTCCCGTTCCTCACCGGTATCGTCAGCATCGTCCCGATGCTCTTCTATGACCTGAACGGCAAGAAGAAGGAGCAGATGTATGAGGAGCTTCTCGAAAGAAGAGCGGCTCTCTCCAAGGAAGCCACAATGGGCGACCTTGAAGCACTTGAAAAGCTTGCCAAGCTCAGATGGAGATAGGCAGCAGGAAGCAGGAACTTTAATACACTTTATAAAACAGCAAAAAGTCCCGACAGCAATGTCTGCCGGGACTTTTGCATATATAAAGCTGCATAATATGACAGAACAGGTTGGTGAATGGAGATTTGTAATCTATTAGGTGCAACCTGTAGGGTGCGGCGACCTCGACGCACCGCTGCCGCGACAGCGGCACGAAATCCTCGCAAAAATCTTTTTTTACCTTCGCTATGTACTATAATTAAATGATATATACTCCCCGCGTTTCGGCATTTTCTTTTTATTTGAAAAAGAACGCCTGCAAAAGAAAAGCAAACTGCGCCCACAAAAAGGCAAGCAAGCATCGCTTAAAAGTAAGTCTTTTTGCGCCATGCTGCGAAAAAAACGCTTAAAATGCGGACGCATTCCTGCGCGCCTTTTTCTTGCCTGTCATCAAAAATCCAATACTTTTAAGTGCAAGCAGTTTTGCTGCGCAAAACCGATGTGTGCTTACCTTTCTGTGGGCTACGCCCCGAGACCCCGGCAACGCCACGCCGCAGTACATAGCTCGCGGCTCTCAATTAGTTGCTCGGCACATTCGCGCGCAAACGCGCCGGAGCTTGAACGAATGCGCGCTCGTGCGTCTTGCTTCGCAAGCCGTTCCCTCGCCTGTCTCAATTGGCTTATCAAACACTGCGGTGCGGCTATGGAAAACATGATTATAGAAGTCAACTGATCACTTTCTTTTACATTGCTACGGTTAGAGTGATAGACAAATCTCAATTTATAAAGCCGAAATATAGCACACTTCTATACACTTGCAGTAATATAAATAAAGCCGACCTACGAACGCCTCACTAACGGTATGCAGTGTTTTTTGCTGTCCGCTGAAGTTGAAAAAGTCATATTTAAATAGTATAATATAATCTATCTTCAATTTACGAGGTCTTATCTATGCCCGAATATGAAAAGATAACATTTGAAAACGGCTTTCGTCTGCTCCTGAGCGAGGACGGCAGGGCGAAAAGCTGCTCCATGGGCGTGTGGGTCAACAGCGGCTCATGCTATGAGAGCGACGACACGGCGGGAATATCCCATTTTATCGAGCACATGGTGTTCAAGGGCAGTACCTGTATTCCTCAGAGAATATCGCTTCGATATCCGACAGAATGGGCGGCGAACTCAACGCCTATACTGATAAAGAGTGTACCTGCTTTTATACCCGCGTCCTCTCTGCCGATGCGCCCGCGGCGTTTGAGCTGATAGCCGATATGGTGACTTCGCCGCGCCTCGATGCTGATGACTTGGAGCTCGAAAAGGGAGTCGTGTGCGAGGAGATCGCCATGTATGAGTCGAATCCCGCCGACCTCTGTGCGGATCTTTTCTATCTTGTGGCATTCCCCGAGCATAAGCTCGGCAAAAATGTTCTCGGTACTCGTGATTCGGTCAATTCAATGACTCCCGATATGCTGAGAAAGCATATGGACAGATTCTATTCTCCCGCGTCTACAGTGGCCTGCTTCTGCGGCAAATTCGAGCGGGATAAGATAATTGCGCTGTGCAAACGCTATTTCTCGTCGCCCGCAAATAAAAGCGCAATACCCGTTTTGCCCAAGGCGGATTTCTGCCCCGGAGTGCATATCTTCGACAAAAAGACGGAGCAGAATCAGATAGTTATCGGCTTCTCTGCGCCTTCTCTCGGGTCGGACAGCCGCTTCGCCTGCCAACTGATAGCCTCGATGCTCGGCGGCTCCGCGTCGTCGCGGCTCTTCCGCCGCCTGCGCGAAGAACAGGGGCTCGTCTATTCGGTCGATGCCTGCGCGTCGTCGTATCTGAGCGCTGGCGTGTTCGCCGTGAGCATGGGCGTGTCGCGCGAATCGGAGAAAAAGGCTGTTCTGACCGCGGCGGAAGTCCTGCGCGAGTTCCCCGACACCGTGACAGAAGAAGAGCTTGACCTCGCGCGCGACCACTATCTTTCGGGGCTTATAATGTCCCTTGAATCAAACTCTGCCCGCGCGGCGCGCTACGGCACGGGCGAATTGCTGCTCGGCGGCGCGATAAGCGAAAAGGAGCTCGAGGAGAAAATAAGGGGCGTGAGCATCAATGAGATACGCTCGCTTGCGCGTTCATTTTCGTCTCTCTCCGACGCGTGCATATGCGCGGTCGGCAGAACGGCGGGAGCTAAGTTCTACAATAAGGTTGTCAGCGGCAAAAAATAATGATATAATTAACAATAATATTTTTATGAGAGGCAGTCCGCAATGAAGGGAATAAAGGATGCACAGAGAATAGTCGTGAAGGTCGGCACCTCCACGCTTACATATGATACGGGAAAAGTAAATCTCAGGCGCATGGATAAGCTTGCGCAGGTGATATCAGATCTCAGAAATTCCGGCATAGAAGTGGCGCTCGTCACATCTGCGGCGATAGCGTCGGCGTTGGAAAGCTCGGACTTCCCACAAGACCCAAGGATATCCCGAGCCGCCAGGCGGTCGCAACGGTCGGTCAGTGCGAGCTGATGTTCATGTACGACAAGCTCTTTTCCGAATACGGCAACACGATAGGTCAGCTGCTTATAACCCGCAGCGACTTTGAAAGCGACGAGCGCAGGGCGAATCTCTCGAACTCTTTTGAAAAGCTCTTCGAGTTCGGCGCGATCCCGGTTATAAACGAAAACGACAGCATCGCGGTCGAAGAAATAGTCTTCGGCGATAACGATACTCTTTCCGCCATGGTCGCAAAGCTTGTCAACGCCGACGCGCTGATAATTTTAAGCGACATTGACGGACTCTATTCCGGCAATCCGCGCGAGGACGAGAACGCTTATCTCATCCCTGTTGTCGAGGAGATAAGCGATGAACTCATGCGATAGCCGACACAAAGGGCAGCACCCGCGGCACGGGCGGCATGGTGACGAAGCTCCACGCCGCGCAGATAGCGACAGAGGCGGGGATAGACACCGTCGTGATGAACGGCGCTCAGCCCGAGGATATCTACAGACTGCTCGACGGCAGACAGACCGGAACTTATTTCAAGGCGAAAGCTTAACGGAAGGAACGCACATAATGGGCGCAGAAACTGTTTTATCAATAGCTAAAGGCGCAAAAGAAGCTCAGCGAGAGCTCGCACGCGCCGGCGGAGCAAAGCGCGAAGCGGCACTCAGAGAGATTTCATCAGCCTTCGTGAAAATGTGCAGAGCATATTGGAGGCGAACCGCGCAGATATAGCGGCGGCGCGCGAAAACGGCATGGCAGAGTCGATGATAGACCGCCTGACCCTCACGGCGGAGCGCATAGAGGGCATGGCAAAGGGCGTTGACGATGTCGCGGCGATGCCCGACCCCGTCGGCAGAGTCCTCTCCGGCTCGACAAGACCGAACGGGCTCAGAATAGAAAAAGTCACCGTGCCGCTCGGCGTTATCGGCATAATATATGAAGCGAGACCGAATGTCACTTCGGATGCCGCTGCCCTCTGCCTCAAGGCGGGCAACGCAGTTATACTGCGCGGAGGCAAAGAGGCGATAAATTCAAACAAAGCCGTGGCGAATCTCATGCGAGCGGCGGTAGAAAAAGCTGGACTTCCCGCAGATACCGTGAATCTTATCGAAGATACCTCGCGCGAGAGCGCAAACGAGCTGATGAAGATGAACGGGCTCGTTGATGTGCTCATTCCGCGCGGCGGAGCGGGTCTTATAAAGAGCGTGGTTGAAAATTCGACTGTCCCGGTTATCGAAACAGGTTCCGGCAACTGCCATATATATATCGACGAGTTTGCGGATATCGACATGGCGGCGGATATTGTTTTTAATGCCAAAACTTCGCGCCCGTCCGTCTGCAACGCCTGCGAGAGCGTGCTCGTGCATAAAGCAGTCGCCGAGGAGGCGATAGTCGCCGTGGCTGGCAGACTCAAAGAGAAGAATGTCGAGATTTTCGGCGACGAGATAGTCTGCTCCGTCCTCGATTTCGCAAAGCCCGCAACGGAAGAGGACTGGGGAAAGGAATATCTCGATTACAAGATCAGCATAAAAACGGTAGATAATATTGATGAGGCGATAGCGCATATCGCGAAATACAGCACAGGTCACAGCGAGAGCATTATCACCGAGAACTATCTCAATGCGCAGAAGTTTTTGAACGAAGTCGATTCGGCGGCGGTCTATGTCAATGCATCGACCCGCTTTACGGACGGCGGCGAGTTCGGCTTCGGCGCGGAAATAGGCATATCCACCCAGAAGCTCCACGCGAGAGGACCTCTGGGACTGAATAATCTGACGAGCGAAAAGTATGTTGTCTACGGCTCGGGTCAGATACGCTGAAGGAGGAAATTCCATGAGCACTAACACATCGGCACAGGAAAAGAAAAAATGGGCGTTCCCGCTGGGCATAGTGATAGTTGTCCTCGCCGTTATCGGTCTTGTCACGGTGATAATTTTCGCCGTGCGCGGAATCGGCAGCCTTACGGACAACAGCGACAAGTTCGAGAAATACGAGCAGTTCCTGTCGCCCGTCATAATGAACGACCCCGATCCGTTTGACGATGTCAGCGGCGCGCAGATGAGCCAGCTGATAGATGCATCTATATGGTCGCTGATGAAGAGCGATATCGATATAGACCAGTATGAGTACGCCGAGGGCGATGTCTCCGGCGTCATAGTCCCGCAGAAGGATGTTGAAAAGCAGTTTGCGAAGCTCTTCGGCACGGATGTCAAACCCGTCCACTGCACCGTTGACGGCGGAACTTATACGTTCACCTATGACGAGGCGAAGCAGGCTTATATTGTCCCGCTTACCGGCGTTATGCGACGTTCATTCCGCGAGTCATATCTCAGCAGAAGAAGGGCGATTCGATAATCCTCACCGTCGGTTGCATCAGCGGCGACGGTTGGGAGCAGGACGCAAAGGGCAACTATGTTGAGCCCTCGCCGAGCAAATATCTCAAGGTGACCCTGCGTGTCAGCGGCGACGGATATTTCATCAGCGCGATTCAGAACACCGACGCGCCCGAGACCGCCGCAACAACGGCGCCCAAGACCACCGAGGCGGATACAACTCTCCCCGCAGAGACTCAGGGTGAGGTGCAGACCGAAGCTCCGGCAGAGTCCGAGACTCAGACTGCCGCGGAGGGCTGATATGTATATTCATGCCCCGTGCTTCAACCTCGATGAGCTCGCCCGCGACAATCTGCATATACACACCTCGTTTTCGCGCTGCGCGAAGCCCGAGATGACGGTCGAAAATATCTTCGCCGAGGCGGCGCACATAGGCTACAGGACAATAGCTCTTACCGATCATTATAACGATGATATTGATGACGAAGAGGCTCTGCGGAGACTCGCAACGCTCAGAGAGCAGGGACAAAAGCTTGGTGAGCCGTGCAGAGTGCTCTACGGAATGGAGCTTTCGGGATACGGTATCGGCAAAACTCTCGAGGGCGATAAGCTTAGAAACGCGCTCGATTACAGGCTCTATTCCTGCAACCACTATCATCTCGACTTCTGGGAGCAGGCGGCGGAAATCACGCCGCGCGCATATGCCGAGCACTCGCTGGAAAATGTCACCTCGCTTATAAAAAGCGGCAAGCCGGACTGTATAGCCCATCCGCTGACCGCCGGATATATCCGCGCGTTTGAAGACAAAACACTTGTCAGCAAAGCGATAACCGACAACGAGCTCGGCGATATAATGACCCTCGCGAAGGAACACGAAGTCGCATGGGAGCTCAATATCGGCAATATCTACGGAGACACGGAGTTCAGCCGCAGAATGTGGAACACCGGCAGAGAGCTCGACTCATGCTTTAATATGGGCGCGGACGCGCATCTGATAAAGAACATCGATTTTGCGCCGCATATGAGTGAGATAAAGAAAATACTTGGAGTATAAAAATAGAAATCCTACCCGTTGCGGGTAGGATTTTTGTCTTTATTCGTAGAGCGGATGCTTTGCACAGATCTCCGCAACTCCGGCGCGGATGGCGTCGGCGCTGTTCTCAAAGTCGGTCGCCGCGAGGTAGACGAACTCTGCGATTTTGTCCATGTCGCTCTCGTCAAGACCTCTTGTCGTGGCGGCCGCCGTTCCGAGGCGCAGACCGCTTGTGACAAACGGGGTCTCGGGGTCGTTGGGTATGGCGTTCTTGTTCGCGTGATGTTGACTTCGTCAAGTCTCTTCTCGAGATCCTTGCCCGTTACGCCGAGCGAGCGCAGGTCGAGGAGCATGAGGTGGTTGTCGGTGCCGCCGGAGACGAGGTTGACTCCGCGCTTTGCCAGAGACTCGGCAAGAGCCTTGCAGTTGTTGAGAAGTCTCTGCTGATAGTCCTTGAACTCGGGCTTGAGTGCCTCGCCGAAGCAGACGGCCTTACCCGCGATAACGTGCATGAGCGGACCGCCCTGGTTGCCGGGGAAAATAGCCTTGTTTATAGCTGCGCCGAGCTCAGCCTTGGAGAGTATGAGTCCGCCGCGGGGACCTCTTAGGGTCTTGTGCGTGGTTGTTGTGACAACGTCGGCATAGGGCACGGGCGAGGGATGAAGTCCCGCCGCGACGAGTCCCGCGATGTGAGCCATGTCTACCATGAAATATGCGCCGACCGATTTTGCTATAGCGCCGATGCGCTCGAAGTCGATAACACGCGGATAAGCGGATGCGCCCGCGACGATAAGCTTCGGGCAGACCTCCTTGGCGGTCTTTTCGAGCTCGTCATAGTCGATATATCCGTCGTCGTTCACGCCGTAGGGGACGAATTTGTAGAGTTTGCCGCTTGCGTTGACGGGCGAGCCGTGGGTTAGATGTCCGCCGTGGGCGAGGCTCATGCCCATGACTGTGTCGCCGGGATTTATGAGCGCGGAATAAGCGGCCATGTTAGCCTGCGCGCCCGAGTGCGGCTGAACGTTGGCGCAGTCCGCGCCGAAGAGCTCTTTTGCGCGCTCAATGGCGAGATTTTCGACGATGTCAACGAATTCGCAGCCGCCGTAATAACGCTTGCCTGGATAACCCTCGGCGTATTTGTTGGTCAGCACGCTGCCCATTGCCGCCATAACGGCGGGGGAGACGAAGTTCTCCGAGGCGATAAGCTCGATGTTGTGTCTCTGTCTGCCGAGCTCGAGATCCATGCGTCCGCCACTTCCGGGTCATACTGTGCGACGAGCTTGGCGCTGTCAAAAAAATCAGGGTACATTGTGATTTCCTCCTCTTGAAAAAATCGGACAAATATTACTTTAATAATACCATATGGCCGCAGTTAAAGTCAAAGCTAAAGGGAATAATATTGTCGATTTATGTAAAAAGACGGAATGAGTCAAAATAGTTCTTGTATTTATGTCAATAATACTGTATAATGATTCAATGTAACACTTTTATTAAAAGGAGATGAATCAATGGATCCCATTAAAGTGGATTTTTCAAAAAAAGGCGGCCCCAAGGAGATCGTTATACCTCCCGATAAAGCGGCGCTCAAGATAATACTGAGCGTGCTGTGCTCTATCGTTACCGCGGGTATCGCATTTTATATAATGCTGCCGCCGCTCAATTTCAAGGCGTATGAGTTCTACGGCTTCCTCGCGATAATCGTCGTGTCATATGCGCTGTTCTCGCGATTTTCACCGGCGTATTTTCGAAGCCCGAATATCTGCCTATTTCAAGCGCCAGATGATAGTCCCCGGCGTTATCGTCGGCGTCATCGCGCTCACAGTCGGTATCGGCTATCTCGTCTCGAGTCCGTTCTTCAGAGCGTCGTCGTATAGTCAGATAATCGATGTCCGCACGGACAGCAACTTTGCCGATGAGATAGACAAGCAGGACGCTGAGTCCTTCAGCAACATCCCGAAGCTCGATGAGGCGTCGCGGCTACCCTCGCTCCCAGAGCACTCGGTAAACTCGCGGAAAAAGGCTATGTCTCGCAGTTCTCGGTCTATCCGCTCTATACGCAGATAAACTACAAGGGCACGCCCGTCAGGGTCGTTCCGCTCCAGTATTCAAATATCATCAAGTGGCTCACCAACCGCACCGAGGGTCTCCCCGGATATATCATAATCGATATGGCGAACGAAGTCACCACCTTCAAGGAGCTTGACTCGGGTATCAAGTATTCTCCCGCCGAGCACTTCGGCAGACTTCTCAAGCGCCATCTGAGAATGCAGTATCCCACCTATATGTTCGGCCCTAGCTCGTTTGAAATCGATGACGAGGGCAATCCCTATTGGATCTGCGCAAGAGTTGACAAGACCATCGGCCTGTTCGGCGGAACCGATGTCAAGGGAATAGTGATAGTCAACGCGATTGACGGCAAGTGCGAATATGTGCCTATAGAGACCGTCAAGAGCGACGCCAAGTATCAGTGGATCGACAGAGTCTATGACTCCGACCTTCTCGTCGAGCAGTATAACTACTACGGCAGATATCAGAAGGGCTTCTGGAACTCGATTCTCGGCCAGGAAGATGTCTATGTCACTACTGAAGACTATAGCTACATCGCTCAGAACGACGATGTCTATATGTACACGGGCGTTACATCAGTCACCAACGACCAGTCGATAACCGGCTTTATAATGATAAACCAGCGCACCAAAGAGGCTGTTTATTATTCGGTCGCGGGCGCAAAGGAGCAGTCGGCGCAGGCTTCCGCAGAGGGTCTCGATGAGATCAAGGCGGCAGGCTACACGGCGACATTCCCGCTGCTGCTCAATATCGACGGCGAGCCGACCTACTTCATGGCTCTCAAGGATGTCAGAGACGACGGCTCTCAGATCATTCAGAGCTACGCACTCATCAACGTCAAGCAGTACACGAAGATAAAGGTCTACGGCAAGACCCTTGCCGAGTGCCTTGCAAAGTATGTTGACCAGCTCAAGGCGAACGGCATCAATGTCGATATCGATGCGAACCAGGTCGTCGATCCCGCGGATAACCCCGACGCACAGGGCGGCTCCGAGACAAAGATGCAGACCGTCAACGGCAAGATAGCCGATATCCGCACCCAGGTCATCTCGGGCGAGACATATTATTATATCAAGCTCGAGGGCGGAGACGTCTATTATTCAATAGCCGCTTCCAAGTCACAACCGCCGTTATCCTCAACAGAAACGACACTGTCACGATTCGCTTCAACGCCGGCGAGGGTGCAATAGTCCCCGCAAGCGAGCTTGAAAAGGCGAAATAAAATAACAACAACAGCGCCGCCGCAGAGAATATCTGCGGCGGCGTTTAGCTTTGCCGGATGACTTTTGCAAGCCGCAGTTAACCGCAGTTCGGTCAATGCAGTTCATATATATGAAAGCGGCTGACTCCATAACGCTATGATAATAATGGCTGAACTGCGGCACTTGTGAAGAATGAATCGCACTATGCATTTACAGCAGCTTTTTAACGGCATGAAAAATCCCCCGCAGATTCGCTCTGCGGGGGACTGCTTTATTATATTATCTATCCGGCGTTATTGCTGAGAATGCGTTATGAAATAAATCAGCGCTATAACTCCCGCTGTGACCGTTGCGCCGATAACGATGTTGTTTATCATCACTATGGTGCCGACGCCTGCGGCAACTCCGAGCACGCCTGCAAGGACGATCGGGATCCACATAACAGGCGTCTGACCGTACTTCGCGCCGACATACCAGCTGTAGAGACCCCAGCCGAAAGCGTCGGTGAATTTGTAGAGATGGGTGTCGTAGCTCCACGGATCGTTCTCGTCAAGCTCGAAAATGCGGACAGCTCTGGTTATGTATCTGCCGTAGGACTGGAAGGTGACGCCGGGCACATGACAAGGTCGATGCCGTCAACGTTGCCGATGAAGGTGTTGATGTGGTCGTGACCGAAGGATGCCGCGATGACATCGCCGCGCTCTTTCCACGAAGCGAACTCGCCGGAGTTGGTGTTCGACGGGCAGGGGAACTCAAGCATCATGCCGGAAGCCTTGCCGGGCTTGAGCATGAGAAGCTTGTTCTCGCCGTTGATGACCTTACTTATCGCGTTCTCGCCGCTGAACGGAGAATCAACGAGAAGCTCCGCGACCTCGGGGACGATGATGTGCTGGAAAGCGATGGATGGAACGAGGTGACCCTCTTTCTCTTCAAGCTCTTCGCTGGTTTTTACATACCAGTCTATCTGATCCTGATGGACATAGTCGTAGCCGCCGTTTTCTCTGTCATAGTCGTTCGAATCAAAGAGCCAAAGGTTGAACTTTATGTCGTTTCCCTTGGAGGCATAGATAGGCAGGTTGTGCGTGCCGGTGCCGTACATCTCGGCACTGCGTCATATGCGAGGCATCCCGGAAGGTCTGATAATATTCGAACTGCTCGTCGCGGCTTACGGGGCAGCCGTCGTCATTGTCGTGGTTGCCGAAAACAACGGTGAAGGGGATGCCTCTGTCAACAACGGGCTGAAGTATCGCCTTTATTCCGGCATAGACACCCTCGCGGTCTCTATCTTGCCGCCTGCAAGCTGGTCGCCGGTGAACACGACGAGGTCGGGCTTCTCTGCGTCGAGAGCCTTCTCCATAAACATTATTGTGGCTTCTCTCGGAATGTCGACATCCTGCGTGTCGGAAATCTGCATGATTTTGAGCTTTCCGTCTTTGTTGAAGCGCAGAACACCGTTGTCGTCGACTGCCGCAAAAGCGGGCGACGCCGCGGCTATAAGCATCGCCGCGCAGAGCACAACGGCGAGCAAAGCCTTGATCTTTTTACTCATGACTCTTTAATCAATCCTTTCTTTTCTCAGTATGAGCAACATATTAAAGCCTGATTATTATATAACTAATATAGCCAAAAATCAATCTGCAAAAGTCATAATTTTTATGTGTGTTTTTGAGTTAGAATGGACAAACCGGGTCTGCATATATGCGCAGACCCGGCAGTTTGCAGGTTGAATTTTCAATAAGTGTAAGAATAATGCCGATTTTTGGTTTAATCTCGTAGGGGTTGGCGACCTCGGCAACCCGATGCAGCTTTCAGCGGCACTGTTTGAAAAAATCTTTTTGCTGTGGCTTGTGTTTTTACGGCAGTGTTTATTCGCCGGAAGACGTCTCTGTTTTCTGGCTGTCTCCCTGCCCAACTTGTTCATCGCCTCAAGCGGGTCGACGGTCTTGCCGTTTATCGCGACGGTGAAATGGAGGTGCGCGCCGTCCGCCGCTTCAACGGGGACTGTGCCGAGGGTGCCGATATGGTCGAACTGCTCGACCTCGTCGCCGCTTTCGGCAGATTCTTGTCCGAGA
>ENA-OQEN01000477-OQEN01000477.1-human-gut-metagenome-genome-assembly--contig:-NODE-477-length-17479-cov-3.315871_pt1 | contig 17479 bp, 21 predicted proteins | sample MGYA00242791_ERZ504627 | MGnify/ENA primary metagenome ERZ504627 (study PRJEB26092, sample SAMD00036316) | human gut metagenome | host: Homo sapiens | study: EMG produced TPA metagenomics assembly of... | reverse complement strand
GAAAAGAAAAAGAAGGGATTTTCCAGAGACGGAAGAGAAAGAAACACGAGGAAGAATCTGAGACAACGGATGCTGATATAGAAGAAACAAAAGAAGTAACATCGGAATCGGAAGATGTAAAACCATCGGAAGAGCCGAAAGAATCAAATAGTGACATTTCATCAGAGATTGCAGAGACAACAGGCAGGCGGAAGATATGAGACATGGAAAAGGGACAATTGCAAAAGATGTAGTCGTAGTAGATGAAGATGATGGTTTTGAAGCAGAAGCGGATACGATTGAGGAACTTGCATCCAAGGAACATGTGACGCAGGAGACCGAGACGAAGGAAGCAGAAGTGACAACAGCCAAGAAAACGACGTTTGAATTCCAGACAGTGGAACTGGCGCCGGAAGATTTTGAGGAAGAATATGAGGTTGACGATTTCTCTGAAACTGTGGATGATGAATTCGGAGAGATGAAGATGCCGGAACCGAAACCTGAGATTGAAGAAACTGTGGAAGAAGAACCGGAAATCGAAGAGATAGCAGAAGAGACTGTCGAAGAAGAACCGGAGGTTGAGGAAGAGATCGAGGAGCCAGAGGTTGTAGAACCGGAGCCAGAGGTGGAATCCGAGTCAGAACCGGAGATCGAGGAGACAGTAGTAGAAGAAGAAGCTGTTGAAGAAGAACCAGAGACAGAGGAAGAAATCGAGGAGCCGGAGGAAGAACCGAAAGAGGAATTCCATGTAGCTCCATTTACAACGAAACCGGAAAAAAAGAAGTTGGACTTCCCGGTATTCAAGTCATCGTTATTCCCGGATTATCACAAAGAAGTGAAAATCGTTGAGAACAATTTCAACGAGATCATGGAAGAAGCACAGGATAAGATGACAGAGAACATGCAGAAGGAAGAGCAGATGCAGAGAGAGGCAGAAGCGTTACTTGCATCACTTGGAATCAGCATAGACTCGATTCCAACAACACCACAGGCCGAGAAGAAAGAGGAACAGCCGGTACAAAAAGGACCTTCACGAGATGAGTTAAAAGCATCTTTGAAGATAGATTCTGTTAAGAAGAATTTGCTAAAACGTGTGAAAGAATACAGATAATTCTTGACGAGAAGATATGACCGAGAGAAGGTATGACTGAAAGGAGGCAATGGGAGTGGCTATTGATCAAAGAGAAGCATTGATTGCTGCGGTAAGAGCACAGGTAGAAAAGGAGAAAGCTGCCAAGGCTGCAAAATTGAAAAAAGAGCAGGAAGCAATGCAATTGTCTGGAGCTGCAGATGCGGGAGAAACTGCTGCAGACCACAATAAGCCAAAATACAAAACTCTGTCAGCAGAAGAACTTGCGAAAATCGAAGAGAAAAAACGTCGTAAGAAAGCTGCAGAACTTGGTATTAAATTGGAGGACGAGGAACCAGAAGAGGCACCTGCAAAGGCAGCAGAACCTGCGAAGGAAGAGCCAAAGAAGGCAAGTGATGAAGGACTTGGCATGAGTGTTGGCATTCAGGCAGATAAGTCTGGAAAATCCTTAGATAAGCCGGCTGGCGGCGGACTTGGAGCACCAGTAGGTGGCGGACTGTCAGGTGGCAAGACAGAGAGCAAAGGACTTGGAGGACTGGGCGGTAGCCTTGGAGCTACAGAGCCATCTGGAGGACTTGGTCTCAATATTGACATGGGTAACAAGCAGGAAGAGAAAGCACCTGAGAAGAAAAAGGCTCAGGATGATGAAAAGCAAGATTGCGTCCTACAAAATTATCCGGTGGCAGTGGCGATGTAAAGGTAATCAATGGGGATGATGCAGAAGAGGAAGCATCCTTTACAAAACAGGGAAATACAACGATTATTTCCGATGGTGTAGAGTGGAAAGCACAGGAGAACAAAGCATCCAAGGATGATGCAGATGATATCATCAGCATTGTGCCAAACCGGAGTACTCCAACCAATGATGTGAAGAGTATGTACGATCTTGGCGATGAGGATGAGGATGCTCTGGGTGCAGAGATATCAAAGCTTGCGCAGTATGGCGATGCTGAGAATAAGGCAGAGGAAGAAAAGAAAAAGGCGCAGGAAGAGATGGCGAAGAAGGCAGCGGAGGCAGAGGCAGCAAGAAGAAGGCGGCTATTGAGGAAGCTGAGCGGAAAGAAGAAGCCAGAAGAAAGAAGCTGAAAGAGGCAGAAGAAAAGGCAGCTGCACAGGAGCGTAGAATCGCAGAAGCAGCAGCCAGACAGCGTGCAGCTGCAGCCGCTGAGAAACGTGCAGCCGAGGAGGCACGCCTCAAGGCAGAAGAGGAAGAAAAACGTAAGAAAGCGGAAGAGGCACGTCTGAAAGCAGCCGAGGAAGCCCGCAAGAAGGCTGAGGAAGAGGCAAGAGCCAAGGCAAAGCAGGAAGCTTTGAAGAAGGCGGAAGAGGCAAAGAAGAAAGCCGAAGAAGCAAAGCGTATCTTAGAACAGGCACAGAAGGCAGAAGAAGAAGCAACAAAGCGTGCAGAAGAGAATCGGAAGCGTGCTGAGGAAGAAGCCAAGAAGAAAGCCGAAGCAGAAGCCCGTAAGAAGGCTGAGAAGAAGCAAAGAAGAAAGCCGAAGCAGAGGCAAAGAAGAAGGCAGAGGCGGAAGCAAAGAAGAAGGCAGAGGCGGAAGCAAAGAAGAAGCAGAGGAAGAAGCCAAGAAGAAAGCCGAAGCAGAAGCCCGTAAGAAGGCTGAGGAAGAAGCAAAGAAAGCAGCCGAAGAAGCCCGTAAGAAAGCCGAAGAGGCTATGCGTATCTTAGAAGAAGCAAAGAAGGCGGAAGAGGCAGCACTAAAGGCAGCTGAGGAAGCTCGTAAGAAGGCAGAGGCAGATGCAAAGAAGGCAGCGGAAGAAGCCGCAAAGGCAAAGGCTGAGGAAGAGAAACGCAAGAAGGCTGAAGAAGAAGCTAAGAAGAAGGCAGAGGCGGAAGCAAAGAAGAAAGCCGAAGAGGAAGCAAAGAAGAAGGCAGCGGAAGAACTTGCTGCAAAGGCAGAAGAAGAGGCTCGCAAGAAGGCAGCCGAGGAAGCTGCAAAGGCAGAGGCGGAAGCAAAGGCGAAGGCTGAGGAAGCCGCAAGATCTTAGAGGCTGCAAAGAAGGCCGAAGAGGAAGCGCTGAAGGCGGCAGAGCAGGCAGACAGCATTCAGATCGACCTGACACAGCCAGCGGAGGAAGGAAAACTTCCACTTGCTGCATCTTACCTTGAAAAGTATACAAAGATGGAGAAATCCGGAAAGAGTCTCGTGGATACATTCAATGCCATTACTGTTGATCAGGAGAATCGTAACGTATGTATGATGGGTGATCACGGATTTGGTCTGACCAGTGTCGGAGAAGATTTCGCAAGAAGCTTCTACGATATGGGAATCTGCAAGGCGAAGACGATCGCGAAGATCAAGGCACAGGCATTGAACAAGGTTAAACTTGCAGATGCAATGTCAAAGCTTGCCGGTGGATGTATGGTTGTTGAAAATGCAGGTCTGATCGCACCAGATAAGATGACAGAGCTGATGAAACTTACAGCCAAGGATGTAAACGATGTTGTTGTGATTCTGACAGGTGCGACTGAGTCTATCAACCGCTTGTTTGGAGCGACTGGAGATGCCAAGGATAAGTTTACACACCAGATCAATATGGAAGGCATTTCTACACAGGATATGCTTGCGATTGCAAAGGGATATTTCAAACAGCAGGGCTTTAAGACAGATGATTCTGTAGAAGGCACTGTAAAGAATCTCCTGATGGCAATGGAGTCTGGAAATATCGATCGTATGCTCAAGGCTTGCGATGAGGCAATGCTCAAATGTGACGATCGTGAGAAGGCAAAAGGTTCCAGCCGGAAATATTTACTAAGTGAAGATTTTAAATAATCGTTGAAAAAATCAGAGCCGATGCTTATAATTTAAGCATCGGCTTTTTACGTGATAAGCCAATAGACGGGATGATAAATAAGAAACCAGAAGATAAGAGGTATAAAACGTGGTAAATATAGATATCGGTATAGACCTTGGAACATCGAATACGGTCATATACATAAAAGACAAAGGAATCGTAGTCAACCAGCCATCGGTGGTTGCATATGAGGCTAAAAGTAAAAAGATCATTGCGGTTGGAAATAAAGCCAAAAAGATGCTTGGAAAGACACCGGAGGATATTGAGGTGACACGTCCGATCCGGAATGGTGTTATCTCCGATTATATTATGACGGAGCGTATGCTCAAGATCTATGTGAAGTCAGCGATTGCAAAACGAAAGATCTGGGGCAAACCAAACATCTGCGTCTGTGTGCCAAGTGGTGTCACGGACGTACAGCGGCGTGCAGCGTGTGATGCAGTATACCGTACCGGTGCAAAGAATGTGTATGTGCTTGAGGAACCATTTGCGGCAGCCATCGGTGCAGGTGTGGATATTGAGTCGGCAGTTGGTGCGATGGTTGTGGATATCGGTGCGGGAACGACGGATATTGCAATCGTAGCAAGAGGCGGTGTGCAGCATAGCAGTTCCATCAAGATTGGTGGCGATGATTTCGATGAGGCAATCATCCGTTATATGCGGAAACGTCATAATGTGCTGCTGGGCGAAAGCTCTGCCGAACAGTTGAAGAAGGACATTGGTTCTGTGTATCCGCGGGAACAGGATGCGATCGGGTATGCACGTGGAAAGGAACTGGTGCGCGGACTTCCAACGAAGATGGCAGTCAAATCCTCTGAGATGATCGAGGCGTGTCAGGAGGAGACAGATCAGATCTTGGATTCCGTTCGGGAGATGTTGGAGGCGGCACCACCGGAACTGGTTTCCGATATATCCGAGCATGGTATTATCCTTGCCGGAGGCGGAAGCAAGATATTTGGTATGGACAAGCTTATTATGGATAAGATTGGTGTCCCGGTTGTGAACATCAAGAATCCGGATCAGGTTGTTGCGACAGGTGCAGGAACAGCCCATTATTATATCAAGGACGGAAGAACCTTGGAAGAGTAAGAGACAGGATAGAAATACGTGGAAAATAAGAAGAAAACATTGCGTGAACATGGTGTGGAATATACATATGATGAGCGGTTCCTCCCACTCACGCAGAAGGAAATGCAATTAAAGGGCTGGGAACAGCCGGACTTTGTCTATGTGATCGGAGATGCCTATGTGGATCATCCATCTTTTGGACCGGCGATCATCAGCGTGTGTTAGAGGCACATGGATATAAAGTGGCAATCATTCACAGCCAGACTGGAAGGATGAAAATTCGATTGCGATTTATGGCAGGCCGAAGCTTGCCTTTTTGGTGTGCGCCGGAAATATGGATTCAATGGTGAACCATTATACTGTTTCCAAGAAAAGACGGCATACAGATGCATACACCCCGGGTGGCGAGATGGGAAAACGACCAGATTATGCGACAATCGTTTACTGCAATCTGATCCGGAAGAAATACAAGGATGCGGCAATTGTGGCAGGCGGTATCGAAGCAAGTCTGCGCCGGCTGGCACATTATGATTACTGGTCCAATAAGTTGAAACATTCGATTCTCGTTGATGCACAGGCGGATATTGTGATCTATGGTATGGGTGAGCATGCCATTGTGGAGATCGCGGATGCGCTGCAAAGCGGCATCGACATCAAAGACTTAAGTTTTATTCATGGAACGGTCTACAAAGCAAGAAATCTGGAACATCTGTATGAAGACTATATTGAGCTTCCGTCGTATGACGCGTTGCAGGAAGACAAATTAAATTACGCGCGAAGCTTTAAAATCCAATATGATAACACAGATCATATCACCGCGAAGATTCTGGTAGAAAAATATAAGGATTATCAATATGTGATCCAGAATCCACCGGCGGAACCACTGATGGAGCAGGAGATGGACGAGGTGTATGCGCTTCCATATACGAAGACCTATCATCGATTTATGAGGCACAGGGTGGAATCCCTGCGATATCGGAGATCAAATTCTCGCTGGTCAGCAACCGGGGGTGCTTTGGCGGGTGCAGCTTCTGTGCGCTTACATTTCATCAGGGCCGGACATTGCAGACACGCAGTCATGCATCCATTATAGAAGAGGCAAAGGAAATGACGAAAGATCCGGAGTTTAAGGGCTATATCCATGATGTTGGCGGCCCGACGGCGAATTTCCGGCAGCGCGCCTGCAAGAAACAGGAGAAATATGGCGTCTGTGCGAACCGTCAGTGTCTGTTCCCAAAGCCATGTCCGAATCTGATTGTGGATCATTCCGATTATCTGAAATTACTGCGGGAGCTCCGAAGTCTGCCGAAGGTGAAGAAGGTATTTATCCGTTCGGGTATCCGGTTTGATTATCTGATGGCGGACAAGGATGATACATTCTTTCGGGAACTTTGCAAATACCATGTCAGCGGGCAGCTGAAGGTGGCGCCGGAACATATCTCTGACAAGGTACTGATGAAGCTTGGTAAGCCGGAAAATGCAGTCTTTCAGGCATTTTGCAAGAAATACAAACGGATCAATGAGGAACTTGGATTGAAGCAGTATATGGTACCGTATCTTATGTCATCGCATCCGGGTTCCACTCTGAAAGAAGCGGTGGAACTGGCGGAATATCTGCGGGATCTGGGTTATATGCCAGAACAGGTGCAGGATTTCTATCCGACACCTTCGACGATATCAACCTGCATGTATTACACTAGCGTGGATCCGCGGACGATGGAGAAGGTATATGTGCCAAATTCTCCACATGAAAAGGCGATGCAGCGTGCACTGATCCAGTACCGGAATCCGGATAATTACGATCTGGTGCATGAGGCACTTGTGAAAGCAGGACGGACGGATCTGATCGGGTTCGATAAGAACTGTCTGATCAAACCGCGGAAGATGAAGAATGCTGCAAATGAGAAAAAATCTCAATATGGCGCATCGAATAAACAATCTGGAAATCGTTCGAATGTGCAACATAAAAATTCTGCACAGAAGCAGGGGCAAAACCAGAAGCAGCAAATGAATACAAAAACAAAAAAAGTATACGCAATGTACATAAAAAGAAACAAAAGTAAAGGTTTCTTTTATTGCGAAACCATGGAAATTATGATATTATCTATCTAGGCGTGTCGACATATGCATGATCGGCACAGATAGAAACAATAAAACGAAATGGAGGAAATTTTCAACATGGCAAAGAAAGTAGTTTTAGCTGGCGCATGTCGTACAGCAATCGGTACTATGGGTGGTGCACTTTCAACAACACCAGCACCAGTGTTAGGTTCTATCGTAATCAAGGAGGCTCTGAACAGAGCAGGCGTTCCTGCAGATCAGGTCGATCATGTATATATGGGTTGCGTAATCCAGGCAGGTCTTGGACAGAACGTAGCTCGTCAGGCATCTCTGAAGGCTGGACTTCCTATCGAGACACCTGCTGTTACTGTAAACGTAGTTTGTGGTTCTGGTCTGAACTGTGTTAACATGGCAGCTCAGATGATTCAGGCTGGCGATGCTGACATCGTTGTAGCAGGTGGTATGGAGAACATGTCTATGGCTCCTTACGCAGCTATGAACGCTCGTTTTGGTTACAGAATGAACAATGGCAAGCTCGTTGATACAATGGTAAACGATGCTCTTTGGGATGCATTCAATGATTACCACATGATCAAGACAGCTGATAACATCTGTGAGCAGTGGGGTCTGACTCGTGAAGAGCTTGATGCATTTGCAGCAAACAGCCAGCAGAAGGCAGCAGCAGCTCAGGAGTCTGGTGCATTTGACGCAGAGATCGTTCCAGTTATGGTTAAGAAGAAGAAAGAGACGATCGAGTTCAAGAAGGATGAGGGTCCTCGTCCTGGAACAACTGTTGAGACTCTGGCTAAGCTTCGTACAATCAACCCAGGCGGATTCGTTACAGCTGGTAACGCTTCTGGTATCAACGATGGTGCAGCAGCAATCGTTGTTATGTCTGAGGAGAAGGCTAAGGAGCTTGGTGTTAAGCCTATGGCTACATTCGTTGCAGGTGCACTTGCAGGTGTTGATCCTTCAATCATGGGTATCGGACCTGTTGCTGCAACAAAGAAGGTTATGGCTAAGACAGGCATGAAGATCGAAGATTTCGATATCATCGAGGCAAATGAGGCATTCGCTGCACAGTCAGTCGCAGTTGGTAAGGATCTTGGTATTGATACAGAGAAGCAGCTTAATCCAAACGGTGGTGCAATCGCACTTGGTCATCCGGTTGGAGCTTCCGGATGCCGTATCCTTGTTACATTGCTTCATGAGATGCAGGCAAGAGGCGCTAAGACAGGTCTTGCTACACTGTGTATCGGTGGTGGTATGGGCTGCTCTACAATCGTTAAGATTGAGGACTAATTGAGCCGCGTAACATACTTGGATAGAGTTTAAGGAGATTAAGATGGAATTTATTACTTATGAGCAGGAAGGCTTTGTAGGCGTTGTAACGATCAACAGACCAAAGGCTTTGAATGCGTTGAATAGTCAGGTGTTGGATGAGCTTGAGGCTACATTCGATGCAATCGATCTGGATACAACAAGAGCCGTAGTTCTTACAGGCGCCGGCGAGAAGTCATTTGTTGCAGGTGCTGATATCGGAGAGATGTCTACACTTACAAAGGCTGAGGGCGAAGCATTCGGTAAGAAGGGAAATGATGTATTCCGTAAGATCGAGACATTCCCAATCCCGGTAATCGCTGCAATCAACGGATTTGCACTTGGCGGTGGTTGTGAGATTTCTATGAGCTGTGACATCCGTATCTGTTCTGAGAATGCGGTATTCGGTCAGCCGGAGGCAGGTCTTGGTATCACACCTGGATTTGGTGGAACACAGAGACTCGCTCGTCTGGTAGGTGCTGGTATGGCAAAGCAGATGATCTACACAGCAAGAAATATTAAGGCTGATGAGGCATACAGAATCGGTCTTGTAAACGCTGTATATCCATTGGAAGAGCTTCTTCCGGCAGCGAAGAAGATGGCAGCAGGCATCGCAGCAAATGCTCCGATCGCTGTCAGAAACTGCAAGAAGGCAATCAATGATGGTCTTCAGGTAGATATGGATACAGCAATTGTAATCGAAGAGAAGCTCTTCGGTGACTGCTTCGAGACAGAAGACCAGAAGGCTGGCATGGGCAACTTCCTTGAGAAAGACAAGGAGAAGAAGTTAAAGGTTGTTCCATTCCAGAACAAATAATAAAAGTAATTAAAATTTTAAGGAGGAAATAAACATGAAGGTTGGCATTATTGGTGCTGGTACCATGGGACAGGGCATTGCAAAGGCATTTGCTATGGTTGATGGCTACGAAGTTGCACTTTGCGACATCAAGCAGGAGTGGGCTGAAGGCGGAAAGGATAAGATCGCGAAAGGCTACGCTAGACTTGTAGAAAAAGGAAAGATGACACAGGAGAAGGTAGATGCGATTCTTGCAAGCATCACACCTGGTCTGAAGGAAAATCTCTGTGCAGACTGCGATCTGATCGTAGAAGCTGCATTTGAGGATATGGGAGTTAAGAAGACAACATTTGCTGAGCTTGACAAGATTGCAAAGCCAGAGTGTATCTTCGCTTCTAATACATCTTCACTTTCTATCACAGAGATTGGAAATGGTCTTACACGTCCTATGATCGGTATGCATTTCTTCAATCCTGCTGACAGAATGAAACTTGTTGAGGTTATCGCTGGTGTAAATACTCCACAGGAGACAGTTGATAAGATCATCAAGATCTCTGAAGAGATCGGCAAGACACCTGTTCAGGTAAATGAGGCTGCCGGTTTCGTTGTAAACCGTATCCTTATCCCAATGATCAACGAAGCAGCATTCATCAAGATGGAAGGTGTTTCTGATATCGCTGGTATCGATGCAGCTATGAAGCTTGGTGCAAACCACCCAATGGGACCACTTGAGTTAGGTGATTTCGTGGGCCTGGATATCTGCCTTGCAATCATGGATGTTCTGTACAAGGAAACAGGCGACAGCAAGTATCGTGCATGTCCATTGCTTCGTAAGATGGTACGTGGTGGAAACCTCGGCTGTAAGACAGGCAAGGGCTTCTATGTATACAACGCAGATCGCACAAAGACACCTGTTGACGCTCAGTAATAAGCGTACAATCCCCGCACGTGGCTTTTCAGCCATGTGCGGATGTAATAATCAATCTATTATGGAGGATAGAAAGAATGGATTTCACTTTAGACAAGAAGTATGAAATGGCGCAGACTCTGTTCAAGGATTTTGCGCAGAACGAAGTAAAGCCTCTTGCGCAGGAAATTGATGAGCAGCACAGATTTCCAAGAGAGACTGTAGACAAGATGGCAAAGTATGGTTTCTTAGGAATTCCTGTTTCTAAGGAATTAGGCGGACAGGGCTGTGATATTCTCACATATGTTATGTGTGTAGAAGAGCTTTCTAAGGTTTGTGGTACAACAGGTGTAATCGTATCTGCACATACATCTCTGTGTGTAGACCCGATCGTAACATTTGGTACACCAGAGCAGAAGGCAAAGTATGTTCCGGATCTTGCATCTGGTAAGAAGCTCGGTGCGTTCGGCCTGACAGAGCCAGGTGCCGGTACAGATGCACAGGGACAGCAGACAAAGGCAGTTCTTGATGGTGACGAGTGGGTACTGAATGGTTCTAAGTGCTTCATTACAAATGGTAAGGAAGCTGACGTATATATCGTTATCGCTGTTACAGGTATCATCGAGAAGCGTGGCAGAAAGATGAAAGAGATTTCTGCATTTATCGTAGAGAAGGGAACACCTGGATTTACATTTGGTACAAAGGAAAACAAGATGGGTATCTGTGGTTCTTCTACATATGAGTTGATCTTCACAGACTGCCGTATCCCTAAGGATGCACTTCTTGGACAGAAGGGCAAGGGCTTCAATATCGCTATGCACACACTCGATGGTGGTCGTATCGGTATCGCTGCTCAGGCACTTGGTATCGCTGAGGGCGCTCTTGAGACAACTGTAAACTATGTAAAGGAAAGAAAGCAGTTTGGTAGATCAATTGCCCAGTTCCAGAATACACAGTTTGTACTTGCTGATCTTGCTACAAAGATCGAGGCTGCTAAGCTTCTTGTATACAAGGCTGCAAGAAAGAAAGATGAGTATCAGAGTGGCGCTAAGGTTTCTTACTCTGTAGAGGCTGCTATGGCTAAGCTATATGCTGCTGAGGTTGCTATGGAAGTAACAACAAAGTGTGTACAGCTTCATGGTGGTTATGGTTACATCAAGGAGTATGACGTTGAGCGTATGATGAGAGATGCTAAGATCACAGAGATCTACGAAGGTACTTCAGAAGTACAGCGTATGGTTATCTCAGCAAACTTGTTAAAGTAAGGAGGTACTTATCGTGAAAATTATCGTATGTATTAAGCAGGTACCTGATACAAAGGGTGGCGTACAGTTCAACCCAGATGGTACATTGAATAGAGGAGCAATGCTCACAATTATGAACCCAGATGATAAGGCTGGTCTTGAGGCAGCTCTTAGACTGAAGGATCAGTATGGCGCTGAGGTTACAGTTCTTACAATGGGACTTCCAAAGGCTGCAGATGTTCTTCAGGAAGCAATCGCTATGGGCGCTGACAAGGGTGTTCTTGTAACAGACCGTGTACTTGGTGGTGCTGATACTTGGGCAACATCTACAACAATCGCTGGTGCGATCAGAAAGCTTGACTATGATCTGATCATCACAGGCCGTCAGGCTATCGATGGTGATACAGCTCAGGTTGGTCCTCAGATCGCTGAGCACCTTGGACTTCCAGTTATCTCTTATGCACAGGAGATCAAGTAGATGGAGACAGCGTAATCGTTAAGCGTCAGTATGATGACGGTTACCATATGGTAAAGGCTCAGATGCCATGTCTTATCACAGCACTTTCTGAATTAAATGATCCAAGATATATGACACCAGGTGGAATCTTCGATGCAGTCAATGCAGAGATCACAACTCTTGGTAGAGCAGATCTTGTAGATGTTGATGATTCAAACATCGGTTTGAATGGTTCTCCAACAAAGATTGCCAGAGCTTCTGACAAGGTTAAGAAGGGTCAGGGAGAGATGGCTCCAGAAGACGCAGATCCAGTAAGCTATATTGTTGGTAAACTGAAGGATAAGCACGTAATTTAATTAAAAAGGAAAAGTGGTGAATAAAATGGGAGCAATGAATGCAGAAGAATTAGCAAAGTACAAGGGCGTATTCGTCTTTGCACAGCAGGTAGATAATGTATTAAGCGGAATCTCTTTCGAGCTTGTTGGCGAAGGAAAGAGACTTGCAGAGAAGTTAGGCACAGAAGTAACAGCAGTATTGGTTGGTTCTGATGTTTCAGGACTTGTAGATGAGCTTGCTGCTTACGGTGCAGATAAGGTAATCGTAGTAGACGATCCAGAGTTGAAGAATTACAGAACTGAGCCATATGCACACGCACTTGCTTCAGTTATCAATGAGTTCAAGCCAGAAATCATGTTGGTTGGTGCAACAGCAATCGGTCGTGATCTTGGTCCTACAGTTTCAGCAAGAGTTCAGACAGGTCTTACAGCTGACTGTACATTACTTGAGATCGGTGATTTCCCTGTTAACCCAATCCCTGGAAAAGAGCAGAAGCACAATCAGCTTCTTATGACTCGTCCAGCATTTGGTGGTAACACAATCGCTACAATCGCATGTCCGGACAACCGTCCTCAGATGGCTACTGTACGTCCAGGCGTTATGCAGAAGCTTGACAAGGTTGAGGGTGCAAAGGCTGAGGTTATCAATTACAACCCAGGTTTCACACCAAATAACAGATATGTAGAGATCCTTGAGATTTCTAAGGCTGTTTCAGACATCAAGGATATCATGGATGCAAAGATTCTTGTATCTGGTGGTCGTGGTGTTGGTTCTGCTGAGAACTTCAAGCTTTTGGAGGATCTTGCAGACGTACTTGGCGGACAGGTTTCATGCTCACGTGCCGTTGTAGATTCAGGCTGGAAGCCAAAGGAGCTTCAGGTTGGTCAGACAGGTAAGACTGTACGTCCACAGCTCTACTTCGCAATCGGTATCTCAGGAGCAATCCAGCATGTAGCTGGTATGGAAGAGTCTGATATCATTATTGCAATCAATAAGGATCCAGACGCTCCAATCTTTGATGTAGCTGATTATGGTGTTGTTGGTGATCTGAATAAGATCGTTCCAGCACTGACAGAGGCTATCAAGGCTGAGCTTGCTGCAAAGTAATTTGATTACTTGCAAAAGTAAATAGTAAATAAGAGTTTAGAACCACCGTGTATCGTAAGATATGCGGTGGTTTTTTGTTATAGCGACGAGGAAAATGCACGCATTTATGCGGTGCATTTGACGACCGCTAATCAGAGACAAGATGTGCAGAGCGCCATCTTGTCTCTGTGCAAGCTTGTTGACTCAAAGTGGGCGTGGAGAGAAATTGGCAAGCGGAAAAACCCACGATGTGGGCGTAGAAAAAGAAAAGCAAGCTAGAAAACCCACTCTGGAAGCTTGTCGCTAGGTTATGGAGGAAAAAGTGGGCGCGGAGAGAAGCAGGCAAGCGGAAAAACCCACGACGTGGGTGTAGGAAGAGAGAAGTAAGCCGAAAAGCCCACCCCGGAAGCTTATTGTAAGGTTGCGGAGAGAAAAGTGGGCGCGGAGAGAAATTGGCAGGCGGAAAAACCCACGACGTGGCGCGGGAAGAGAAAAAAAAGCAGGAAAACCTGTGGGAAGGGAGACAGGAATGCTGATAATGCTGTTGGTTTATTTATGAGAGATTTATCGGTATTTTCTGAATCGACCCAAGTACTTCAATTTAAGTTAAAAGGGAGTTTATTCGTGTTTGACAGGAGTTTCGTTATAGATTGTTTATTACTATGATTTTTACTAATTGTTATAAATACCATATTGTGAATATATTCACAATGTGGTATAATTTACATAAAGAAAGATATTATATCTTCAGGTAATGACAGAAAGGAGGAATAATAATTTAGTTAGGAAGATTATAATAATCTTTATAAATACGGACGATTAGGAGAAAATTATGTATAACGATATGAATCAAAATCAATATCCAAATCAGGGTCAATTTCAAAATCAATACCAATATCAATATCCGCAGCAACCACCGGAGTCACCGGGGTTTGGAGTTGCATCTATGGTATTAGGAATTATATCATTGTGCTTATCTTGTTTGTGCATATTTTATTTCAATACCATGCGCAATAGTTGGAATTATATTGGGGTTGATAGGCCTGAAAAAACAGGCAGGTCGGGGAATGGCGACGGCAGGTCTTGTATGTAGTATTATATCATTTATTCCCGCGATTATTCTTATATCAACTGGAGCATCAATAGTTTCGTCGTTAAAAAATTTTTGATGTAACATTTATGGAGTATAGTTGTATTGTTTAATCAAATAAAATGAAAATATCAATTAAGAACTATTTGTTATTTGCTCTATTTTTATGCGTAGTGATTGCGACTCTGCTTATTAAGATATATGATATTGATTTGGTGAAAATCATACCAGCACATTGTATATTATATGATAATTATGGGTTTTATTGTACTGGGTGTGGAGGAACGCGTGCATGTATGGCTCTGATCCATGGTAATTATATAGAGAGTATTCGTTATTACCCTGCAATTATTTATTTAGTGGGATTATTTATCTATTATTTTGTTATGAATATAATTTGTCTAGCTAAAAACATGCATAAAATGATTGTGAAGCCTATACATTTTTATATTTTAATTGCTATAATATTAATACAATGGATTGTTAAAAATTTTCTATTAATAATTCTTAACTATCGTATTATTTAAAAGCAAAAGGAAAGAATTATAAAATAATTCTTTCCTTTTTTATATAGGTAAATTCTTTGCTACAGAATTGAGGTTATTTAAATGATACAATATCGTTTGGAGTACATTCTAAAATATTACATAATTTATTTAGGGTTAACATTGTAATATTTTTTCCTTTTTTTAAACTATCCAGAGTTCGATTATCTATTCCAGATTTTAAAAGCTTATATTGACTTATGTTCTTTTGCTCCATTGTAGTCCAAAGCGGAGAATAATCTATCAAAAGAATCAACCTTTCCTTTTTTATAGAGTATATCCAAATTGCTAAAATAGCATATTGTGAATATAATCACAATATGCTAAAATTTTTATAAAATAATAAACAAGGGGAGCAGACTAAAATGAAAAAATAAAAATATTTTTATTGGTTATGAGTACCATCATTTTATGCGGTTGTACAAAAAGTCAGGAACAGTATTCCAAGAAAATTACAAATGTTGTGGAGCAGTACAATAATGGAGATATTTCCTATGACGAAGCATCTTCAGAATTAAGTGCTATGTATAATAATGCAGATTCGGAGATGAAAACAAAAATTGATGAAGAGCAAGTGCTGCTGGATAAACTGAAAGAGTCAAAAGATGCTTTCGAATCAGCGAAAAATGCAAGTAATGTAAATAACTACAAGTTGTCAATCAAGAGCTATGCAGATGTAATTGCAGAAGATACGAATTATGAAAAGGCACAGCAGGCGATTGTAGATGATGGTAATAAGTATTTGGAAGAGGTACATAAATTAGGCGAGACATATATTTCTGAGGATAAATATGCAAAAGCAATTTCTGCATATAAAGATTCGAAGGATGTATATGATGATGGCAGTGCGGATACTTGGATTGCGGATACAGAAAGTCAGTACAAGCAGAATGTAGAAGCGCAGATTGAAAAGTGCGTGTCGGATGGAGACTATCAAACAGCAATCATAGATTACAATGAGTTGTATGATTATTTTAAGGATGAGACATACACTGTAAAAATAGCTGAGCTTGAAAATGAATGGGTAAACAAGGTTGTTGCAGAATCTGAACAGTATTTGAGCAATGGAGACTACCAAAATGCAAAGAAAGTTTTAAATCCTGCATTGGGACGTATAAAAGATGATGAAGAGTTAAAGGCGCAGGAAGCTCGTGTAGAGGAGTTTACACCGGTAAATTTATTTTCTCTGGATTCTTTTGCTGAAACGACAGGACAGTGTGTATCTGTAAAAAATTGGTCAACCGGAGACAAGACAAATACAGGAAATTCCGGTTATGTAGGCAAAAAAGTAAGTGTTGAGGATAATATGGGAATTGGAGATTTAAAAGATTATAGATATAAGACCATTTACAATATTGATGGAAATTATGATACACTTACTGGATTATTTGCAATAGACTTCGATTCGAAAGATTGTACCGCAGATAATTTTGGAGCACAGTTCTTCGTTTTAGGAGATGATGATATCTTATATAAATCCGATTGGATTCGGGGTGGAGATATGCCGCTTGAAATCAACTTAGATATATCTGGAAGAAATCAGGTCTCAGTAGGCGTATTTGTGGTTAATTTTATGAATGGTGGACATTTGACTTATACAGAAGATTTCTCCGTAGGCTTATGTGATCTGTATTTGAATAAAACATATGTGCCGAAAGGGACGAATGCAGATGGCGTATCAGGTGAGGCGGACAATGGTGTTTTGCCAAGTGAAAATGAATAAGATTGCATTTGGATGAGAGAAATGGTGATAACGTGTATTGTAAAAATTGTGGGAATTATATAGAAAAAGGACAGCCTGTTTGCTCGAATTGTGGGAGCGCGCAGGCAACGGCAGGAACGATAATAAAAAGGATACTGTTGGGCATGGTAATATGTGTATTATGTGTAGTGCTTTTTGCTGTCGCATATTTTTCATATATTGAGCATAAATATTCCGATGGCAGTAATATAACAAAATTTTTGGTAGGATCGTCGGGAAGTGTACTAGACGATAATGATCACATAAATGATATATATATTGAATCGGAGCAACAGATTGAAATCATATCTGTTTTTTATGAAAAATTCAATGAATTTTCAGCAATAGCAGATATTGATCTGGGGATTGGATATCTGACAAATGTTCAGGTTACATTGAAAGTTCCGATTTTAGGCTCTCGACAGACAGACGTGAAATGGGATTATTGCTATAGTCAAAAGAAGTATTATGCTGATTTAAAAGATGAGGAAAGCGTCCGGAAAAACAATACGGAATTTGAGTACAAGGTTGAACCGACATTTACGGGCAGAGATATAATGAATTATATTGGCGTCTATGATGCATACTATGTTATGCAAATGGGGGTTACATCTATCACGAATACATATGATTCGTTTGAATATAGTGTTCTGTGGAAATATCAAAATGATGCACAGATACATCAGAATTGGGTGAGGGCGGAATTGATTATGCAAATCAACAATGGGTTTTGAAAGAACCAACAGCAAAAATGGATAATCTTTTGTTTTCACTGAGTAAAATGGCAGGAAGCTTCGAGATTGATACAGAATATATCAAAATGAATATAGTATATATTGATTTGGAAGGCGCTGAAATAGAGGAATAATTTAATATGATAATAAAAAGGTTCACTGTATATCCTCCCGTATGCAGTGAATCTTTTTATAGAAAAAAGTTTTTCAAAAT
>ENA-OQEN01000476-OQEN01000476.1-human-gut-metagenome-genome-assembly--contig:-NODE-476-length-17509-cov-9.597227_pt1 | contig 17509 bp, 23 predicted proteins | sample MGYA00242791_ERZ504627 | MGnify/ENA primary metagenome ERZ504627 (study PRJEB26092, sample SAMD00036316) | human gut metagenome | host: Homo sapiens | study: EMG produced TPA metagenomics assembly of... | reverse complement strand
CTCGGCAATCCAGTCGCGGTAGGGTTTTTCCTTGGCATAGCGGGCGCGCAGCTCATCGTTGTAGATCACACGGCCGCGGCAAAATCGACCTCGAGCATCTGGCCCGGCCCCAGACAGCCGCTCGTCAGGATGTTCTCGGGGCTTACCTCGATGGTGCCCACCTCGCTTGCCAGCATAAAGCGACCGTCTCGCGTCACATAGTAGCGGGCGGGACGCAGGCCGTTACGGTCGAGGGCGGCACCCAGCGTGCGACCGTCGGTAAAGGCGATGGCCGCCGGGCCATCCCACGGCTCCATGAGCATGGACTGGTAGGCGTCGTAGGCGCGACGCTCCTCGCTCAGGCTGTCGTTGTGGTCCCACGGCTCGGGCAGCAACATGGACGCGGCACGCGTAAGCGGGCGACCGTTCATGACCAAAAACTCGAGCACATTGTCCAGAATCGCGGAGTCGGAACCCTCGCGGTTGATGATAGGCATCACACGCTCAAGATCATGCTGCAACACGGGGCTGTACAGGTTGGGCTCGCGGGCGCGGATCCAGTTGACGTTGCCTTGAGGGTATTGATCTCGCCGTTGTGGATGATAAAGCGGTTGGGGTGCGCGCGCTCCCAGCTGGGCGTGGTGTTGGTGGAGTAGCGCGAGTGGACGAGCGCTACGGCCGTCTTGACGGCGGCGTCGTTGAGGTCGATGAAGAAGCGACGCATCTGCGTGGCGACCAGCATGCCCTTGTACACGATGGTGCGCGAGCTCATAGAGCACACGTAGAAAATCTTGTCGCGCAGGGCAAACTCCGCATCGGCCTTCTTCTCGATGGTGCGGCGGCACACATACAGACGACGCTCAAAGGAGTCACCCGCCGGCGTGTCGTCCGGACGGCCCAGAAAGGCCTGCAGGATAGTAGGCATGCAGCGCGAGCCGTCTCACCCAGGTCGTGCGGGTCGACGGGCACCTCGCGCCAAAAGAGCAGCGGCACGCCGGCCTCGGCGCAGCCTCCTCAAACACGCGGCGGGCATCCTCTACGCCCTTGTCGTCCTGCGGGAAGAACAGCATGGCCACGCCATAGTCGCCCTCTGCCGGCAGAATCTGGCCGCACTTTTGAGCCTCTTTACGGAAAAAGTGATGCGGAACCTGGAACAGGATGCCAGCGCCGTCGCCGGTGTTCTTCTCGAGTCCCGTGCCGCCGCGGTGCTCCAAGTTGACCAGAATGGACAGTGCGTCGTCCAGGATCTGGTGATGGCACTCACCGTTGATATCGGCAAGCGCGCCGATGCCACATGCATCGTGGTCGAATTCGGGGCGATAAAGGCCCTGCTGCTGAGCGGAATCTGCCTGCATCGCGATCCTCCCCTAGATATTTAGACAGTCAGTTGAATAGGCATACTAGGAGCATCGCCGGCCCGTTGTGTTTCCCGCCCGTTTCGAAACAATCGCGTAACGCACGCCCTACGAGTGGACGCCGCCGACCTCAAGGGCGACAACAAGGGCCCCAAGTTCGGCCTGTAAGCTCACCGCTTCAAACATCTCAATCTGTAACAGAAAGACCCAATTTCGACGACTAACTGTTACAGATCGAGATGTTTTCGAGAGACGGTTCCGAATGTCTCGATCTGTAACACGAAGGGCCGCTTTCGGCGGTCAGCTGTTACAGATCGAGATTTTCCATAGGACCATTTCTTCCTGTCTTGATCTGTAACACCTAGACCCAATTTCCATCCCTAGTTGTTACAGATCAAGACATTTCGGCAACCCCCCTTCCTCATCCTATTCAAATACAACAATTTTGTTAGTCTTGGTTAACTATTTGGCCTAAAACGGGTATCCTTTGCGGAGTCAAACAAACGGCACGCAGGAGCGCACCATGATCAACCATCTCAAACATCACTTTGGCTCCCCGCGCACCGGCGATCACGGAGGCCTAGACATTGCGCGGCATATCGGCCCCGGGCTGCTCGTGACCGTCGGCTTTATCGACCCAGGCAACTGGGCCTCCAATATGGCCGCGGGCTCGCAGTTTGGCTACGCGCTGCTGTGGATCGTCACGCTGTCCACGATTATGCTCATCGCGTTGCAGCACAACGCGGCACACCTGGGTATCGCCACGGGCACCTGTCTTGCCGAGGCCACGACACGTTACCTCCCCCGCTTCGTTGGACGCACGGTGCTCGCCAGTGCCTATCTCGCGACCATCGCCACCGCCATGGCCGAAGTCCTGGGCGGTGCGATCGCGCTTCAAATGCTCTTTGGCCTGCCCGTGCGCGCCGGCTGCATCATCGTCGCGGCGGCATCGATTGCCATGCTCATGACAAGCTCCTACAAACGCGCCGAGCGATGGATCATCGCCTTCGTGGGCGTGGTGGGACTTTCGTTTTTAGCCGAGCTTGCACTAGTCAAGGTCGACTGGCCGCAAGCCGCCACAAGCTGGATCACACCCAGTATGCCCACCGGCTCGGCCGCGATTGTCGTAAGCGTCCTAGGCGCGGTCGTTATGCCCCACAACCTCTTCCTGCACTCCGAAGTCATCCAATCCATGCACTTCGAAGGCCAAGGCGAGCGAGTTATCGAAGAACGTCTGCGCTACGAGCTCTTCGACACGCTCTTTTCGATGGGCGTGGGCTGGGCAATCAACTCGGCCATGGTCATCCTGGCCGCAACGACCTTCTTTGCGCACGGCATGGTCGTAGACGACCTCGCCGTCGCAGCGGCCACGCTCTCCCCCATTCTGGCCCGGCAAGCTCAATCATCTTTGCGGTGGCACTGCTGTTTGCGGGCATATCGAGTAGCGTGACGGCGGGCATGGCGGCGGGCACCATCACCGCGGGCATGTTCGACGAGGAATACGACATCCACGACCGACATTCCTCGATCGGGGTGGCGGCCTGTTTCGTCGGCGCAGTGGCGGCGTGCCTGGTCGTCCCGAATCCTTTTGAGGGTCTCATTTGGAGTCAGGCACTGCTGTCGCTTCAGCTGCCGATTACGGTCTTTGTGCTCATACGACTCACCAGTCGCCCCGCGTCATGGGCAAATACGCCAACTCGCGCCCGCTCAACGCGTTGCTCGTAGGGATCGGCGCCATCGTGACGATTCTCGATGTCGTGTTGTTGACAGGGATGTAATGGGACGGGGCACCTACCCAGACAAACGTCTCGATCTGTAACATCTAGACACGCTTTTGATGTCTAGATGTTACAGATTGAGATCATTCCGAGGGACAGCTCCGTTTGTCTCAATCTGTAACAGATAGACCCCGTTTTCACTGCTAGATGTTACAGATCGAGATCTTCTGCCGGACGGTTTTGGTTTGTCTCGATATGTAACAAGTGGGCCCAATTTCCACTTCCAGATGTTACAGATCGAGACATTTCTTCAGCTCCAACCTTTTGTCTCAATCTGTAACAGAAAGACCCGTTTTGAGCCGTTAGATGTTACAGATTTAGACAAAAGGTCGGCCGGACTCACGACAGACAGGATCGGCTAACAGCAGCCGTGATCCCTTGGGGACGGAGGAAAAGGACCCCGGCCGGGATATCCGACCGGGATCCTTGGACAGAGCTATGTTCGGCTTTCGCCGTGTGCCTGCGAGTTACTCCTCGACGAGCTCAAACTGATCGGGGCCGACGCCGCACACCGGGCACACGTAATCCTCGGGCAGCTCGGGCGTATCGACCTCAACCTCGTAACCACAAACGACGCAAACGAACTTATACGTCTTCTTCTCCTCAGCCATGATGTTCTCCTCTCGAACGTGACTGCTGGTGTACTTGCTTATTAGTATATATTCTCAATAATATTATGCAAGTAGTTTTACAGCATTTCTACCCTTGGTACGAAGACGCCTTGGGCGGCGTCTTGCCCTTCAGCACCTTGTGGTAGTAGTCATAGGTCAACGGAGTCTCGCCGCTCAGACGCTCGGCATCTTCGACCTCGCCAATAAAGAGCAGATGTGTACCCACGTCAACAGTGTCGATCAAACGGCAGCTAAACAAGGCCGACGCATGCTCGGGAACATAGGGCATGCCCAGTGCAGTCTCGCGCGTCTCGTACTTAGCAAATTTGTCATAGTCGCTGCTGGTACGGAATCCAAAGTTGCCAATGTAGAGCATATCGGCCGTCTGATCGATCACGGTCAGCGCAAAGGCTTGGCAGACGAGATAACACCAGACGTGACATTTTCCTTGTTCACGGCAACCGAAATGCGCGGCGGCATGGACGTCACCTGCACCGCGGTGTTGATGATGCAGCCGGCACGCAGCCCGTCGGCCGCAGCACTCACCACATACAGGCCGCTCGGCATCGTAAAGAACGCAGTTTTGTCCACAACGATCACTCCCCTTACTCGGGATTGAACCTCATGGATGTATGTACCCACAAAAGGCGACGCCCATACCGAACGCCGCCTTTGAGACATATATGTCAGAACAGTTAGCAAGATGGAACGCCCGCAGTTGCGGTGAAATAGGGACTGAATAGCCCCTCAAACAGGCAAAACAGTCCGTATTCCACCGCAACTTATACAGGGCGCCTAGCGATTACGCTCCTTGAGCGCGCGATCGATTTCGCGCTGAACGTCGCGCTTGGCCATGTCTTCGCGCTTGTCGTAGAGCTTTTTGCCGCGGCCCAGGCCCAACAGCAACTTTACGCGACCATCGGTATTAAAGTAGAGCTCCAACGGCACCAGCGCATAGCCGTGGTTGCGAAGTTTGCCGTCAAGAAAATCAATCTCCTTGCGATGCAGCAGCAGACGGCGACGGCGATCGGGGTCACGGTTCCACACGCCACCGTGGCTGTAAGGGTGAATGTGCAGGCCCACCAGCCAGCACTCGCCGCCGCGAATCAGCGCAAAGGTGTCAGTGATCTGACAGGCGCGCTCGCGAATCGACTTGACCTCGGTACCGCTCAGTTCAATGCCGCATTCGAACGTCTCGTCGATAAAGTACTCGTGATGCGCCGAACGATTCTTGGAAATGAGCTTGCGTTCGCGCTTACTGGGCATCGCCGGCCTCCTTGACGCCGTCGGCTCCCTTGTCGGCGCCTGCGCGCTTTGCCTTGCGCTCGGCGTTGAGCTCGGCATCGCTCTCGCGCACCAGCTTAATGATCGCCGCACATGCCTCCTCGCCCACAAGGTCGCGGGCACGGACCGTCAGGCGCGTCGCCTCCTGCTTGTCGCCGTCGCTTGCAGCATCGGTCGCACACATGATCAGGCAGATGGCAATCTCGGCCGAAGGCGAGGTCGGCACGCCTTGCAGGCTCAGCTCGCCCATCACGTGGTCGTCGCTCTCATCGGCGGCATCCGGATAGGCAGTATGGATTTTGTTGAGCAGGCGCGTCGTATGCGCATCGCCAGGGGCCAAGCGCAGCGCCAGGCGCGCGCAGCCCACGGCCGCCGACACGTTCTCGGTCTCGGGCTCAAGGAAATACTGGCCCAAGTTGGCGTAGGCGCGGGCGGCACACTTGCCGTCGCTCGCACGCTCTAGCACCGAAAACGAAAGCGATGCCCACTCCTGCTTGTCCTCGAGCGCACGGAACAGCTCGGCCAGATCCAAGCGGTAGTTGCAGTTCATGGGGTCCCAGCGCACGGCCTGCATCAAGGCGTTGCGAGCACTCACATAATCCTGCTGGCGAATGTAGGCATACGTCATGTCGGAATACAGGCGATCAAAGGGCGCCTCGACCTGCACCAGCTCGCGCGGATCCTTTTCCACGCGGCGGTAGGCCAGACGCTCAAACTTGCTATCGAAGCTAAAGTACTGGCGGTTCTCCTCCGTCTTGCACTCGGCATCGATATACTCCTCGGCGAGCTCAACCAGACGCTCCAACAGCGGCGTCGCCGTGGCCAGGTCGCCCTGCGCCAGATAGTTCTCGGCATACGTGATGTCTTGCAAGCTGATGGGCAGATCCATGGCTACTCCTCGATCTGAGCGAAACACGGCAGACGCCGCATATACGGTCAATACACAAAACCCGAGTCTCTTGCGAGGCCCGGGCGTCATTTTGTGGTAGCCCGTACCAGATTCGAACTGGTGATCTCCGCCTTGAGAGGGCGGCGTCCTAAACCGCTAGACGAACGGGCCATATGTAGCAAATGCAATGGCTGGGATGGAGGGAGTCGAACCCCCATTGACGGAACCAGAATCCGCTGTCCTGCCATTAGACGACATCCCAATGACTGCATCGCTGCGCTCGGCTGTGCCTTTGCGCAAGAAAGAAATATACGGGAAGTTCTACGGTGGCGCAAGCCCATTTTTAACTTTTTTGAAAATCGGCCAATTTGCTCCGACCCATGAAGGACCTGTGAAGCCAAACCGCATGCAAGGGGCAAAATGCCGCAAGCGCACCGTAATTACCGTTAGCAGATTGCTGCATTCTGGTCGCCGTCAATAGTGACACAATCAGGATGCCAATTATCGCGCGGACATCGAGGCGACATGGATGATGAGCTTGATTACCTATGGGAGACCCTGGGCCTAGAGATATCCGCCAGACCTTGGCCCGACCGGGACAAAATCCACCCCACGCTCCGTCCCGCCATCACGGTGATGCAAGCGGAATACCGTCACGCCTCGTTTTTAATTATGCGGACGTCATGGCACGCGGCGCTCCCCGACCTCAAGCGCATCCAGGCGAGCCTCGTCAAGTTATCCGGCATGCGACCGTCATATCCGAGACGCATCTGGGGCGACGACAGCGCGAACGCCTGCAGCAACAGCGGATTCCGTTCATCTGCCCCGGCATTCAGGCATATCTGCCCTTTATGGACGAAGAGTACTGGAGCGGCAAGCCCAACAAACAGGTAAAGATCTACGACCCGCATAAGTGGGCACAGTTCGAGGACTGACCGGAGCGAACCCGCCGACGAAAGCGCATCCCGGAATCTGCACTCAGAACGGGATGCACTTTCCGCAGTTGCTACAGCAGCGCCTCGGCCCAGGCCGCTTCCCTAAAGCCAGGAATCGCAAAATCATCGCCCACCAGCAGTGGGCGCTTAACCAGCATGCCGTCGGTCGCCAGCAGCTCATAGCATTCCTGATCCGTCATCCCCGCGTCCAGGCGCGCCTTCAAACCAAGCTCTCGATACTTCATGCCCGACGAATTAAAGAAGCGGCGCACCGGCAGCCCGAACGCGCAATCCAGGTCGCAAGTTCCTCAGCCGAAGGATTGTCTGTAACAATATCGCGATCGACATACTCAACCCCATGCTCGTCCAACCAGGCCTTGGCCTTTTTACACGTCGAGCATTTGGGATATTCAACAAACAGTACGGTCATGAGAATCCTCCAAATATAGATCGGCCAATGCGAGCACGCGACAAACGTGGTGCATTCGCGCAATGAGGCAATTGTAGTCCATGCGCCACACGCTAAACGAACCGCACCCCAAAGCCTCGCTTAACGAACGGCAGCAACTCCATCGCCTCGGGCGCAATATGGCCTACAACGTTCATGCGCTCGTCCCCGAGAAGGTCGACTCGTGCAATCTCAAGCTCGCCTTCGTAGCGCCCATAGCCGCTATTGCTCACAGCGATCGACCCCGTCTTTCGCGGCAGGCCGGCACCGGTATCCGTCGGCACGGAATCCGGCTTAAGCGACGTACGCGACTCCTGAGACCTAAAAATAAGGCGCTCGAGTCAGGTCGATCGTGATGGACTTGCCCCAACAAATAGGAGTATCCGGGGTCGAGCTGGCACGGCATGTCAACATACCCCGCGGAAATCTGGGCAAACTGCGCCCAACCCGCTTCGGAAAGATCGGGGTCGCCGACCAAAACAATGTCGCAATCGGCGCCATGTGCGAGCTCAAGCATGTTGAGGGCAACCTTTGACGCGCGACCGCGCTGCGCCTCAACCGTCGGCAAGCCCTCGAATACCGGACCGCGAACGTTGGCATCGCCCGGCACAAAAGCCATGATTTCAAAGCCGAGCGCCGCAAGACGAAGATTCGTCCGAGCAACATCTTCAAGAGCTAAACCGGTATAAGGCTTGGGGTAAAAATTGTGGCAGGCGGCGAAACGAGTCACGTCGGCGCCGGCTTCTCGCCACGATGCGATTTCATCAGGACTCACCGTCGATGCATTGACCACAATGCGAAATACACCGGACAGCTCCGCGACCCGCTGGGCACTAAAGCCGTAATCCAGGCGCAGGTATTCCAGTCCAGATCGCGCAAATCCTCCATGCGTTCAAGCCCGAGCAAATCGCACGTGCGCGGCCCCACATCGGCAATGAGCGCAATGCCGCGGGCGGAAAGCAGCGACAGCACATGACGGACCTTATCGGCATATGCCGCTCCCCCATCCTCGGGAATATGCAGCGAGGTAAACGCATAGCGCGCACCCGCCGCGGCACCATGTTCAATCGTCCGCTCGATATCCTGCAGGGGACTGGAAAGATAGACAGAAATACCCGTTCTCACGCTTCGATTCTCCTTTAAAAAAGGCCGGCGGAGCAGTTAGCCCCGCCGGCACAACCATAGCATCAAGAGATCTGCGGCACGTCATGACGCTCGAATGACATAGCGCGCAACATCAAGCTACTCGCCAAAGAACTCGTTGATCTTTTGCTCGTCGACGCCGAAGAACCACGTCAGGACAAAGCCGGCGGCATAGGCAAGCAACATAGCGGCAACGTAGCCGAGCTGCTGGCCGGGAACGACAATCAGCAGGCCAAACAGACCGGAAACGCCCTGAGAAACCGTGCCGATGTGAAGCAGTGCCGCGAGCGCACCGCCAAATCCGGCACCCAAGCAGGCCGTCACAAACGGGCGGACAAGCGGCAGCGTAACGGCATACATCAGAGGCTCGCCAACGCCCAGGATGCCAACGGGAATGGACTCTGCGACATACTTCTTAAGCTTGGCGTTCTTGGTCTTAAAGTACAGCGCCAGACCGGCACCGACCTGGCCGCCGCCAGCCATCATAAGGATGGGCAGCAGGTAGTTGATGCCCTTGGTAGCGCCGTCGGGATCGTTGAGCATAGCGTGGATCGGCGTAAGTGCCTGATGCAGGCCAACGGACACCAGCGGCAAGAAACCTGCCGACAGGATATAGCCGCCCAGAACGCCCAGCTTCTCAAAGATAAAGGTGAGGACGCTAAAGATCGCGGTCGTCAGCCAAGCGCCAACCGGCTGGATGACAAGCATCAAAGCAAAGGCGCCGATGATGAGCACCAGCAGCGGGGACAGGAACGTATCGAGCGCGTTGGGCATGACCTTGCGAATCTGACGCTCCATCCAGGCGAAAAATGCACCTGCGATGAGAGCTGCGATCATGCCGCCCGCGGCGGGATTGTACTGTGCATTGGTGAGCGGCAGCAGAATAGCGGTGCTGGGATCGGCGGCGCCAGGCGCGAGCAGAGGCATAGCACTGTTAGCGATGCACATCATGCCGGCAATACCGCCCAACGCAGCGGAGCCACCAACTCGCGCGCCGCGTTATAGCCCACCAAAATGGGCAGATAGGCAAAGAGGGCCCAGCCCATGGAGCGAATACCCTGATACCACCACTCACCTGCAAGCGCACCGGCCGTCGAGACATTAATGACGTTGCAGATACCGTTGATAAGGCCAGCCGCAATAATGCCGGGAAGCAGGGCAACAAAGACATTGGAAATCTTCTTGAGGAAGGCCTGAACCGGCTTGGACTCGTACTTGGCCTTCTGCGCGGCCTTGTTTGTGGCCGCAGCGTCAACCACACTCTCGTCGGCAACGCCTTTCGCAAGGCCGGTGAGCTTGGAGAATTCCTCGAGCACCTTATTCACCTTGCCCGGACCCAGCACGATCTGCATCGTGTCGTCCTCGACCAGGCCCATTACGCCATCGAGTGCCTTAATACCCTCCGTGTCGACGTTGCCCGTATCTTTGACGGTCACGCGCAGACGCGTCATGCACGCCGCGTTTGCCAGCACGTTGTCTTTACCGCCCAAAAGGTCCAGCAGCTTTTGAGCCAGCTCTTTGTTCGTCATAACTCCTCCTTGTATTGGGTATCTCTTCTTGATGTCATATCTGCTCACGCCGTGCACCTATTGGGCATCGGCATTGCTCTTCTCATGGCCACTCACCGCAGCACGGACATGGCCGCGCGCCCGCTCAAGAGCCACCGCAGCCTGCTCGGCATCGCAGCCCAGCAGCACCGAGACAATAGCGGTTTTAACGTGGCCGCCGGCACACGCAAGTGCCCGAACAGCGCGCTCGCGTGTGCAGCCGGTTGCTTCCATCACGATGTTCTGGCCGCGCACCACCAGCTTTTCGTTCGTTTGCTGCACATCGACCATCAAGTTTTGGTACACCTTGCCAATCTTGACCATGGCACCGGTCGAAATCATATTGAGAATGAGCTTTTGGACCGTTCCCGCCTTGAGCCTCGTTGAGCCGGTAAGCACCTCGGGGCCGGGCACGGGCTCTATGGCAAGATCTGCGTCCTCCCCGATCCTCGACCCCTGGTTGCAGGCGATAGCAATGGTCTTGCACCCGGTTGCCTTGGCGTACGCGAGGCCGCCCACCACATAGGGGGTACGACCGCTTGCCGCCAAACCAACGACGAGATCCTTGGAGGAGAGCCCATGTTCCCGCAGGTCACTCGCGCCAAGTTCCTCGCTATCCTCGGCACCTTCGACAGCCTTGATAAACGCCCTCTCGCCTCCGGCAATGAGTCCGACAATCAAATCGGGCGATACGCCAAACGTGGGTGGCACTCCGACGCGTCGAGCACGCCCAAACGACCGCTCGTGCCCGCGCCCATATAAAAGACGCGTCCGCCGCGCTCGAGCGCCTCGGCAGCCCAGTCGATTGCCGTGGCAACCTGGGGCAACACTTTCGTGACCGATTGGACGGCGCGAAGATCCTCATCGTTCATCGTCGTGACGATTTGCAGCGATGTCATCGTGTCGAGGTCCATTGACTTTTGATTTCGCTGTTCTGTCGTGAATTTTGTTAAATCGAGCATTTTGTTCACCTCATCTTTCCTGTTTCTCGATGTAGTTTTGCTTGATGACATGCGTCGCCCGTTCGTAATCGCTCGCAACGTAAGCAGCGTAGAGGGCATCGACAACCATAAGCTGAGCCATACGCGAGGCCATGGCACCGCTGCGGACCAAGGGCTCGCTTGCAGCAACGCCGAGCACGGCATCGGCCATGGTGGCAAGCTTGGACGATCCATCTACTTTGGTCACGGCCACAACGGGACAGTTGTGGCGTTGGGCCTCGGCGGTGCAGTCCAGTACTTCTTGCGTTAAGCCCGAGTAGCTAAAAGCAATGCCGATATCGCCTTCGTGCATGTTCTTGGCGCACAAGAGTTGGTCGTGCCAGTCATCGTACAGATGGCATTCCTTGTCGACACGCATGAGCTTTTGTGCCAGATCGTGTGCAACCAAGCGAGAAGCACCAATACCGAACAGATTGACCATGCGCGCCCGCTTAAGATAGGCTGCACATCGTTCCAAAACGGTGTAATCGAGTGTTCGCGCCGTCGCCTCGATCGTGCGCACGTTGCTTTTCATCACCTTCCCCACGATACGTTCGACGCTGTCATCAATGGAGATGTCCTCGAGGGCAACGTCCTTTCTGTCGCCCAGGAGCGCAAGTTCGGCAATCAGTTCGCGCTGGAACTCCTTGTAGCCCGCAAAACCCAAGCGCTTGCAAAAGCGCAAAATGCTCGAGGGCGAGGAGAACGTGGCATCGGCAAGACCGCGGACGGACAGCCCGACCACCTCATGCGGATGAGCACTCACGTATGCGATGACATTGCGCTCCGCCGGACTTGCGCTGAGCTCACGCTCGCTAAGCCTTAAAAGCAATCCGTTTGCCATCTCAAACACCTCCGTTGAGAAGAATTAAAGACCAACGAACGATTCGTACCGGATATAAACAGCTTTTACGGTACATTGTGCCGCATCATGGCGCACAAAGGCGGGCATTCTACCACTCGCCCCTCAAATCCGACCGCTCGGAAATACGCGCGACACAAAATGATTCATCAAGGTCGCATTATTCGTAACAGGGTTGTTAACAGCGTCTCGCGTGGGCGCCAATGGGACAGGTCGTGCGCCGAGCCAGCGCGGTCGCCAGCAGCACCAACAGCATGGCGGTGACGTAGCCCGCGGCGTCAAAGCCTAAGTCGATAACGTCGAAATGCCTTCCGGGAACAAAAATCTTATGCACCTGATCGCCGACGGAGCAAACGGCGCAAAAGGTCAGGACGGGCACGCACCGCAATCGAGCGGGCGACACGCACTTATCCAAGCACACCGCCGCCAACGAGGCAAACAGCCCAACAAAGAAGAACTCTACGGTATGGGCGACACGACGGATGTTGGTGCCCATCCATATGCGAACGGGGGCAAGCGGGTCGGGGTGGGCGGCGGTAGTCGCTGAGTCCGCGTCCCCGGCTCCTCTACTCCGTCTCGCGCATCCAGCGATCGAAGGTCCCCACGCACACACCTAGCGCTTTGCCGCCTGACTCCGGGTAATATTGCCCGCCTCATAGATATCGCGCACTCGTTCAAATTGCGGAGGGCACGGCTTGCGGGGTCGACCAAAACGCACGCCGCGCGCCCGCGCCGCCGCGATTCCCTCCGCCTGACGACGGTGGATGTTCTCTCGTTCCACCTGCGCCACATAGCTCAACAGCTGTAAAACGATATCGGCGATCAGCGTGCTGGTCACATCCGATCCGCCGCAATCTCTCGCACGCGTATCGAGCAACGGCATGTCCAGCACAACGATGGCCGCACCAAGTTCCTTGGTTATACGACGCCATTCCTCGAGTATCTCGCTGTAGTTTCGGCCCAGCCGATCGATGGAAAGCACCACCAACACGTCGCCGGAAGCCAAGGCATGAAGCAATTCCCGATACTGTGGGCGATCAAAGTCCTTACCGCTCGCACGGTCGGCAAAGACATTCGCAGGCTCCACACCATAGGCGCTCAGCGCATCCAACTGGCGATTCAAATTTTGATCACGCGTGCTCACCCGCGCATACCCATATACCGTTGCCACAACATCCCCGCTTTCTCGTAACCCTGCCAAAAAGGGACAGGTTTATTTTGGTAGGTCCTATCTCCCAAAAGCATATGAAGAAGCGGCCGGGCTCGTGGCAGGGCAATCAAGAGTCACGCAAAGAGGGCGGCCCCGAAAGACCGCCCTCTACGCTCTGCCGATACTCACTGCGTGCCGGTTAATGAATGAGCTTAAAGTCCAAATGTCCGCGTGTAGTGTTGACGCGCGAGACCTCGATAATCACGCGCTGGCCCAGCTCAAAACGACGCCCCGTGTCGGCACCCGTCAACGTGAGCGCGTCCTCGTCAAACTCAAACCACTCGTTACCCAAGCTCTTAATGGAAACCAGTCCCTCAACCTGCGTTAGATCAAGGCGCACGAATAGCCCCATGTTGCTGACCCACGAGACCGTTCCGGTATAGCGCTCGCCCAGGCGGTCCTCGTAGTACTGCGCAATCTTGATTTTTTGCGTCGCATGGCTGGCAGCGTCGGCCGCACGCTCGGCGTCGCTGCACGCGCGGCAGATTTGCGGCAGGATGCGCGGAAGCGACTCTCTGCCTTTTCCGATCAGCCTCGGCGTACGCACCAAGGCGTCTTTTCCACCCAGCTGCTCGTATGCCAGCTGCAGCTTGAGCACGCGATGCACCACCAGATCGGGATAACGGCGAATGGGGCTTGTAAAGTGGCAGTAGCACGGCGCGGCGAGCGCAAAGTGACCCTCGTTGCGCGGCTTGTACAACGCACGCTGCATGCTGCGCAAAAGGAGCGTGTTGACGAGCGGCGCGTTAGCCGTGCCGGCAGCGGCATCAACCGTCGCCTGCAACTCGTCGGGATTTCCCAGAGCAATGCCCGCCGCACGGCGATCATCGATGATGCCGAGCTGCGCCAGCGCCACGGCAGCACCGTGCAGACTGTCGGGGCTGGGGTCATCGTGCACGCGATAGCATGCCTCGATATCGCGGTCGGCCAGCCACTCGGCAACGCACTCGTTAGCCAGCAGCATTGCCTCCTCAATAAGCGAGGTTGCGCAGGAACGCTCGCGCGCCACAATCTGCACGGGCACGCCGTCCTCGTCCAGCAGCGCGCGAATCTCGGCCGTATCGAAGTCGACCGAGCCGCGTGCGCGACGTATGCGACGCCGAAGCTCCGCGAGTTCGTTTGCGGCGACCAGGAAATCGGCCAGGTCAACGTTACAGCTGCGAGCAGTGTCCTCGCACGCGAGCCCGCGCTCAAGCGCTTTCTCGCGCGAGGCTTCGGCCGCAGCGACATCCTCCGCAGCGCCCTCCAACACGGAGTACTCAACTGCGCCGGCACGTACCAGCAGCGCCTCGGCGCCGTCATAGTCCATACGCACACGCGAACGAATCACACTGGGATAGGGATCGTAATGGCGCACACGGCCCCGCGCGTCGAGCTCGATGTCGACGGTAAACGCCAGGCGATCCTCATCGGGGCGCAGGGAACACAGGTCACAGGACAGGCGCTCGGGCAGCATGGGGAGCACACGGTCGGCAAGGTATACCGACGTCGTGCGATGGCGGGCCTCCAGGTCGATATGTCCGTCCCAGGCAACATAGTGCGAAACATCGGCGATATGCACGCCCAGCTTATAGCCGCCCTCGGGCGTGCGCTCGAGCGAGATGGCATCGTCAAAGTCGCGCGCATCAACCGGGTCGATGGTGATGACAAAGCGATCGCGCAGGTCACGACGAAGCGGATCTTTAAGCGCTGCAGTCACGTCGAGCGAAAGCGCCTCTGCCTCTGCCAGCGCCGCCTCGGGATAGCTGTCGGTATAGCCATAGCGTGCCATAACATATTGGACGCCCAGATCGGGCGCATCGTCACCGCCGATACGGCGCTCAAGAGTCACCGTGCCCGACTCCAAGCGCGTCGGGTAGGTCAGAATGTGCGCGACGACGACATCGCCAGGATGCACGCCCAGGCGCTCCGCCGAAGTGTCCTCGGGCAAAATAAAGAAATCGGCTTTGAGACGCGAATCGAGCGGCTCGATCACGCCAAGCGGGCCGGCCGTCTGATACGTACCCACCACGCTGATGGCGGCACGCTCGATAACGCCATCGATCACGGCACGACGATCCCCGCGCGGGCCCGCCTTGATACTTACGGCCACGGTATCGCCGTCCATAATCTCACGCTTACCGCGACCCATAACCTTGTAATCGCCGTTGTCGGTCACGACATAAGCGCTGTGCTCATGGAGCTGCACGCGGCCAGTCATGCTCGGACGACGCTCGCTGCGCACCGGCCCGCGTTTATTGCGTGCGCTACGCTTATGTTTGTTATTGCGCCCCATGGCGCCTCCTTACTATCGATAGCCGCTTACACCCCAAGAGTCTACCCAAATGATCCCAAGGGGACGGCAGGATTGCGGATCACTCGAATCGAACGGCCCCCAAGTGATCCGTTTTCCTCCGTCCCCAGGGGATCAAAAAACGGGCCGCCCCTGGAAAGGGACGACCCGTTGCAGACGGCATATCCGCAGCGCTTACACGCGCAGATAACGGCGCATGGCGATGGCAGAGCCAAAGAGGCCGATGAGCACGCCGACAAGAATCAGTGCGGCGTAGGTCACCAGATAGTACTGCATCGGCAGCGCAAACGACATCCAGCCGACGCTCGCCTGCAGGCGCGGAATCATCAGATTGCGCAGCAGCTCCAAAACACCGATGGAAAGCAGCGAGCCCAGAATGGCCTGCAGCACGCCCTCGGTAATGAACGGCCCGCGAATGAAGCCGTTGCTGGCGCCCACCAGGCGCATAATCGCAATCTCGCGACGACGCGCCGTAATGGACAGGCGAATCGTGTTGTTGATAAAGATGAACGCGATAAAGGTCAGCAGGCCGACGAGCACCACGGCGGCGATACGGATGTAGTTGGTCACCTGGAACAGGCGGCTCACTTCCTCCTGGCCATACAGCACGCTCGCGTTGACGTCGCCGTCGTCCGCGATCTTTTGGAAGTCGGCGTTCTTCTTGAGCTTCTTGGCCGTGCTCTCGACCTGAGACGGATCGTCCATCTCAATCGCAAACGAGGCGGGCAGCGGTTCTGGCCGTCGAGTGCACTCATGGTGGCGTCGGCGTTGCCCGACATCTTGCTCGTGTACTCGGCCAGCGCGTCGTCCTTATCCTTATAGGTCACGGACTTGACGTTGCTCCACGTCTTGAGCTCGGCCTCAAAGGCCTGAACATCTGCCTGATCGGCGTCATCGCTAATAAAGGCATTGATGACAACCTGATCCTCGACGGTACCGATCACGGAGTTCAGCATCGCGGAACCCATAATGAACAGGCCGATGATAAACAGCGAAAGGAAGATCGTGATGACGGCGCCGAGCGAGGTGGTCCAGTTACGGAAGAAGTGGCTGATAGCCTCTTTGAGCGAATAGCCCACGTTAGTTGGTGCCATAGTTGCCGTAACCTCCCCTCTCCTGGTCGCGGATTACGTGGCCGCCCTCGAGGGCGATCACGCGACGGTGCATGCTATCGACCATCTCGCGGTCGTGCGTGGCGACGATCACGGTGGTGCCGGTACGGTTAATGCGCTCGAGCAGCTTCATGATGCCCAGCGAAATCGCGGGGTCGAGGTTGCCCGTAGGCTCGTCGCAAATAAGCAGCGGCGGACGGTTGACCATAGCGCGGGCAACGGCGACACGCTGCTGCTCGCCACCGGACAGCTGATCGGGCAGAGAGTCCATCTGATCGGCCAGGCCGACCAGGCGAAGCACCTCGCACCTGGCTGCGAATGACGCCCTTGGGCTTGCCGATGCACTGCAGGGCAAACGCCACGTTTTCGTAGGCGGTCTTCTGCGGCAGGAGCTTAAAGTCCTGGAACACGGCACCGATCTGGCGACGCAAGAACGGAACTTTGCGGTTCTTGATCTTCATGAGGTCCTGGCCGGCGACCAAAATGCGGCCGCTCGTCGGCTTGACGTCGCGGTTGAGCGTCGAAAGCAGCGTGGTCTTACCCGAGCCGGAGTGACCGACCAGGAAGACAAACTCGCCAGGATAGATCTCGATGTTGATGTCGTCGAGCGCGGGCTTGTTGGGCTGTGCCGGGTAGATTTTGGTGACGTGCTCCATGAGGATGACGGGCTCGACACCGGCCTGCTTGGCCATCTTCTTGCGGCTGGCCTGCGGATCGATGGGCGCAAACACCGACGTAAAGTCGGGATTGTTGAGCGCATTGTCGAGGCTTGCGACCTCGGCGGCCTGATCGCTCTCGACTACGGGAGCCGCGGGCTGCGTAGGATCGGGAATACCGGCAAAAAGACCGGACTGCGCAGGCTGTGGCGCCGGAGTCGCAGGAGCCATGGGGTCGGGAATACCGGCCATGACAGGCTGCGGCGCGACAGCGTCCGCCTGGGCTGATCCACGCGAGCGGTCACCTTCTGCACGGGCTCAAAACCCGCGGCCTCGGAAAGCTCGACATCATTGGTGGGATTGTAGGCAAGATCTGACGCGGCTGTGCCTGATCTGCCGGCTGTGCGGGGATCGGGCTAAACAGCTG
>ENA-OQEN01000475-OQEN01000475.1-human-gut-metagenome-genome-assembly--contig:-NODE-475-length-17554-cov-2.475986_pt1 | contig 17554 bp, 23 predicted proteins | sample MGYA00242791_ERZ504627 | MGnify/ENA primary metagenome ERZ504627 (study PRJEB26092, sample SAMD00036316) | human gut metagenome | host: Homo sapiens | study: EMG produced TPA metagenomics assembly of... | reverse complement strand
CCCGCTCGAGCCGCTGCTCGAGGTCCTGCGGCGCACGATGCCGCCGAGGTTCCGGCACACATAGCGAATAACCTTGCTCCCGCGGCATGCGCGATCGCTCCCGAGATCGCAGGCGTTGTCTCGTGGCTGCGTGGCCAGGATGGGGTGCTTGCCGCCCAGGTGACTGGTTCCGGCGCCTGCTCGTTCGCGCTCTGCGAGAGTAGGGAGGCCGCTGAGCGCATCGCGCGCGACGCTGATTCGAAGTGCGGATGGTGGTCATGCGCAGCAACGATGGAGAAGTCCGGACTCTCTTTGCAAGTTTGCTAGCATTGTGGCGCGCGTTCTGCTAACATACCTTCTGCTAACGGGTTGTGGCTCAGTTTGGTAGAGCACCGCGTTCGGGACGCGGGGGTCGCTGGTTCAAATCCAGTCAACCCGACCAGCGAATTCAGGCAGGCCAGGGCGATAAGCTCTGGCCTGTTTTGCTATCTCGTTGCAGCATGTGCAAGCTCCTCAACCAAATCGATAAGCTCCTGCTGGCTGTGGACGTCGATTTTCTTGTAGATATGGCGCGTATGCGTTTTCACCGTGTTCGCCGAGATGGTGAGGCGCTCCATGATCGATTTCCCGCTATGTCCGCGGGCGAGCAGCCCCAAGATCTCTCGTTCGCGGGCGGTGAGACCATGACGTTCGGCAAGCGAGTGCAGCGCGGCTTCTATGCCTTGGGCGTCGTCGGAAGGCGTGCGCGCGGGCCGCTCCTCGCAACCTCAGCAGGAACGATCGCCTGGAAGAAGCGGCGGAAGCGAAAGCCGTCGAGCCCGATCCACACGAAGCAGAAGATGACGATTGAGAGCAAGGCGCTCGTTATGAGCAAGGCATCCGTCCAACCATTCGCCTGCGCAGCCATGATGCTCTCGGCAGCAGCGAACCCCACCGCAGACGAGCAGGACGAGACGGCGAACCCCAAGGGCACCACGGCGAGCGCACCTGTGGGATTGCGCGCCGCGATGCTCGCGAGGACCGAGAACATGAGCGCGTAGAAGCATTCTGAGCCGGCTTCGATGATCGTCGATGTTACCGACGTGGGCAAGGAGCTCGCTGGCGTGAGCAGGAAACCGGCGATTACGGTTACCGTGCAGAGCCGGAACGCAGCATCCTCATCGAAGGTGAAGCGTCGCGCGCGGCTCCATACGAGCAGGAGCGCACCGTAGGCGAGTGCAAGCAGCGCATACTGCCAACCTGCATGGCGTTGAACCGCGTGGCGGTGGCGTAGCCGAAGGTGGTTTCGAACAGGGCGATGCATACGAAGAGCTTGCTCGAGAGCGGCACGAACGAGAAGGGGTTCGTCGTTTCGAGCTCGCGGGGGCTCGCCGCCTCGCGAATGCGGGCGAAGAGGTCGCGCTGGTTTACGGCACCCGTTCCTATGAGCATGCCGAGCATGATGATGCCGAAGAGTGCCGGCGCGGCCTCGGTGGCGGAGCGCAGAAGCGGCCAGATGGCGTACGAGATCGCGATGCCGGCAAGTGCGGCCACCATCGTGGGCGCGTTGCGCGGTATGCGCGAGAGCGCGAGTGCGGCGAGAATGGTTCCCCACCTCGGCTCACGTTGAAGAGCGTATCGGTAACAAGGAAGAGCGTTCCGTCGGTAGGGTTGGCAAGAACGCTCTGCACAGCAGCATCGCGACCGCGCCGCACGCGGCAGCTGCGCATGAGCAGCCCGCAAGCGAAAGCGCCTTGGGGCATCGCCGCGCTACGATGGCAACGGGAACATAGAGCAGACCCGAGATAAACACACTCACATTCATGAGGTCCGTGGACGCCGTGGGCAGAAGCACGCTGTTGTGCATGAGCATGACAAGCGAGACGAGCGCGACGAGAAACACGGCGATCGACCACGGCAACGCGGGCAGCTCTTTGTGCATTTCGGCCATGTAACCTCCCTCACCCATTTGGGTGATACCGTTTACCTGCTCGTTCGTACCGTTCGCGCTCACATGTGCCGGGTGAATTTTCCGACGCATGAAACATGGTGGCGCGCGCCCATGCGTTCGGGCGAGCAATGCTTTAGTATCGTTTCACGACCAAACCCATCGCGTCAAGCGGGGCATATGCAAAGTAAAGGAGCGATGTGATGAGTACCGTAATCGATGAGGCAAAGGCGCTGCAGGAGCAGATCGTGCGCGATCGCCGTTGGCTGCACCAGCACCCGGAACTCGGCTTCGACTTGGACGAGACGTGCGCCTACGTGCGCGGGCGCTGGAGGAAATGGGCTATGAGTCTCGTCGCCCTGCCAGGGCGCGCTCCTCGCGCAGGTGGGCGATCCGGCGGCCGGCCCGGTGTTCATGCTTCGTGCCGATATGGATGCCCTGCCGGTGCAGGAGATTACGGGGCTCGATTTCGCCTCAACGAATAACAACATGCATGCGTGCGGCCATGACACGCACACCGCTATGCTGCTTGGAGCTGCGAAGATCCTGAAGGATCATGAGGCGGAGCTGAAGGGCTGCGTGAAGCTGCTCTTCCAGCCCGATGAGGAAGGTGTTGCTCCTGTGGAGTACTGCGGCGGTGACGCGGTGCTCGAGGCCGGCGTGCTCGAGAACCCGCATGTCGACGCGGTGGCGGCGCTGCACGTGCAAGCGCTCGAATTCGATGCCGGCGCCATCTATACGCGCAAGGGCACGATCTTCTCTCGATCGACGATATCGATGTGCGCATCACCGGTTGCGGCGCGCACGGCTCCACCCCGCACCAGGCATCGATCCCATCAACATCGCCTGCCACATCTACCAGGGTTTCCAAAACCTGATCGCGCGCGAGGTCGATCCTACGCAGACGTGCGTGGCAACGTTCGGCAAGATCGAATCGGGCCGCGCCGCGAACGTGATTCCCGATAGCGCTTCTATGCTCGGTACCCTGCGCACGCAGGATGCGGGCGTGCGCCAGGGCTTCAAGGAGCATGCGCAGCGCATGGTCAAGAGCATCGCCGAGGCGTTTGGCGGCACGGCGACCGTAGACTTCCTGCGCGGCGTGCCGAACACCTACAACGACCCTGCGCTTACCGAGGAGCTCGTGGGCTATGCGAACGAGCTTTTCGACGAGCCCGTGCAGGAGCTCGAAGCGCCGTTCTCCGGCACCGACGACCTCGCCATCATCGCCGAGAACGCCCCCACGACCTACTTTATCCTCGGCACGGGCACGCTGCCGGGGCACGAGGGCTGCGGCATGCACCATCCCAACGTCGAGTTCGACGAGACGGTGTTCTGGAAGGGCTCTGCCCTGCTTGCCAACAGCGCGCTTTCCTATCTGAGTCGCCACGCGGAGTAGGACGACTTCGCGCGGCGGGGCACACGTGGGGCGTCGAGTGCGCGGCTGACGCGCACGGTCCTATGGAGAAGAGCCGTGCGGCTGGAGAACGGCCGCGCTCTCGACGCACCCCATCTCGAAGTTTCGTTGCGCCCGCCCGCGCACGCCTGCATCCGATCACTCAATCTTCTCAACGAACAACGGTTGTACATGCCGGCTTTACGGATGAGCCGGCGGAAAAGGAGGACTCATGGCCGAAGCTGTCAAGAAAAAGAAGAAACGGGGCATGCGACCTCGTTCACCATCCTCATCGGGTGCCTGATCTTCGTTGCTATCTGCACTTGGATCGTCGCGGCATTCACGCCCGACGTTACGGGCGCAACCCTTGCCCAGGTTATGCGCGCACCGTTCGACGCTTCAAGAACGCCATCGACGTCTGCCTCTTCGTCATCGTGCTCGGCGGCTTCCTCGCATGGTGAACAAGACGGGTGCGCTCGATGCGGGCATCGCCACGCTCGTTCGCAAACTCGGTGACCGCGATACCCTGCTCATCCCGGTGCTCATGCTCGCATTCGGCATCTGCGGCTCCACCTACGGCATGATGGAGGAGACCATCCCCTTCTACATCCTGCTTGCATCGGTGACCTTCGCCATGGGCTTCGATTCCATGGTGGGCGCCCTCGTGGTGCTTCTGGGCGCCGGCCTGGGTACGCTCGGTTCCACGGTGAACCCGTTCTCGATCGCCATCGCGTCCTCGGCGCTCACCGATATGGGCATCGCGGTCAACCAGGGTACGCTCATCGCTGTGGGCTTCCTGCTCTTCGTGATCTCTGAGGTCATGGGCATCGCTTCGTGATGAACTATGCCAAGAAGGTCAAGGCCGACCGCTCCAACTCTGCCATGACGGCCGATGAGCTCGCTCGCATGGACGCTGCCTATGCCGACGAGGCTCGCGCGCTTGAGGACGAGCAGGCTTCGAACCTTAAGAACGCTGTGCTCACGGGCAAGCAGAAGCTCGTGCTCGTGCTGTTCGCGCTTTCGTTCCTCATCATGATCGTGTCGTTCATTCCGTGGGAGAGCTTCGGCATCAACATCTTCGCCATTGGCGGCACGGCCGACGATCCTTCGACGGCTTGGAGCGCCATCCTGACCGGCCTGCCGCTTGGCCAGTGGTACTTCACCGAGTGCGGCATCTGGTTCTTCGTGATCTCGATCGTGATCGGCTTCGTGGGCGCCTGTCCGAGAAGGAGATTGTGAACACCTTCATCGACGGCTGTTCCACCATGATCTCGACCGCCCTCGTGATCGCCGTGGCCCGCGCCATCTCGGTGCTCATGGCCGAGACCGGACTCGATGTCTTCGTGCTCAACGCTGCTGCCACGCCCTGCGCGGCGTCTCCGCGGTGGTCTTCGCCCCGGCGAGCTACGCGCTCTACTTCGTACTCTCGTTCCTCATCCCGTCGAGCTCCGGCATGGCGACGTCTCCATGCCCATCATGGGGCCGCTTGCGACAACCTCGGCTTCTCGCCCGATATCATGATCATGATCTACGTTGCCGCGCATGGCGTCGTGGCCATGATCACCCCCACGAACGGCGTGATCGTCTCGGGCCTGGAGCTCGCGCACACGAGCTACACCACGTTCCTCAAGCTCACGCTTAAGTTCTTCATCGCGCTCACCCTGGTGACCGCCGCCGTGCTCACGGTGCTCATGCTCGTCCTGTAGGGTAGCAGCGAGGCGGGGGAAACGGCTGGCTAAGCAGGAAGTTCAAGCCGCTCCTAAGCAAGCGCAGGGCCATCCAGCCTTACCGAACGCTTACATCGCCCGATGGCCAAACCGTGCCGTCGGGCGATGTTTTGCCAGTATAAGAAGGTGTTTCGGAAGGATTGCCCAGACGCGTTGATAATATGGCGCGGTTGTCCGAGCAACGCTCGCGCGGTATACTCTTTCGAGCTTGTTTGACGTGCAACTGGAGGAAATCGTTATGATCCCTAAAGGTTTTGAGTGGATTGTCATCCTGATCGTGGTCCTGGTCATCTTCGGGCCCAAGAACCTTCCAAAGCTCGGTAAGTCGCTTGGTTCCACGGTGAAGAACCTCCGTGAGGGCATGTCGGGCGACGATAAGACCGCGGAAGAGCCCGAGGAGAGCGCCGAGGACCGCGAGATTCGCGAGCTCGAGGAGAAGCTTGCCGAGGCAAAGAAAAAGAAGGAGTCCGGCGAGGACGAGGGCCCCATCTCCGAGTAAGGCGCAGCCTTCATCAAGGAGCTTTGTTCTTCCTATAGAGCGCATGCGGCCGACCTCCCCACGCGGGCGGTCGGCCGTTATTATGGTGGGTCGATGGTAGAAACAGCGTTAAAGGAGTCTTCCGCATGGCGAATGGCGAGGCACTGACCGACGAGGGCCGCAAGAAGCTCGAAGAGGAGCTTGCGTGGCGCGAGGGTGAACATAGGACTGAGATTGTCGAGCGCATCAAGGTCGCGCGCGACTTCGGCGACCTCTCGGAGAACTCCGAGTTCGATGATGCCAAGGAGGAGCAGGCCAAGAACGAGGCCCGCATCCGCGAGATCCGCAACACGCTCGCCCAGGTGGCCGAGTTCGACGCGGCGGGCATTCTTGGCGCTACGCTTGGTAGCACGGTGACCGTCGTCGACGCCGATGGCGAGATTCACGACTTCACGCTCGTGGGCTCGCGCGAGACCAACTCGCTCGAGAACCGCATCTCGATGGAGTCCCGGTGGCTCCGCCTGGTGGGCCATGAGTGGGCGAGACCGTCGAGGTCGTGCTGCCGTCCGGCAAGACGCGTACTTACACCATTACGAAGATCGCGCGCTAGGCCCCGGGTCGAGCGCAGAGCCGAATGCATGCTCCTGGGACGCGAGCCTCGGGGAGCTTTTTGGTTCGCGGCGCTGACGGGGTCGCACCGAGGCGATTCGGTTTGCGGTTACAGCGGGGTCGCACCGAGGCGATTCGGTTTGCGGTTACAGCGGGGTCGCACCGAGTTTTACATGACGTTCTGGGCACATGGGGCCCACAGATAGCAAGGAGCAACAAGATATGAGCGAGACGCAGGAGAGCACGCAGAACGCGCAGGAGGCGGTGTCGACGCTGAATGACGAGCGCGCCCATCGCCTGTCCAAGCGCGCTGCCATCATGGAGGCCGGCGGCAATCCGTATCCGGAGCATTCCGAGGTTACGGCGCATGTCGTCGACATCGAGGCCAAGTATGCCGACCTCGAGGCGGGCGAAGACACCGATGACGTGGTGAGCATCGGTGGCCGCATCATGGCCAAGCGCGGCCAGGGCAAGATCGCCTTCGTGGTGGTGCGCGACACCACCGCCGAGATCCAGCTCTTCTGCCGCATCAACGAGATGCGCGAGGAGGACTGGGCCCTGCTGCAGGACCTGGACCTGGGCGATATCATCAACGTGACGGGCGTAATCGTGCGCACCAAGCGCGGCCAGCTCTCCATCGCCCCGAAGCGCCTGATGCTGCTCTCCAAGGCAGTGCGCCCGCTGCCCGAGAAGTTCCACGGCCTCTCCGACAAGGAGACCCGTTACCGCCAGCGCTACGTGGACCTCATCATGAACGACGACGTGCGCGAGACCTTCCGCAAGCGCTCGGCGATCGTCAGCGCTTTCCGCCGTTACATGGAGGACAACGGCTACATGGAGGTGGAGACGCCCATCCTGCAGACCATCCAGGGCGGCGCCACCGCGAAGCCGTTCATCACGCACTTCAACGCGCTCAACCAGGAGTGCTACCTGCGTATCGCGACGGAGCTTCACCTGAAGCGCCTGCTCGTGGGCGGCTATGAGCGCGTGTTCGAGATCGGCCGCATCTTCCGCAACGAGGGCATGGACCAGACGCATAACCCCGAGTTCACCACCATGGAGGCGTATCGCGCCTACAGCGACCTCGAGGGCATGAAGGAGCTCGCCGAGGGTGTCATCAAGGCTGCCGCGAAGGCGGTCGGGCTTGAGGGCACCATCGTGTACCAGGACCAGGAGATCGATCTCTTCGGCGAGTGGCCGAGCCGCTCCATGACGGAGATCGTTTCCGAGGTCATGGGCCGCGAGCTCAACCTCGACACGCCGATCGAGGAGCTCCGCACTGCGGCCGCCGAGTGCGGCATCGACGTCAACCCCGCTTGGGGCGCGGGCAAGCTCATCGCCGAGATCTACGATGAGAAGGGCGAGGAGAGCCTCATCAACCCGACCTTCGTGTGCGATTACCCCGTTGAGGTGAGCCCGCTCGCCAAGCGCCGCGAGGACGACCCGCGTCTCACGCACCGCTTCGAGCTGGTTATCGCCGGCCACGAGTACGCCAACGCGTTCTCCGAGCTCAACGACCCGGTGGACCAGGCCGAGCGCTTCGCCAAGCAGATGGAGGAGAAGGCCGGCGGCGACGACGAGGCTATGGAGTACGACGAGGATTACGTGCGTGCGCTCGAGTACGGCATGCCTCCCGCGGGCGGTATCGGCATCGGCATCGACCGCGTGGTCATGCTGCTCACCAATTCCGCGAGCATCCGCGACGTGCTGCTGTTCCCGCACATGCGCCCCGAGAAGGGAAGCGTCTCCGGTGCCGCCGCACAGGCTGCTAAGGATGCCGCGCAGGCGGCTCAGGATGGTGCGGCGGGCGTTGCCGTCGCTCCGAACAAGATCCCTACCATTGATCCGTCCAAGATCGTGGTCGAGCCGCTCTTCGAAGACTTCGTGGATTTCGATACGTTCAGCAAGAGCGATTTCCGCGCGGTCAAGATCAAGCGTTGCGAGCCGGTGCCCAAGAGCAAGAAGCTGCTGAAGTTCACTATGGACGACGGCTCGGGCACGGACGCGTGATTCTCTCTGGCATCAGCATGTACTACGAGCCGGAAGACCTGGTGGGCAAGACCTGCATCGCCATCACCAACTTGCCACCGCGTAAGATGATGGGCATCGATTCGTGCGGCATGCTCATCAGCGCCGTGCATGCCGAAGGGGAGGGCGAAGAGCCCGAGGAGCGCCTGAACCTCCTCATGGTGGACGACGCCATTCCGGCGGGTGCCAAGCTGCACTAAGGCTTGAGATAGCATGATGGGGTAGCGTGGCGAGCGCGTTGCTCGGATGCGGCGCCCTGTTTCGCAGGAGACAGGGCGAGCGCCATGCTAAACGCTCGCATGCAAAAACGGCACCGCAGCTCATATTGGGCTGCGGTGCCGTTGGTTTAATTGGGTTGCGCTTCTCGGCGTGAATCGCCTGCGCTTCCGGAGCGCATACGCCTGCTCCTCAAGTGAATCGTGCCAACCTCGAGGCGGTCTCACGCGGCGCAAGGCAGATGCCAGCGCTCCTATTTGGACTTTATCATGTCGAGCACGCCGACGGCGATGCTCGCGATGCCAGCAAGGATGTAGAGCCACGCACCGAGCTCGAAGCTCACAGACACATAGCCGCCCATCTCGGCGTTGGCCTGCCCGGAGATTACGAAAACGAGCAGAAGCGCGCCGATGCCACCGATGATGTTCAGGATGTTACCCTGCTTCTCCTTCAGGACGAGCACGCCCACCAGGCAGAGGATGCCGGGCACGAGGAACAGGATGTTCATGAACTCGCCGTCGAGATGCGATCCCATGAGGGTGATGCCGAAGGTCATCTGCATGGCGCTGATGCTCACGATGCCCGCGATGCCGTACAGTGGCAAGAAGAAGCTCACGAGCATGATCGCGCCGGCTACAAGCTTGATGATGCGGAAGAGCGCGGCGTTACCCGAAGCAAGGTTTGCGAGCGAGGAGCCGCCGAAGCTCGTGGGCGCGCTGCTGGGGGTGGGCATCGGCCGGGAACGGGCGACGGGTTCGACGTGGGAGCCGGCCCCGGAATCGGTGCGGGCGCAGCGCCAGGCGCCGGCGTCGTATTGGCGGGCGCCTGGATCTGTGCACCGCAGGCACCGCAGAACTTGGCATCATCGGCAAGCTGGGATCCGCATTTAGGGCAAAACATAGTGAGTCCTCTCTCTGTGTCGGGCGGGCGCAGTACGCACGATGTATCGCATCCGGCCGCATGGCTCCACATACACACTTCACATTATGCCGCGAATCGGGGCAGCGGTCTCGGTCATTCTTGGAAAGAATCGCGGTGCATGTCGTGCATGCGGATTCCACAACGGGTGCCGTACAATAGTGCGCATCGAAACGTCCGATACGGATGCGGCGGGTATGCGCGGGCATCCGTTCAAGGGGAGGAACTCGCATGGCGCAGAAGCGCGACATGTTCGATGACATCATCGATATCACCAAGGGCCTGAGTGGCATTACCGAGCCGTTCAGTGATCTTACGAATGCGTTCTTGGGCAATCCCGAGCCCGAGGAGCGCGAGTGGAACCCAGCAGACTACAAGGAGAAGCCGCGGGCCAACGCCCTCTCGTGCCTTGCATGCCGGTCGACTAAGAGCTCATGCCGGGCATGCGTGAAGATCTGTCCGGTGAATGCCATCGAGATTGAGGATGGCGGCATCGACGTGCTCGATTCCTGCCGTAAGTGCGGTCTGTGCGCGCCGGTGTGCCCGACCGAGTCTATCCACGGCATGAAGCATCGTCCTAAGAAGTTTTACGATTCCGTGGCCGCTGCCGCCGCGGCGTATGAGACGGCGTATGTAACGTGCACGCGCGCCCTTAAGCGCATCCCGCGTGAAAACGAGGTCGTGCTCGGGTGCGTGGGCGAGGTCACGGCCGAGACCTGGTTCTCCATCCTGATGGACTTTCCCAATGTAAGCGTGTACCTGCCGCTCGACATCTGCGAGAATTGCCGCAACGCACAGGGCGAGGAGCTTCTGGGCGACGCCATCGCCACGGCGGAGGAGTGGTCCGGCAGGCCCATGGGCCTCGAGGTCGACGCGAAGGAGCTCTCCTGCACCAAGCGCCGCGAGTTCGAGCGCAAGGAATACATGGATAAGATCATGAAGACCACCGGCCTGGCGGTTTCCAAGCTGAACCCCGCGACGCGGCGGTGACGACGGTCTCGCAGCGCATCAAGGACCATACCAAGAAGCTCTCTGCGCTCGAGCGCACGCTTGCGACCGCTACCGGCACGACATCGCAGAGACGACGCCGCGTGCTTACCCAGGCAGGCAGCTGCTGCTCTCGACGCTGCAGGCGCATCCCGAGCTTGCCCCGAACGTGCAGGTGAGCACGCCCGTATGCGATTTCGAGAAATGCACGCTCTGCGGCGACTGCATAGAGGCCTGCCCGCTCCACGCCTGCGATATCACCGATTCTGGTCGCTTTGCGGTAGAGTCCACGTACTGCGTGGGGTGCGGACTGTGTGCGGAGGTATGCGAAACGCATGCGCTCACCATGGTGGAGCATGACGCGGCGGAGCTCGTGCTGCCTGATCCCGAGGCGGAGAAGAAGCCGCCGAGCTGCGAAGCGCATGAGGAGGCTGAGAAGATGAAGGCCGAGGCCAAGAAAAAGCTCAGTGCCGCGCTTGACCGCGTGGAGAAGCTCGCCGACTAGCTGCCCCTCGTCGCCGTCGGCGTGCGTGCGGGGTGGCAAAAACGTCCGCTTACGGGTGGAGCTGCGCTGCGCGGGGCCTTATAATCAGACGGTGCAAACCGATGACGGGAGCGGTGGGGCGCACGCGTCGCACCGCTTCGCTGGTATACAAGACAGGATGGTATCTCGTGGCTCTTTCCATCGGCATTGTGGGCCTGCCCAACGTGGGCAAGTCGACGCTGTTCACCGCGCTCACCAAGAAGGGCGGCCTTGCTGCCAACTATCCGTTCGCGACCATCGACCCCAACGTGGGCATCGTGGACGTGCCCGACGACCGCTTGCAGGCGCTGGCGGACATCGTCCACCCCGGGCGCATCGTGCCGGCCACGGTGGAGTTCGTTGATATCGCTGGCCTGGTGAAGGGTGCGAACGAGGGCGAGGGCCTGGGCAACCAGTTCCTTGCGAACATTCGCGAGACCGATGCCATCTGCGAGGTTGTTCGCTATTTCAAGGACCCCAACGTCATGCGCGAGGTGGGGCGCACGGGCGAATTCGTTGACCCTGCGGCCGACGCCGATACCATCATGACCGAGCTCATCCTCGCCGACATTCAGACGCTCGAGAAGCAGATTCCTAAGCTCGAGAAGGAGGCGCGCCGCGACAAGGAGCTCGCGCCCAAGCTCGAGGTGGCGAAGCGTCTGGTCGCATGGCTGAATGAGGCAACCGCGCCGCCGCCATGGAGATGACCGACGAGGAGCGCGCTGCCGCGAAGGGGCTCTTCCTCCTCACCATGAAGCCGATGCTCTACGTGGCGAATGTGGACGAGGATATGCTCGGCGAAGAGCTCGAGCCCATCGACGGCGTGACGCCGATTCCCATCTGCGCCAAGGTGGAGGCGGAGCTCTCGGAGCTCGATCCGGAGGACGCGGCGGAGTACCTGGAGTCGCTCGGCCTCGAGCGTCCCGGCTTGGACGTGCTCGCACAGGCAGCCTACAAGCTGCTCGGCTTGCAGAGCTTCTTCACTGCCGGCGAGATGGAGGTCAAGGCCTGGACGGTGCGCCAGGGTGCCACGGCCCCGCAGGCGGCCGGCGTCATCCATACGGACTTCGAGCGCGGCTTCATCAAGGCCGAGGTCATTGGCTACGATGATTACGTTGAGCTCGGTGGCGAGCAAGGCGCTAAGGCGGCCGGCAAGCTCCGCATCGAGGGCAAGGATTACATCATGGCCGACGGTGACGTGGTACACTTCCGGTTCAACGTGTAGCACGCATGCGCGGCGGTTGCCGCCGCGGGGTTATCAAGAGATAGATAGGCGGTAATACATGTTTCGCTTCGGTCGCACGAACGGCTACCTCACCATCGTCCTCATCGTGCTCGCGGTGCTTCCGCTCATAGAAGCCTTCTTCGTGATTCCGCAGCTTCCGGATTCGGTGGCAATGGCGTTTGGCGCGGGCGGCGAGCCCACGCGCTACGCTAGCCGGTACGAGCTCTTTCTCGCTCCGGGAATCTGCCTGCTTCTGGGGGTTGGTATGATTCTTACCGCGCGCCGTCAGGCGGGCGTCTCGATCCGCGACTCCCGCGTTGCGACGGAGCTCACCTATCGTCGCTCGATTCGCAGCGGGCTCGTCATGACGGGGCTGCTGAATGTCTGCAATATCTACTTGCTCGCTGCGGCGTTCTTTGAGCGGGGATTCAGCCTCGCCCTCTAGAAAAACGCTGCTTGTTGGACGCCGGGGGCATCCGGCTCGTTGATATTTCAGTTTTTGGGCACTTCTTCTTGCGGCGGCGGATACAGGCGAACGAAGGGGAGGGAAAAGCGCAGCTCAGACGGCTGGCATCCTCCCGGTCGTGACACGGCTACTCAGGCCCCTCGCGGCGAAGTGCCCAAAAGCTGCAATCACGTTCGCCCCCGAAGGTGTCAACAGCGTTTCCCTGGGATAACACTGACCTGGAGGCCCCGGGGCAGGTGCATGGGGTTTCTCGGATTCGATTAGATTCCGCCCTCGTCTGGACGGCTGAGACGACGTGTGCGAGATTGGCATTCGCTATGGATTGCCGCATCCCTCGCCTGGGCGGCTGAGGTCATGAAAACTGATGAAGCCGCAGGTGGGGATGCCGGCGAATTTCCCCGTTGCCCAATGTGCGACGGGGAAATCGGGTTTGGGAGGGGTTGGCGCTGCGCGCCCCAAACCGGGCCAAGCTTGCATTTAACTATCTCCTCGGAGGAAATCGCCACGATAGCAGCTTCCACTAAGCGGCTGCCGCGCTGGATACCGTCCGCCACGCCGGGATTGCTGCAGCTATCCATGGGGCTCATCTCTCCGCCGTCCAAGGCCGGGCCTCGTAGCAACGCAGCTCGGCGCCCGTCATGCTGGAAAAGAGTTATGTGCGGTGCTCGGCGGCATCTAACGGACGGAAGGGAACGACGCCGCCGCGATTGCTTTCACTCGGAAAAAGGTTGTGACAGAGGCAGGCGAGCGCTTGAGCGAGCCCTCCCTTCCGGCGTGCGGGGAAGGTGAAGTCTGCTGCGGCGCGGCAGGCGCTCCCTGCTCCCTCGAGCGCATAAGCGGTGCCTGCCTCAGAGAGAAGAGGCAGGTCGTATGGGGTGGCGGCTATCACGATAGCGTCTTGCAACCGGCTGCCGCTTGCGAGTGAAGCCTGCGCCAGCTTTGTTGTGGCATCGGCTTGCGCGAGCACGGCGGGGTTTTCGTAGGCGTCGAGCAGTATGACGCGTGGGGAGGGAAGACCCGCTTGCGAAAAGGCCCGCACCACCTCATGCGCGGAGTAGGAGCTTGCTGCTGCTAGCAGTATGCGGGGCGCGGCGAGTGCGTGGGGCTTCTCGCGCGCCTCCTTCGCCATGCGGAGGAGGTCCGATACGCCTGGGCCTCGGGACGGTAAGAAGGGGGCCGCCCGATGCCGGATCATCGATGTCGAGCACGAGCAGGTGGTGCGTGCCGCCCGCGGTAGACGCGGCATTCTTGAGGTCGAGTATGTGCGAGGCTGGGTTTTTGCCGTGTGAGGCGCGGCTCGCGCTGCGGGGATCGGAGCCTGCGGCGCGAAGTGTGTGGCCTGTCCCGCGGGAAGCGCGGCCTTTGCTGCGCAAAGCGAGACTCGCGTCGCGCGAAATCGCGGGCTCTCGGCGGCTTTCGCTTCGCTTGTTCTCGTGCCGAGCGCTCTGCATCTTGTGACAACGACCCTTCTCTTCAAAACTAGCGAGCCCTGTGAAACGTAAACTATAGTTTACGTTACCTGCCGGACGATTCTGCACACTCTGCGATATGAGCGAACCATTGGGACAGATCGTTGGTAGTAACGTGAGCCGCCTGCGCGAGGAGCAGGGGCTTGGTAAGACCGCTTTCTGCCTGATGTCAGGCATAAGCCGGCCGTATCTCAATCGGATCGAGAGCGGCACGGCGAATATCACGCTAAAAGAATTGCAGCGCCTCGCGGATAGCCTGGATGTGGCACCGGAGCTGTTGTTGGCGGAACCGAGGGATTGAAGCCAGCGCACGGCTTCCGACGCCGCAGAGCTTAGACGCCCAGGCTTTCGGCACGCCGACGCCCCGGCATCCCATTGCTGCGGCACGGCGGTGCCCAAGTATGCACGTGCGCCAGGGGCTTGCGCTACATCTGCCGATCGTGGTTGATGGGATGGTAAAAGAGCTGCTCGATGTCGAGTGGATCGCGGGTCTGGCCGAGCGCCCACATCATCTTGGCAACGATCGCCTCGGTCGACATGTCGCCGCCGCGCAGAATGCCCGGATGCTCCGCATAGGCGCGTCCCACCTCGTACACGCCGAGGTCGAGTCCTTCTTCCGGCACCTGTGTCGTGAGCACGATGCTCCGCCCGGAGTCTACCCAGTCGAAGATAGCCTCCTTGAACGAGGGGCCACAGGTTCCATAATCCGGTATGCCGCCAAGCCCATAGATCTCGAGGATGAGGCATCGTAATCGGTCTTAAGCGCTCGGAAGAGGTGCGGGCTCAGTCCCGGGGTGAGCTTGAGCACGGCGACGCGGTCGTCGAGCGTGCGGAAGACCGGGGGAAGCTGAGCCTCGGCCAGGGCCGCATCTGCCCCCGGGGTTGCTCCGGCCGCGCCTGCGCGTACGATGCGATCGTTGCGAATGTAGGCGAGCGGCGGGAAGTTCACGCTGGTAAAGGCATTCGAGCTCATGGTTCGCTGCTTGCGGGCGCGCGTTCCGGCAATGGCGATGCCGCCGAACACAATCGTCACATCGCACGACGCGTCGTCGAGCGCATAGAGCAAGCTCTGGTAGAGGTTGAGCTTCGCATCGGTAAACGAGCTCGTCATGGGACGCTGCGAGCCGGTAAGCACGATGGGCTTCGCGCTTCCTTGGATGAGGTACGAGAGCGCTGCGGCGGTGTAGGCCATGGTGTCGGTCCCGTGCAGGATGAGGAACCCGTCGAAAGCGGTGTAGTGCTCTTCGATGCGCCCGCGATGCGGAGCCAGTCCGCGGGGCGCATGTTGGTGCTGTCGATATTCATGAGCTGCAAGATCTCGAGCTCACACAGGCCCTCGACCTCGGGCACGCATGCGGCGAGCTCGGCACCGGTGAGGGCGGGGGAGAGACCGTGTCCGTCTTCGGCGGAGGCGATGGTGCCTCCGGTGGCGATGAGAAGGATTCGTTTCATTGGCTCGAACCTGCTTTCCTGTGGCCGTTTTCCTACAAGCGTACCCGTTTCTTGCGCCCCGCACGGAAATCCCCCATAGTTCCCATCGAAGGCAGTTGGACGAATTATTCGGTAAACGGATGTAATCCTTCGGTCAGGGGTCGCATTCTGCGCTCTGCGGGCGCTCGGGTGATGGTATCGTGAGTATCGTGTCTTATGAAGTCCTGGTGTTATGGAAGGCAGGAATCATGTCCAAGTTCGAAATGCTCAACACCGCCGTGAGCCGTCGCAGCGTTCTCACCGGCGCCCTTGCGCTCGGTTCCGTTGCCGCGCTCTCTGGCTGCGGCGGCAACGGCGACGGCGGCAGCAGCGCTGCGGCCGAGATTACCTCGCTCGAGGTCCAGTTCGTGCCTACCAACAACGACGGCAGCCTTGAGGCAAAGGCCAAGCCCTTCGCCGATTACCTCACCGAGAAGCTTGGCGTCGAGACCAACGTGACCCTTGCGACCGACTACACTACCATCGTCGAGGCCATGGCCTCCGGCCAGGTGCAGCTCGGCATCATGCCGCCGGCCGCCTACGTCATGGCGCGCAACCAGGGTTGCGCGGAGGCCCTGCTCACCTCCGAGCTCGGTGCCTATGACCGCGAGACCGGCCTTCCCATCGAGGGCGAGCTCACCGGCACCTTCAAGGGCGAGATCCTCGTGCGCTCTGATAGCGACATGCAGGAGCTCACCGATCTCAAGGGCAAGAAGATCGCCACGCTCTCCGCGAACTCCGCGTCCGGCTACATCTACCCCGTGGCCGAGCTCAAGGACGCCGGCGTCGATCCTGTGACCGAGTGCACGCTCACCACGGTGAACGACATCCCGTCCGAGATCACCGCCGTGCTCAACGGCCAGCAGGATGCCTGCTTCGTGTTCGAGGGCGCGCGCAACGTCTTCGCGAACAGCTTCCCCGATAACGACCTGTTCGCCGACCTCCGCGTGCTCTACCTCACCGAGGGCGATATTCCCAACGACGCCATCGCCGTCCAGCCCGATATGGACCAGGACATGAAGGACAAGATCAAGGAGACCTTCCTCAACATGGCGAATGACGAGGAGGCGCCGAGGCCATGTCCATGTGGAGCCACCTGGGCTACACCGAGGTCGACGAGTCCGCGTACGACACCATCGAGGAGTACACGGAGAAGGCTCCGCGTAGCGCAGCCGCGCCCGCGCTTCCGGTTTGCAAGGCGTGCCCGGCCGGGAGTTCGCTCCCAGCCGGGCGCTTTTCTATCGGTTGCGGGTGCGCTTAGCGTTGACGGGCCCGGCGGATCGCTCATGAGTCGATACGGCACGGCCCAGCGGTTGTATCGCGCGCGACCCGCGTGCTTGCGCGCATTCCATGCCATGAAGAGGGGAACTATGATCGAATTCAAAGACGTGTCCAAGGTGTACGGCAACGGTACGCGCGGCCTGGACCATATCCAGCTGACGATCGGCGACGGTGAGTTCGTCTCCATCATCGGCCTTTCAGGTGCGGGCAAGTCGACGCTTCTGCGCTCCATCAACCGCCTAAATGACGTGACGGAGGGCGAGGTCGTCGTCGACGGCACCTCCATCACGCGCGCGACAAGCGCGAGCTCCGGCGCATTCGCCGTCGGATCGGCATGATTTCGCAGAGCTTCAACCTGGTGAAGCGCTCGACGGTGCAGAAGAACGTGCTCTCCGGACGCTTGGGCTACTACTCCACTCTCAAGAGCATCTTCGGGCTCTTTACCGAAGAGGACTACAGGAACACCGAGAAGGCGCTCGCTACCGTTGGCCTCCTCGACAAGCTGCACTCGCGCTCGGATGAGCTCTCCGGCGGCCAGCAGCAGCGCGTCTCCATCGCCCGTGCGCTCGTGCAGCGAGCCGACATCATCCTCGCCGACGAGCCGGTGGCCTCGCTCGACCCGGTAACTACGCAGACCGTTCTTAAGGACCTGGAGCGCATCAACAAGGAGGAGGGCAAGACCGTCGTGGTGAACATCCACTCGGTCGAGCTGGCCCGCCAGTTCTCTACCCGCATCATCGCGTTGCGCGCCGGGCGCCTCGTGTTCGACGGCACGCCCGACGAGCTCACCGAGGAGCGCCTTGCCGAGATTTACGACAAGGATGCTGCCGAGCGCGAGCGAAGGGGGGCGGCCGCCTG
>ENA-OQEN01000474-OQEN01000474.1-human-gut-metagenome-genome-assembly--contig:-NODE-474-length-17575-cov-2.425493_pt1 | contig 17575 bp, 23 predicted proteins | sample MGYA00242791_ERZ504627 | MGnify/ENA primary metagenome ERZ504627 (study PRJEB26092, sample SAMD00036316) | human gut metagenome | host: Homo sapiens | study: EMG produced TPA metagenomics assembly of... | reverse complement strand
ATTTTCCAGCTCATGGGGCGTATAGGGCAGCGCGAGAAGGTCATGCTGTCCCCTGCAAAGCCGATGCCTATGTTCAATCCGCTGCCGGTGACCGCTGCGCTGTACACGCCGGTGCGGCTGCCGCACTCCTGCGGGTAGACGGGGGTGTTCTGGGCAAGTCCTGCCGGACATTGTAGCTCCAAGCGCCCATTTTGCCGCCTGCGGTGCGGTCGGCGGTGGTCTCCCGGGGGCCAAGACCCAGATAGGAAACCTCGGTCAGCTCCCGGCGCAGCGGGAAGAGCAGCCCGAACTCCGGCAGCTCGGTGTGCTCGCCCTGCCACGTCATGGTGATGTCGCAGCGGCCTGCGCTGTCGATGGCAAAATCAATGGGCAGCGTCTGCCCATTTGGCAGAGTGTAGTTTGCGCGGACGGTGACAAATTCGCCCTTTGTTTTGGCGGTCAGGTTATCGCAGCGGGCGTAGAGACCGGCGGTTTTCCAGAAGGCAAATGTAAAAGGTTCTGCGCAGCCCTCGTCGTTGTTGGTAGGCGCACGCCAGAAGTTGGGACGCACGGTATCGTCCAGCAGCTGCACACCGTTATAGCGGATGGACACAAGGCCCTTGCCGCGGCCAAAGATGTACTCGAAGCCCTTGCCTTCACGCCGATGTTGCAGTCCATCTCCACCAGCTGTGGGGCGGGCAGGGTCAGCCGGGCGGCGGCGTAGTTGTGCCATACCTGCCCAAAAGCGGCTTCATAGCCCGCCGGGATGCCGGGCAGCGCAGCCCGCTGGATGGCGGTAACGGTCATGCAGGCAAGCCCTGTTTCCGGCAGAGCGAACGGGAACGGAATGCGCACGGTTTTACCGGGTGCGCATTCTACCCGCAACACCGCGCGGCGCTCCGGCTTGCCGTTGACCGAGGACGCAAACACAAGGTCGTAGCGCTCAGGTCGGTAAAAAGATTCCGGTTTTCAATCACGGCTTCGGTGTCGGTCAGGGTGATCTTCAGAGGCGCGTAGGCCGCCTTAACGGCGTCCATCTTGGGGGTATTGCGGCGGTCTGGCAGCACAAGGCCATCCACGCAGAATTCCCGGTCGGTGGGGCGGTCGCCAAAGTCGCCGCCGTAGGCAAAGCCGGGCTTTCCGTCCGGACCCGTCACGCGATGCCGTGGTCCATATACTCCCAGATAAACCCGCCCTGATACAGCGGCTCTTCGTAGGCATACTCGGTGTAGTCGGTGATGCCGCCGCAGCTGTTGCCCATGGCGTGGCTGTACTCACACATGATAAAGGGCTTTTCCGGGTGCTCTGCCAGAAACTTTTTGATGTCTGCCACCGGGGTATACATCTGGCTTTCCATATCGGAGGTGGCGGGGTATTCCCGGTTCCAGAAAATACCCTCGTAGTGCACAAGGCGGCTGGGTCGGTGCGGCGGAAGTATTCGCTCATCTCCCACAGGGTCTTGCCGCCGTGGCTCTCGTTGCCGCAAGACCAGATGAGGATGGCCGGGTGGTTTTTGTCCCGTTCCAGCATGCTTCGGCGCGGGCAAGCACATTTTCCCGCCACTCCGGGCGCGCACCGGGCAGCGTCCACTCGTCCGAGCCGTCCGCGCCCAGCTTCTGCCATGTGCCGTGGGTCTCCAGATTCGTCTCCCCGATGACGTACAGGCCATATTCATCGCAGAGCTGCAAAAAATAGGGGTCATCCGGGTAGTGGCTGGTGCGCACGGCGTTGACGTTGTGGGCTTTCAGGTTCTTTACATCCCACAGCATCTCTTCCCGGCTGACGGTGCGGCCGGTGCGGCAGCTCCACTCGTGGCGATTGACGCCCTTGAACACGATGCGCTGGCCGTTCAAAAGCATCTGGCGGCCTTTCAGCTCAAACCTGCGCAGACCGACTTTCAGCCCGGTGCGCTCCACCAGAGCACCATCGCGCAGCAGGGCGATTTCTGTCTCGTACAGGTTCGGCTGCTCGGCACTCCACAGGGCGGGGTCAGTCACCGCAAAGGTGAAGGAGACATCCTGCACGTCCTCCTCCACATCCGGGGCAACCTCGCCCTTGCCGAACACCACGCCGCTGTCGTATTCGGCAGGCTCGCCCACCTCAGCGGACTGCTCCTGCCCATTGAACACCACCGACACCGTTCCCGCGCCGCTGACCTTGCAATCAAAGGTGACGGCAGCACTGGAAAAATCATCTGCAAAGCTCTGCTTCACAAAGACGTCCTCGAGGTGAACTTCCGGCTTTGTGAACAGCTCCACGGAGCGGAATAAGCCGCTCATGCGCCAGAAATCCTGATCTTCCAGCCAGCTGCCGGAGGAGAAACGGTACACCTGCACCGTCAGGGTATTTTCGCCGGGGTGGACGGCGGCGGTCATGTCAAATTCAGCGGGAGTGAAGGTATCCTCGGTGTAGCCGATGTAAACGCCGTTGCACCAGACGGCGGCGGCACTGTCGGCACCGTTCAGGCGCAGGTAGCAGCTTGCCCAGCTTTCCGGCAGGGTGAAACTACGCTGGTACTCTCCAATGGGGTTATAATCCTGCGGAATCTGGCCGGGGTGCAGCTTTTCGTGGCCGTCCCACGGGTACTGGGTGTTGACGTAATGGGGCGTGCCGTAGGGCTGGCCGGGCTTTTGCAGGCTCTGCATCTGGATAAAGCCGGGCACAGTCAGGGTATCCCAGTCCGTAAAGGGTGCGGTCAGGTTTTCCGCATAGCGGAAGTTCCACTCGCCATCCAAGCTGACGGTCAGGGGCATTTCCGGGCTTGTCTGGTCCGCAAAGTGGGCATGGAAGGGCAGACGGTTCTGCTGGAAAATTTCCGGGTCGGCCAGAAGTGCCGATGTGATAGGATTATTTAAAGGCATAAATGTCACCTCGCAGCATTTTCTGCTCTCATTATAGCACAGAATATAAGAAAAACAGCCGCATAAAAACGACTGTTTTTCTGGAGAGAAGCGGCATCAGTCCGCTTCGTCAAGGATCTCGGTGTCCAGCACCGTGTGCCCCTTGGGGATGTGGTACTTCACGGCGGGCAGATGTACGTTGGTGAAGTACAGGCTGGTGTTGGGGTCGCAGCCGATGACCACTGCTTCTCCCTGCCGCGCACGGTGCAGCGCAGGGTGTCGCAATGGGCTTCGGCGGTATCGCTTTCCACGCTTTCGGCGTAGCCCGGTGCAAAATTGGGCACGGCAAAACCGCAGTCGTAGGCTTCGCAGTCGAAACTGCTGTCAATCTCATGATGGCGGCGGTGGCCGGTGGCCGTGGGGGTGATGGTAGTGGTCACCTCAATGCCGGGGAAGGGCGACCACTGCGCAGTCACAGCCCCGGCTTCAATTTCCCACGTTTTGCTCACCTTGCGTACAAACACGTTATCGTCGATGACAAAGGCCAGCATACTGTCGGGAGCCGCCTGATTGAGCACCTCCCGGCTGCGGGAGGCGCAGAAGCCAAAGCGGGTATCGTAGGCAAATTTTGCGTACTTTTCCGGGAACTGTCCGTGGCCGTGCCCCTCGTTGACACCGGCGGCATAGGCCGTTACCCGCCCCGCCCGGCGCTGCACCAGCATATTGGCGTATGGCATGGGCTTGAGCCGCTCCAATGCGGGCATGGGCGCGGCTTCGGCAGACCAGAAGGGGTGGTCATCCGGCAGAGCAAGCAACAAAAAGCTCTTCATGCCCCAGTAGGGGCTGCCGGGGGCGTTGTACCGCTCGGCCATATACATCTGCGGGTAGCAGTAGCCGATGGTCAGGATGCCGTCCCGGTCGAACATTTTCTGCCCCAGCCACCAGTTGAAGTTGCGGACGATGAGCCCTTTCATCACCGGCAGGGGCAGCGGTTCCAGCCCTGCCCAGATGCAGGCCGCCCAGAAGCTGTTCTGGGCAAAGCGGTAGGTCAGGCTGCGGCCAAAGGGCAGCGCCGCGCCATTGGCATCGAACCAGTAGACGAACTGCTGCGCGAACAGCTGGGCGCGCTGGCGGTAAAGGGCAGCACGCCGGGGGTCGGTGTCGGCGGCAAATTTAGAGTAGAGCAGCCCGTAATACTGGATGGCCCACGGGATGTAGTAATCCTTCTGCACCGAGGCGCCATCGGTGGACCAGCCGTCGCCGCTGTAATAGCTGTCGATTTTGCAAAGACCGTCCTCCAGCAGCTCCGGGCTGTAAGGCATCCCCACGCTTTTCAGGGCAAGGTTTACAAGGATGCGGAAAAACTGCCAGTTGCAGTCCGGGATGGTGTGGGCGTTGATCTGCCCCAGCCATGCGGCAAGGTTCTGTTTTTCGGTGTCAGAAAGCGGGGTCCACAGCTTTTCCGGTGCGGTGAGGATGCCGCAGGCAATAGCCGCCATCTCCACATAACACTGGTCGTACTCCCCGGTGGTGCCCCAGTATTCGGGGTTTTCCGGGTCGGCGCCGGTGGCAAGACCCTTGCGGTAGATGGTTTCAAATTCCGGCTCAGAGCCGCCGCCCACCCAGAAGGGCACCAGCGCCCACAGCGGGCGGCTGAAGGCTTCCAGCTCAATGGCATTTTGGTTGTAGGTCACACCCGTCTCGCCCAGATGCAGCCGGGCACAGCCTGCGGAATAATAAGGCTTGAGCGGGTCGAGAAATTTGTGCATCAGTGCGGTAAAATCCGCTTTGGTCTGCAAGTTCATCACCAGTACATCTCCCAATCTTTGGTCAGGCGGGTCAGCGCCTCCATGTAGAAATAATCGCCCCAGCTCGTGCATTCATCCACACCTCCGGGGTGCAGGTGTTGTAGGGGCTTTTTTTGCTGTAAGTGCCGTGCAGCAGCTGGCCGGAGCCGAGGGTGCCGGGCTTTACTGCGTAGTTTGCGGTCAGACTAGCCAGCATCTGCCGTGCCAGCGTGCGCCACTGGGCAGCTTCTGTTTCGTCCACATACTTGGCTGCTTCCAGCAGGCCGCAGGCCACGATGGCCGCAGAGGAGGAATCCCGGGGTTCGCCGCTTTCCGGGGCAAAGAGCATATCCCAGCAGGGGATCATATCCTCCGGCAGGCGGGAAAGGTAAAACGCCAGCGCTTTGCGGAACACATCCAAAAACTTTTCATCGTGGGTGTAGGTGTAGCCAATGGCGCTGCCGTACACGCCCCACGCCTGTCCCCGTGCCCAGAAGCTGTCATCCTTATAGCCCTGACAGGTGCGGCCGCCCTTGGGGGTGCCGTCCGGGTTCATAAAGAAGGTGTGGTAGGTGCTGCCGTCCGGCCGGAAGGAGTTTGCCAGCGTAGTGGCGGTGTGGGCGGCGGCGATCTCGCGGTAGTGGTCGCTGCCGGTCACCTGCGCTGCCCAGTACAGCAGCGGCACGTTGAGCATACAGTCAATGATATAGCGGTAGTTGTCGGGGTCGTCCATGGTGCCCCATGCCTGCAAGAAGCGGCCGCTGGGCTGGTAGCGGGTCAGCAGCTGGTCGGCGGCGGCAATGGCGGCGTTTTGCCCTTTTCGCTGCCCACCAGCTTCCATGCTGCCACGCAGGTGGGGCTGTACAAAAAGCCCATATCGTGGTGGTCCACTTCCACCTTGCGGGCAATGCGGTCCGCAAAGCTGTCCACCTGAATGAGGGCGGCGGTCTTGAATTTTTCGTCCCCGGTGGCCTCGTAGGCCAGCCAGATCTCACCGGGCCAGAAGCCGCAGGTCCACTGGTTATTGGCACAGCCGGGGTAGATATTGTTCACGCTGGAATGGTTCTGGCACTGGTAGGTGTACAGGGGCAGATTGGTCTCCACCTGCTTGCAGGCATCGGCCAGTGCCTGCCGTGCCTCGGCGTCGGTCATAGCGTGGTTCTGGTAGGTTTTCATCATGATTACTCCTTAAATCCAAACGTAGGGATCTCTGCCCACCGCTGGCGCAGAAAGTGCATACCCAGCTTGGGGCGGCGGTCCCGGGTGAACAGGCCCTTTTTGTTGCCGTCCACCCGCATGGGGCCCTGCACGGTGTCGTAGTCTGCAAAGTTCCAGACAAATTCTCCCACAAACACGGGCGCTTGTCAAACTCTGCATCCAGACGGCGGTAGAACTCCACCTGAAATTCCTCACTGAACATCTCGCTCCGGCGGTGTGCAACCCTGCACGGTGTCTGCGCCGTACTCGCTCATCATCACGGGCTTGTGCTGCTCTGCCCAGAAATCCATTTCCTGATTCAGCCATAGCAGGCAGCGTCCATGTCGCCGGAAAGGTTTGTACCAGCGTAGTAGCGGTTGATGCAGACGATATCCATGGTGCGGGTGGTGATATCCTTGGTGTAGTCATTCTGGCAGCAGACGAGGGTGACCGGGCGGTTCTGCGGGTCCAGCTGATGTGCCAGCTCATACAGCGGGTGCCAGTAATCGTAGGCATCCTGCGGGAAGTGCTCCAGATCCGGCTCGTTGCCAAGGCTCCACAGCACCACGCAGGGGTGGTTTTTGTCCCGATGGATCATCTCGCAAGCACCTGCCGGTGATGCTCCGCAAGAGGGTATTCCTTATAAGGGTTCACCGCCGCCCCGCCGCCGATGCCCACCGCCGGAGTCTCGTCCATGACCAGAATGCCCTCCCGGTCGCACAGGTCGTAGAACTCCTCAGCGTAGGGGTAGTGCTGGTACGCACCGCGTTGGCGTTTGCCAGTGGATCAGATTCACGTCCTTCACGTTCAGCACCGGGTCAAAGCCGCGGCCGTGGGCGGTAAAGTCCTCGTGCTTGCAAAAGCCCTTGAAATAGAGCGGTTTTCCGTTCAAAAGCACCCGTGTGCCCCGCGCCTCAATGCTGCGCACGCCAAAGGTCTGGTCGTAGACGTCTGCCCCGCAGGTGATGTGCAGGGTATACAGGTAGGGCGTGCCGGGTCTGGGCTCCAGAGATGCACCTCCGGGATGGTGATCGTGCCTTCTGCACCCTCGGCGCTTGCAACGGCTTTGCCGTCCGCATCCAGCACCGTGACATGGGCAGGCGCGCTGCCGGTGGTTTTGACCGCGTACTGCACCGTGCCGTCCACGGCGGGCACTACGGTCACATCCTCGATATACTCTTTGGGGGTGGTGTAGAGCCACACTGGTCGGTGGATGCCCGCATAGTTGAAAAAGTCAAAGTTGGGGCGGTTCTGGGGTGCGGCGGCGCGCTTGGCAGCCTCCACACTGGGGATGCCCGCGTTGTCCGATCCAAAGAAGGCCAGCTGTCCGTCCTCGTTGCCCACAGGCAGGGTGCTGTGGTTTACCCGGTTGTCGCAGGCGACGGTCAGCAGCACCGTCTCGCCGGGGTGCAGCAGGGCGGTAACGTCTGCTTCAAAGGGGGTAAAGCCGCCCTTGTGCTGTGCGATAAGCTGGCCGTTCAGCCAGACGTTTGCCGTGTGGGTCACCGAGCCGAACCGCAGCACCACCCGCTGCCCTGCGCAGAAGGCGGGCAGGGTGACTTTGCGCTGATACCATGCCCAGCCGTAGTGGCGGCGCAGGGCGGTGGTCCGGTCGTTCTGGTCGTTGTAGCTGGCGGGCACGGCGATGGGCTGGGCATCCGGCAGGGGCTTTGCGGGATCGAACTGGTCTTCCACACAGCTACCCAGCGCAAACGCCATGTGCCGTCAAGGCTCAGCTTCAAGCGCGCTTCATTCTGTTCAGGATATAACATAACACTTTCTCTCTATTTCTGCAAAAAATGCGGGGCGCGGGTACTGCCCACGCCCCGCTTACGGGTGATTTGTTTAGCCCTTGATGCCGGTGGATGCCACGCCCTGCACAAAATACTTCTGCAGGGAGAGGAACACGATCAGCACCGGGATCAGTGCCACCACAGAGGCTGCCATGATCAGGCCGTACTCTGCGGAATACTGGGTGATGAACATACGCAGACCGATCTGGATGGTCTTGAGCTCGGTCTTAGTCAGGTAGATCAGGGGGCCAAGGAAGTCGTTCCAGGTGTTCACGAAGGTGAAGATGGTCAGGGTGGACAGGGCGGGCAGGCTGAGGGGCAGCATGATGTGCACCAGATGCCGTACTCGCTCAGGCCATCAATGCGGGCAGCCTCACACAGCTCGGTGGGCACGCCCTCGTAGAACTGTTTCATCAGGAACACGCCGAAGGCGCTGAAAGCCTGCAGGCACATAATGGCCAGATGGGTGTTGTTCAAATGCCACGAACTCATCATCATGAACTGGGGCACCATGTAGGCCTGCCAAGGCACTGCGATGGTGGCAATGTAGCGAGGAAGAGCGCGTTTTTGCCCTTGAACTGCATCTTTGCAAAGGCGTAGGCTGCAAAGGAGGAAGTGAACAGCTGCAACAGGGTGACCACCACGGTGATCTTGACCGTGTTTTTCACAAAGGTCAGCAGCGGGATCTGGGTCCAGATGTCCACATAGTTCTGCCAGCGGGGATTTTTGGGGATCCACTGGATGGGGAAGCCGAACACGTCCTTATTCAGCTTAAAGGAGGAGGACAGCATCCACAAAAAGGGCAGCAGCATACAAGCTGTGATGACGATGAGGAAGAAATAGATCAGGAACTTGGAGATGAAGTTGCGGCGCTTCTGAGAGGCTTCGGTCTTGATAATAGCAGCAGACATAGTTCTTCCTCCTTTCTCAGTTCTCGCCCTTGGAGCCGCGGAACTGGATGATGGTAACGATCAGCACCAGTACGAACAGCACCATGGAAATTGCACTTGCGTAGCCGTATTTCGGGGTATTGACGAAGGCACATTATAGATGTAATACACCAGCGTCATGGTAGCAGTGCCGGGGCCGCCCTGCGTGATCATGTACATCTGGTCGTAGACCTTGAAGCCGGAGATGGTGAGCATAATGACCACAAAGAAGGTGGTGGGGCGCAGCTGCGGCAGGGTGATGTGCCAGAACTGCTGCCAGCGATTTGCGCCGTCCAGCTCGGCGGCTTCGTTCAGGTCCGGGTTGCAGCCCTGCAGGCCTGCCAGATAGATGACCATGTAGTAGCCCATGTTCTTCCATACACTGAACAGGATGACCGTGATCATAGCGGTGTCCTTACCGGCAGCCCAGCGGGGCAGGTTTTCCACCGCCACGCCAAAGAACTGGTTCAGGATCATATTGATGGGGGCCATGGAGGGGTTGAAGATCATGTTCACACCGCTGCCACCGCCACCAGCGAGGCAACATAGGGGAAGAACGCCACGGTGCGGAAGAAGTTGCGCAGCTTCACGTTCTGGTTCAGCAGCACAGCCATGGCCAGCGAGCAGGCCAGCGTCAGCGGCACGGTACCGATGACATAGACGACGGTGTTTTTCAGCGCCGCCTGAAAAATTATCGGTGGTGAAGAGCTTTACAAAGTTCTTCAGGCCGATAAACTCGATGGCGTGGCGGCCGTCCCATGCGCAGAAGGCCAGCGCAATGGCAAACACCATGGGCACCAGCGTAAACACGCAGAAGCCAATGAAGTTTGGCGCAATGAAGGAATACGCGATCAGAGAATCGCGGGTCGATTTTTTAAGCACTTTACGGGGAGTTTTATTCTGGACAGCAGCACTCGCCATAAAAGAGCCTCCTTTCCCGGAAGTATAACAGCTTTTCCAAAAAATGAGCGGGGCGGGCGCTTTGCATACCCGCCCCGCTCGGACAGGGCTTTTTTCCGATGCTCGTCATCGGAAAATGAATGGGGATCGAAAATGATGAAGAAGGAGAACCGCAAACCATTGCGGAAAACGCTTTATCAGCCGAGAACTGCGGGAACCTGATCGTTCATGTTCTGGATGCCCTCGTCCACGGTCTCGCTCATGGTCATAATGGCATCGTGCTCGGCGTTCAGAATGGTCTCGATATCAGATGCGTACTGGGTGTAGGGCATTTCCAGATAGACATTGCTAGTGGTCAGTGCATCCACAGAATTGCTGTCCTCGGGGAAGCCCTCGGTGGACTTGATGATCTCGCGGTAGCAGCGGAGCCGCAAGCCGGGAAGGTGCCGGTCTTGGCAATGGCCTGTGCGCCCTCCTCGGAGACACACCAGTTGATGAAGTCGGCAGCGGTCTCTGCCTTGGGAGAATCGGCGTTGATGGCCAGACTGGTCACAGTGCCCAGCGTAGAACCAGCCTCTGCACCGGCGGGGTGCGGATACTTGACGATGCCCCAGTTGAACTTGGTCTCGGCATCCTTCATGTAAGCTTCCAGCGTGGAAATGAACCAGCTGCCCATGTTGACCATTGCGCACTGCTGGTTCTCAAAGGCTGCGGAGTAGTGCAGAGAAGAGGTCTTGAGGTAGCCGTAGTCCATGCAGATGCCGTCCTTCTGCTGAGCAATGACCATATCGTAGGTGGGCTTCATGAAGTCGTATTTGCCGTCGATGATGGTGTTCTTGCCGTCCAGAATGGAGAACAGAGAAGCGGCGGAGCGCCAGGTGTGGTAGTGGCAGCCATAGACCTTGGTGTCGCCGGAGCCGCTGGTCATCTTGCGGGCCAGAGCATCGTAATCTTCCATCGTCAGGTCATTGGAGGGATACTCCACACCGGCTTATCGAACAGATCCTTGTTGTAGTACAGCACCCAGAAGTCGCTGCGGAAGGGCACGGCGTAGAAGTTGCCGTCATCGGTGGTCAGCTGCTCGATGGTGCCGTTGAAATCACCGGTATCGCGGGTCAGCACCTCGTTCAGGGGCTTGAGGTAGTCCAGATTGATCAGGTTTGCGTAGCCGGGGATATCCTTGACGGTCACGACATCCAGATCGGCGCTGCCGGCCAGCTGGTAGCCAGAACGGTCATGTAATCGCTGGAGCCCAGATCCACCATCTCGATGGTCACGTCCTTGTGGCTTGCCATGTAGCCGTCGGCCATGGCCTGCCAGTAGGGGGTGGATTCCTTATCCCACACCGACCACTGCAGGGTAACAGGGCCTGCTGCTGCGGATGCAGCGGTGGAACCGGCAGTGGAGGAAGCAGCGGTGGAGCTTGCGGAAGAGCCGCCGCAGGCGCTCAGAGCAGCAGCAGCGCCGCAGGCAGCGGCAGCGGTAAGGAACGAACGACGAGAGATCTTTTTCATAAGTGTGTCCTCCTTCAGGGCAGTGTGTTTGTTCTGTGCAGCGGCCTCCCCCGTGCCGGGGAGCCACTCGCTTTTGTTGACACTAGGATACCGCACAAACGCAAAAACCGGAATGGAAAAATTCCGGGAAGAGTTGCAGTTTTTCTGTATCTTTTAAAAAAAGATGCACTTTCTTACACTGGAGTCTGCACTTTCTTGTTCTCTTGCACAGTTTACATCCGTAGCACAAGAAAAAAGGGTATAAAGTACACAATTTCATGAAAAAGTCGTTGACAAACCGCGCCGGAATCAGTACTGTATAAAGGAAAGAATGCAAAATATTACCGGAAAGGAGGCTCCGCTATGAAGAGCAGCCATCGTTTCCCGCTGCGGCGGCAGATTGTGTGGGGGATGCGCTTTTTTACCATCCTTACCTCGCTGGCCGTGGGCGCGGCGCTGTTCACCCTCTCCAACCAATATGTGCGCGCCAACTCCTTGCAGGCGGCAGAGTTCAACCTGCGGCTGGTGGCTACCTCCATCGAGACCAGTCTGGACAGCGCCGATGCTCTTTTGAACTGGGCTTCCATCGACAGCACCGTGCGGCGGTACATCTCGCAGGAAAATATCAACGGCACCCAGACCATTGCCGCCTACGAAGCCGTGCAGGAAAAATACTATTCCAGCACCCTGTACAGCCATATCCTCCGCTTTTTTATTACCAATGAAAACGACCGGCATTTGCAGTTCGGCACGCTGAACTCCTCGGCGGCGCTCAACCGCACCAGCATAAAGCAGTTTCTCCCCAAGGGGTACGGGATGCAGTTCACCACCGACCCGCTGCTGCCCGGCAGTCCGGACTGCATCGCCCTCAGCCAGCCTGTCCGCTGCGGCAAGGGCACCTTGCACCGGGGCAGCACCTACCTTGCGCTGGACACCGCCATTATCACCGACCCGGCTGCGGGCTACAACCTGACCGACGGCAGCGCGTTGTACTGGGAAATGGGCAGCCGCCTGTGGCAGATCGAAAACGGCAGCCTGACCGAGACCGAGAACCCGCTGCGGGAGGTGGACTACACCCTGCGCACCGGCAGCAATAACGGCGTGACCGAGCAGACCGCATGGCAGGGCAAGGTGCGGCTGGACGGCCAGAAGTATTATGTAGTCAAGGTAACACTGAACGGCCGCAGCGCGGCGCTGGTGCAGCTTTTGCCCGCAAATACCTTTTTGCTGCACTACGGCGTGTACCTGTGGCTCATCACCCTTGGCATTGCATCATCTGGGGACTGAGCTTTTTGATGCAGCACTGGCTGGAGTGGGTCATCACCCGCCCGGTGGAGGCGCTGCAAAAGCGCATCGAGACCGTGGGCAGCGGCAACTTTGCCCCGGACCGCACGGTGGAGTGGAACAACGAGCTGGGCGACATCGGCCGGGGCATCAACCAGCTGGCTGAAAACGTGGACAGCCTGATGACCCGCCGTGTGGAGGACGAGCGCCGCAAGCAGGAGCTGGAATACCGGATGCTGCAAAACGAGGTGAACCCGCACTTTATCTACAACACCCTCAACAGCATCCGCTGGATGGCTACCATCCAGCACGCGCCCGGCATTGCCGAGATGGTCACCGCCTTTGCGCGGCTGACTAAGAGCATCTCCAAGGGTACCCAGAAGCTGGTACCTTTGCAGGAGGAGCTGGCGCTGCTCAACGATTACTTTACCATCCAGCAGTACCGCTACGGCGGCGACTTAGAGATTGAGGTCTCCCGCATTGAAAGCGAGACCCTTTGCCGGGACTGCATGATTCCCCGGTTCACCTTGCAGCCGCTGGTGGAAAACGCCATCTTCCACGGGCTGGAGCCAAGGGCGGCCACGGCAGCGTGCTGCTGGATATCTCCACCGACCCGGATACCGGAGACGTACTGCTGCGCATTACCGATGACGGCGTGGGCATGCCGCCGGAGCAGGTGGCGCATCTTCTGGACGAGCCCGCCGAGGGTGCCGAAAAGGCTGAAAAGTTCCGTCATGTCGGCCTGTGGAACGTGAACCGCCGCATCCGGTATTCCTTTGGCGAGGGTTACGGCCTGACCATTGAAAGCGAAGAGGACGTGGGCACCGAGGTCACCATCCGGCTGCCCTATCAACAGAAAGGAGACAGCATGCTGCGGATATTACTGGTGATGATGAGCCGCTGGTGCTTATCGGCCTGCAGGGGATGCTGGAATGGGAAAAGCTGGGCTATACGGTCTGCGGCACCGCCCGCAACGGCAAGCTGGCGCTGGAACTCATTGAGCGGGAGAAGCCGGATATCGTCATTGCCGACGTAAAAATGCCGGTGATGGACGGGCTTACCCTCGCCCGCACCTGCCGGGAACGCAGCGCCTTGCCCGCCTTTATCATGCTGACCAGCTTTGAAGAATTTGGTTACATCAAGCAGGCCATGGGTGCCGGGGTGGTGGATTATCTGGTCAAGCTGGACCTGACCCCCGAGAACCTGCAAACCGCCCTTGCCAAGGCCGCCGAAAAGGTAAAAAAGGAGCGCGCTTTGCTGGGCGAATTGTCGGCACAGGAAAACCTTGCTGAGAGTGTGCGCAGCTATCAGGAGCGTTTTTTCGTGCGGCTGTACGCCGGGCTGTTCCCGGACGAAGCCGCATTGGAGCAGCCTTTGCAGCACATGGAGCTGAACCTTGCAAGCGACGCCTATCTTGTAGCCAGCTGCGAGATCATCGCCAACACCGCCCTTACCCCCGCCCAGCAGCTGAAGCTGAGTTTTTCCTGCGGGCGGATGCTGGAGACCACCCTGCAAAACTACCTGCCCTGCTATGTGACCGGGGCGGATGCCATGCGCTGCAATGTGCTGTTCTGCCTGACCGATGCCCAGTGCCAGAACTACCGGACGGTGCTGCGCCCACTGCTGGAACGCGCCAGCCAAATTCTATACAACTATTTCACGGTACGGCTGCTCTGGGCGGTAGGTCGTCCCACCGGCTCCCTGCTGGGGCTGGCGCGCTGCTGCCGGGAAAACGCCCATTTGCAGCCCCTGCTCACGGTGGAGCAGCCCATCCAGTTCGTGGAGGTCAACGAGGGCGACGCCACCGCCGGGAAGATGCAGGTGGTGGCACAGGTGCAGGAGTACATCCAGAGCCACCTTTCCGAGCGGCTGACGCTGGCCGATGTGGCGGCTGTATTCAATTTTTCGCCCAACTACCTCAGCCAGCTGTTTGGCAAATACGGCGACAGCGGCTTTGTGGAGTACATTACCGAAACCCGCATCGCTGCGGCGAAGGAGATGCTGGAACAGGGCGATTTGAAAGTATACGAGATCGCTGAGAAACTGGGGTACGAAAGCGCCTTTTATTTTTCCAAGGTGTTCAAAAAGGTCACGGGGCTCAGCCCGCGGGAATACCAGCAAAGTATTTGAAATCGGAGGCTTCTATGATACAGGAACAACTTGCCCATCTGCCGGAATTTCTTCCCGATTACCGGCCCTTCCCCCCTGCCAAGGAACGTACTGCATGGCAGGGGCTGCCCCTGCGGGCAAAGCAGCGCTTTTGCAGGCGGGGAAAGCCGCGCTGCAAACGCCCATTGCGCCCCTGCCGCTCTCGCTCTGGCTGGATTTCACCCACACCGGGCGGCGCACCCCATGGGAGGCGGCTTACTTCTCCCGCCGGGCGCGGCTTTGCGCGCTGGTAAGTGCCGAGTGTGTGGAGCACGAAGGGCGCTTTCTGGATGCCATTGCAGATACCGTATGGGCGATCTGCGAGGAAAGCGCATGGCAGCTGCCCGCCCACAACAGCTATGTGCGGGACACCCCGCAGCTGCCCCTGCCGGACACCACCCGCCCCATCGTAGATTTATTTGCCGCCGAGACCGGCGCGCTGCTGGCGCTGACCCGGTACTTACTGCCGGACGAGCTGGATACTGCCGCGCCGGGCATCACGGTGCGGATGGAGCAGGAGCTGGACGCCGCATCCTGACGCCTTATTTTACAAGCCACTTCTGGTGGATGGGCAACGGCGCAGAGCCTATGTGTAACTGGACGAGCTGGTGCACCCAGAATGTGCTGCTCACGGTCTTTCTGCTGCCCACCACACAGCAGCAGCGGCAGGTTGCCGTCAAACAGGCAGCGTACAGCCTCGACTGCTTTTTAAAGGACTACGGCGCGGACGGCTGCTGCAACGAGGGTGCACAGTATTACCGCCACGCCGGGCTGACCCTGTGGGGCTGCCTTGAAATTTTGTCCAGCATTGTGCCGGAGGCCTTCTCTCCCCTGTTCCATGAACCTAAAATCAAAAACATTGCAGAGTACATCTGCAACGTCCATGTGGAAGGGCCTTACTACCTGAACTTTGGCGATTGCAGCCCCCTTGCCGGGCGGTGCGGTGCGCGGGAATACCGCTTTGGGCAGGCTGTGGGCAGCGATGCTTTGCAAGCCCTTGCGGCGGCAGACTTCCGTGCCGATGCCGACCCCGACCATTTGCAGAACCCGGACGGCAGCACCCACATCAACCTGTGGTACCGGCTGACCACCGCCTTTGCAGAAGAAGAAATGATGGCGTACTCCGCAGCGCCCCGGCACCATTTAACGGTGTGGTATCAGCGTGGGCGTCTATGCCGCGCGGCAGGGCAGCTGGGTGCTGGGTGCAAAGTTCGGCTCCAACGGCGACAGCCACAACCACAACGATACCGGCAGCATTACCGTATACAAGGACGGCAGACCGTTCCTGATCGATATCGGAGTGGAGAGCTACACCAAAAAGACCTTCAGCCCCCAGCGGTATGAGATCTGGACGATGCAGAGCGCATGGCACAACCTGCCCACCTTTGACGGCGTGCAGCAGCTGCCCGGCGCGGAATACGCCGCCCGGGAGGTGTGCACCGATAAAAACAGCATCACCGGCGAACTGGCGGGCGCGTACCCGCCCATCCCGGGGCTTACCACCTACCACCGCAGCTTATCGATCAGTGAACAGGGCATCACCCTGCGGGACGAAACGGACTATCCCGGCACGGTGGAGCTGACCCTGCTCACCGAGCAGAAAGCCGCCCCCACCGCGGACGGCTTTGCGGTGGGCACACTGGGCGGCATTCGGTTTGACCCGGGTGCCGTAACGGCTGCTGTTACGGCGGTGCCCATCACCGACCCGCGCCTGCGCACCGCATGGCCGGAAACAATCTATAAGATCACCCTGCATTTCCAAAAATGCTGAACCTCGAACTGTACTAAGGAGAACTGCCATGGAGACCATCAAGCTGAAAATTCTGGACGAAGCAGGTCACACCCTGATGACCTGCGACGCCGACACCGCCGTATCCCTTGTTTACACCAACGAATACCACCCGGCGACCGGGTGGCACTGGAGATCGACCATCCCGGGCAGTACTGCGTCATCCAGTTCGAGGACACCATGCCCGAAGCCCTTGTGTATGTGGTCAAGCGGGAGATCAATTTCCACATTCCCTTCGGGGAGCAGGCCATCACCTATTCGCCCAAGAGCTTTGTGGGCAGCCGTCATGTCATCCGGGCACGGCTGGCGCTGCCGGAGGAGATTGCCGCCCGGCGGAATCTGCCTTTAACTGCTATGACGAGCACGGCGACACCGGCTTTTACCCCCACGCCAGCGCCAACGTAGAAACGCGCGGCGAGGCGGTGTTTGCCGCCCGCAACGCCATCGACGGCATTTTTGAGAACAGCGCCCACGGCGAGTATCCCTACCAGAGCTGGGGCATCAACCGCGACCCGAACGCAGCCCTGACGCTGGATTTTGGCCGGGAAGTACTGCTGGATGAGCTGCGCATCACCGAGCGGCAGATTTTCCCCACGACAATTACTGGGTCAAGGCCACGGTGGAATTTTCCGACGGCAGCAGGTTGGACATCCCGCTGGTGAAAAGCGCCAAGCCTCAGAGCGTGGCCTTTGAACCCAAGCGGGTGCGCAGCCTTGTGCTGAAGGATCTGATTCAGGCCGAGGGGACTTCCCCCTTCCCTGCCCTGACCCAGATCGAAGCCTTTGGCACCGAGGTGAAGTGATATGAGCATCTACAATGCCCTTTATGGGCGGGACGGCCATGGCGTAGGCCCAAACGAGCCGGAGAAAAAAGGCTTTGCACGCTTTTGCCAGATGGTCGGCCGCGACCTCGGCCAGCTGCTGGGCACGAACCTGATGGTCTGCGTGCTCTGCCTGCCCGCTGCGCTGGGGGTCTCGCTGGGGGTCACCCTGCTCTCCCTGCCGCTGACGGTGGTGTGCAGCGCGGTCACCGGTCTGCTGACCGGCCCTGCCATGGTGCTGCTGGCAGACTGTGCCCTGCGCAGCTTGCAGAACGACCCCTCTCAGTGGCTGCCCCGGGCAAAACAGACCCTTGCCGCCCATTGGAAAGCCGCCTGCGGCTTTGGCTGCATTGGCACGCTGGTGCTGGGGCTGCTGTGCTTTGTGTCTGCCTTTGTGTTTGAAGCCGCCGCGCAGCAGGGGTATTACCCCGGGCTTGCGGTGCTGGTATTTCTGGCCGGTATTCTGGTAGGCGCGGAAAGATCACCAAGTGGAAATTTTTTAAATTTGTGCCGCCGGTTGTTCTGCTGTATCTGCTGACCATGCTGCTTTGCACTGTGGGGGCGTGGGATATGGAGGCGACCAAGGCGCATACAGTGCTTTGAAAAACAATATCCT
>ENA-OQEN01000473-OQEN01000473.1-human-gut-metagenome-genome-assembly--contig:-NODE-473-length-17641-cov-4.040653_pt1 | contig 17641 bp, 17 predicted proteins | sample MGYA00242791_ERZ504627 | MGnify/ENA primary metagenome ERZ504627 (study PRJEB26092, sample SAMD00036316) | human gut metagenome | host: Homo sapiens | study: EMG produced TPA metagenomics assembly of... | reverse complement strand
GAGTAGGTTTCTTTCCATTAGCGACACGTTCAATATCTTTTGCCAATATCTCTTCATCATCTGTTTCATATCCTAATAATGCGAAATACCCTTTTACATAGATAAATGGACCTAAGCCATAAAATTCCTCATCAAAATCCTTTAATGAATTCACTGCCTGGTCATAATGGACTGTTGTCTTCATATCATCCATATCATACATCTTGATAGAAATATTCTTATAACGTTTCTTTAAATAAGGAATCGCATTCTTCTTAAATGCGATACATTCAGCACATGTCTTGACTGAATAGAATTCAATTGTGACAGGATGAGGTAATTCAACCTTTTTTTGTGTGCATCCAGTCATCAACAATAAACTTAATAAAAATAAAATCCATTTCTTCAATCGCATCACTCCTCTAATACATCAGCACATTCTTTTAAATATTCCATAATAGGTAACTGCTGTGGACAAACACCCTCACATTGACCACATCCTATACAAACAGATGCTTTCGCACTCTTTTCTATAATGCCTTCATAACGATTCTTTGCTTTATCCTTCATACCATAAATCTTATACCAGTTCATTGCCTTGAAGATATCAGGAATTTCAATACCCATAGGGCATCCTGGTGTACAATAACGACATGCTGTACAAGGAATAGATTCAATCGCATCCAATACCTTTTGTGCTTCTTTAATTGTATTCTGTTCCGCTTCACTTAAAGGCTTAAATTCCTTCATATAAGAAATATTGTCTAATACCTGTTCCATTGTACTCATACCACTTAATACTGTAATGATACCATCAAGTGATGCCACATAACGTACAGCCCATGATGCAATGGACATATCAGGATTCGCATTATACAGAATATCTCTTACTGAATCGGGAGGAGTAGCCAATGTACCACCCTTAATAGGTTCCATAACGACAATAGACTTCTGATGCTTTCTCGCAATTTCATAATTAGCACGAGATGTAATAGCAGGATTTTCCCAGTCTGCATAGTTTAATTGTAATTGTACAAATTCCACATCAGGATGTTTAGTGAGTAATTCATCCAATAATTGTGGTGTCCCATGAAAAGAGAAACCATAATGCTTAATCAGCCCTTTTTCTTTTGCATCCTTCACAAAGTCCCATATATGATATTGATCATATAAAGCGACATTGGCATCAGATAATGCATGTAACAAGTAATAATCAAAATAACCTGCCCCTGTTCTCTCTAAACTTACCTTTAATTGTGCCTGGCAGCTTGCTTCATCATGACACATCATCTTTGCATTGATCTTAGAAGCCAAAGTATATGAATCACGAGGATAACGTTCTACAAGTGCAATTCTAGTTGCTTCCTCTGAACCTTCATAGACATATGCTGTATCAAAATAAGTAAGTCCAGCATCCATAAAGGCATCCACCATTTTCTTTGTTTCTTCAATGTCAATTTGTCCATTAGTGCGTGGTAAACGCATCATACCAAAACCAAGCTTTGGCGTATGTTCTCCAAAATAAGTCATATTCTCAACTCCTTTATTCTATTCTAACACAAAAAGCTTCCCAACTAGGAAGCTCTTTTCGTAAATATAAATGCAACACCTGGATCTTTATTTTCAGCATGAATATCATAGCCATACATATCCGCAATTTTTGCGACAATAGAAAGACCTAAACCAAACTGTCCTTTCACCCCTTTAACATAAGGATTGAAAAGATCCTCTTTCTTATCTTCATCAATAGGATCCCCATCATTATAAATAATGAGTGTATCTTTCTTTAATGTAATCATAATCACAGACTTCATATAACGTGACGCATTATCAATAATATTCTCTATCGCAACACGCCAATGCTCTTCATTACCGATGAAGGCTACATCATCTAGATCTGTTTCTATATGTATATGCTGCATTGCTTCCATCTGCATGACAATATGTTCAATTAAATCTTTAATTGGGAAAGGCTTTAATTCACTTTCTTCTGCACTTAAGTAATCGAGTCTATTTAAATAGAGTAATGATTTGACTTTATGTTCTAATCGGTCCGCATTTTCTAAAATAACATCCATAGAACTTTCTTTATCCCATATGTAGATATCATCCTTAACACTTTGCCCATATGTTTTAATAAGTGCAATAGGTGTTTTTAAGTCATGAGAAATGTTATGAATCATTTCTTCTTTGACCTTTTCCTGCTTCATGAGTTCATCTTTCATTGTCACAATCGCATTACCAACAACCCCTATTTCATCCTGTCTATCCATGACAAGAGTGCTATCCTCACGATTCGCAATAGAGTCTACATAGGTTTTGATTTTCTTTAAAGGACGAATCAAAGAGATAACCCATAAAACAAGAACTAACGCAAAGATTGTGAGTACAGCATAAAGTATATAAATAATACGATTACGAATATCCCTAATCAGCTTATCTGAATAAGAGTTAGACATAATAGAAATCAAATACTCATCATCAACCTTCATTATACGATAATAATAGGTTTCTCTTGCATAAGTCCCCTTGTTTTCTATCGTATAGTGTCTTCTACTATTACTATTTTCTCTAAATCACGTCCAAATAAGTAATTATAAAGTAATGTCAATGTAGTGGCATCCCCATAAAGATTACTAAATGTGAAAGCATTTTCTACTGGATCATAGACAATTGTATAAATAGGCTTCTCTTTATTATTAGAAGGCATGAAATCATATTCTACAGTATTTCTTTGTGATGTTTCTAGTTTTTCGTACATCTGGTCATCAATAATATCATGAACATTAGAATCCACAACCGGCATGACAACAGTCACAAGCATAATAGCTAAACCTAGAATTACCACAAGAAGCTGCTTCAATAAAGAAAGAGATTTAAACATTAGTCTAGTCTATAGCCAAAACCATAAATTGTCTTGATATTGATATTTGGCATCTTCTTTCTTAAACGTCTTAATGTATCATCTACGACACGATCACTACCAAAATAGTTTTCATCCCAGACACGTGTTAAGACCTGTTCACGAGAAATCGCAATACCTTTATTCTTCATAAAATAGAGAAGCAGTTCATATTCTTTGGTTGTTAAATCAATTTCATGGCCATTCTCTAATACTTTACGCTTTGATTCATCAATCATATAACCATCGATATCAATCATTTCAGTATCCTTATAAACACGCTTTAAGACATTATGAATACGAAGAATCACTTCCTTCATATTAAATGGTTTTGTAATGTATTCATCACAGCCCTTTTCTAAACCTATAATACGATCAAATTCCTGATCTCTTGCAGACATGAAGACAATAGGCATATCAGGACGTGCTGACTTAATAGCAGTTAATAAGTCAAAACCACTATTCTTATCAAGCATAATATCAACGAGCCATAAATGAACATCGTCATCACAATGCATTAAGGCTTCATCATATGTATAGAAAGAAGTACATTCATATCCTTCTTTTTCTAAATAAGTTCTTACTAGATCATTCAATTGTTTTTCATCATCAATGATGTTGATTTTGTATTTCAAGAGACTCACCTCCCATATTTACCATTATAGTGAAAATATTGCCAGCAAAGTGGCAATATTTTGTTAGATTATGTGATTATTTAACGGCATAGCTTTTTCTTTAATAAGATTTACTACCTTAAGCACATTTTCATGACAGATTTCATCTGTCTGTGCTTCAACCATGACACGAATTAATGGTTCTGTACCAGATTCTCTTACTAGAATACGACCGTCATCACCTAATGCTTCTGTCACTTCTTCAATAGCTTTCTTGATATCTTCATCATTTAATACTTCAGCTTTATCTTTTACACGTACATTGATTAATAGCTGTGGATAAATAGTGACTGGTTCTGTTAACTGAGCCAAAGTCTTCTTATTTTCAATACATGTTTCTAGAATCTTTAATGATGTTAAGATACCATCACCTGTAGTCGCATGCTTAGAGAAAATAATATGACCAGACTGTTCTCCGCCAATAACGTTGCCATTAGTCACCATGTTTTCATAAACATATTTATCACCAACAGCAGTCTTTGCATAACCAATACCAACCTTATCTAAAGCCTTATAAAGACCAATATTACTCATAATTGTAGTAACAATTGTATTGTTGGCAAGTTCATTGTTTTTCTTTAATTCCTGACCACATACATAAAGAATTAAGTCACCATCAACAACTCTACCAAATTCATCTACGGCTAAACATCTGTCTGCATCACCATCAAATGCAAAACCGATATCCAAACCATTTTCACGGACAAAGTTCTGTAATGAACCCATATGTGTAGAACCACAGTCAGTATTGATATTCACTCCATCAGGATGATCATTGATAACATATGTTTCTGCGCCTAATGCATCAAATACTGCCTTTGCGATATTAGAAGATGCACCATTAGCACAATCTAAACCAACACGTACATTTCTAAATGCTCTCTTAGGAATGCTCATTAAGTAACCAATATATCTATTTCTACCCATAGAGTAATCAAAAGCACGACCGATGCCATCCTTAGTTGCGTATGGAAGTTCTTCAGTTAAACCATCAATATACATTTCAATCTGCTTTTCAACATCTGCATCAAACTTCTGACCTTTATCATTAATAAGCTTAATACCATTATCATAATAAGGGTTATGTGATGCAGAAATCATGATACCACAATCAAATCCATCTGTTCTTACAATATAAGATACTGAAGGTGTTGTAGTTACATGAAGAAGATATGCATCCGCACCGCTGGCAGTTAAACCAGCTACAAGTGCATATTCAAACATATAACTTGAACGTCTTGTATCCTTACCAATAACGATTCTTGCTTTATGATGACGATTATAATACCAGCCTAAATAACGACCTACTTTAAAAGCATGTTCTACTGTTAATGTCTTATTTGCTTCTCCTCTAAAACCATCTGTTCCAAAATATTTACCCATTTTTACTTATCCTCTCTATTTTTTCTCAATAAACATAGTCACATCAATAGTGTTCTGTGATATCTTATTGATTTTGTCATTTCCCTGTAATGCGATACCAGATAAAGTTGTTGATCCTGATAAATTAGAAATATCGACCTGACATGTAATATAGTTAATATCACTAATATCAGTACGTTTACCATAGATCGTTACAGTAGAGCTAGATAACTTATAATTTGTCATCTGATAGCCTTCCTGCAACTGTCCAACAAATTCTGGTTTAACTGGCACTTCTTTAGAATAGGAATCAACATGACAACTGACATTCACCTTTTCTGGTGCAATTGTACATTGTACTTCATTCCCATCTGCATCAAAAGCTTTAATTTCACATGCCTGCTGGAATGCCTTTGTCTTATCCTCCACATCAATAAGTGCCTGGACCTTATCAATCTTATCAAGATTATTCTGTGTCGCTGTTATTGTAACACGTTTTGTAGATATTGAATCAACTGAAACACTATATTTTTCATTTAATTTATCTTGATTAATAAACTTATATCCTAAATCGAACTTTGCATCCACCTTAGGCAGAATCTTAATTGTCACTGTTTCAGGAATAAGCATCACAGTCAAATCACTATCAAAATTTCTTGTCTTTAATGTAACATGATGTGTTCCTTCATTATATTCAGATAAATCACAATAAACCTCATAATTACTTGTTAACTTAGTTGTATAGATATCCATAGAAGGACCAATCAAACCTATTTCTACAGTTGGAGGTACTCCCGATACATCATAGCGATCCTTTAATCCTTCTACCTGTACTGGCACCTTCTTAAGCGTTGCCCCAGCCGTTGTAGAATTCATTACATCCCCACCAGAGAATGAAACAAATAAGAATAAAGCAAGCACAAATGAAAGAATACGCACAGAATGCTTATTCTCAAGAAGCTTATCTAACAGCTTATTAAAGTAGTTATAGCCTGTAGAGACCTTTTCCACTGTTTTTGTATAAGTCTGTTCTCTTTCTCCTTTTTTCGCTTCTGTCTTCTCTTTTTCAGATTTTTCTTCCTTTACAAACTGCAAGAAGAAATCCGTTGTAGAATCCGTCTGTTTCTTTTTCTTAGGATCATTCATGGGATTCACCACCTTCACCATACCAGTTCAATTCAGCAATTAATTTAGAACGAAGTTCATTCAAGTTAATTCTTGTCAATTCTCCATTCGCTGCAAAACTGACATTTCCTGTTTCTTCAGATACAACCACTGTCAAAGAATCTGTGATTTCGCTAATACCAATTGCCGCTCTATGTCTTGCTCCATATTGTGAAGGAATTTCCTTATTTGTTGGAGGATAAAAACAGGCAGAAGCAACAATCATATCATTCTTTATAATAGTTGCACCATCATGAAGAGGTGTTCCTTCATAGAAGATAGTTGTTAAAAGTTCTGCTTTAATAGATGCAGATACCTTCACACCAGTATTAATAAAATCCTGTAAAGACTGACGACGTTCAAAAGTAATAAGTGCACCTGTCTTATCCTTAGACATTGTTGTAATAGATTCAACAAGTTCATCCATTGCACGTTCTCTTTCATCATCAGATAAGCGATGCTGTACTTCATTTTTAGTCTGTCCCATCTTCTCTAATAAGACACGTATTTCTGGCTGGAAGATAACAACAATAGCCAATACTCCCCATGTGATTACTGCATCAACAATTGTACCAAGAGTAACTAATCCTAGAACACTTGTAATAGCCTTAACAAGGAGGACAACAATAACCCCTTTAAATAACTGCATAGTACGCATGTTTGTCTTGAACATCATGATACCATAGTATAATAAAACCCATACTGCCAATAAATCAATAGCTGATTTTGTAAACTTCCATATTATTGGTAATTCCGACGTAATAATATTTATCATAACATCAACCTCACTTACAAATATTATAGCAGTTTTAAGAATTAATGAAAATAAACATTGATAGGTTACACTTATAGATATTTGTAAAGTAAGCCTTTTCAAAACGTATAAAAGGGTGTAAAATACGTGACTAGGAGGCAGATTATGAATAACAAAATTATCATTGAAACTTCAGCTAGACATATTCACTTAAGTCAGGCTGATTTAGAAACATTATTTGGTAAAGGTTACGAACTAACAAAGAAAAAGGATCTTTCTCAGCCAGGTCAGTTTGCATGTGCTGAAAAGGTAAAGGTTGTAGGAACTAGAGGCGAAAAAGCTATGTCTGTTCTTGGACCTGTTAGAGACCATACTCAGATTGAATTAGCTCTTACTGATGCCAGATCATTAGGTTTAGAAGCACCTGTTAGAGGTTCTGGAGACATTGCTGGTAGTGGAGCTTGTAAATTAGTTGGACCTAAAGGTGAAGTTGAATTAACTGAAGGCGTTATTGCTGCAAAACGTCATATCCATTTTTCTCCAGAAGATGCTGAAGCAATGGGTATTAAGGACCGTCAGATTGTAAAAGTAGAAGTTGAAACTAATGGTCGTTCATTAATCTTTGGTGATGTTATGTGCCGTGTTAAAGATACTTATGCTACTTTCATGCATATCGATACAGATGAATCAAATGCTGCTGGTGGACCTAAAGAAGGTACAATTATTGTTGATTAATTTTAAAGGAGAAGCAGGTCGCTTCTCCTTTTAATTTACTTTGATTGCATAATCTTCAATTCTTTTGATCTTCTGTGAGAATAATTCTATTTCATGATTATCGAAGTTCTCAAAGATATTGACATGATGCTCTTTTGGAATGACTGGACGATTCTTATTCATGACTGCAAGAACCATCTTCTCCTGAATACTTAAATCAGGATAATAGATTGCACCGCCAAGTCCTGCCATTGTCGTTACATTCTTTAATATAGAATAATCAAACTCTTTAGTAATATAACTCATGAATTCAGTATGGAAAAGAGCTGTAATATAAATAGAATAATGCTTCTTAATAAGTAATCCCTGATTCTTCTTGATAAAATCCACCATCTTTGGGTCAAGTGCCCCATAATAAACAGGAACTCCTAAAACAATCGTATCTGTCTTCTCTAAGACAGCCATATCTAATTCATCTAAGTTCATCAACGTGCATGTATGATCAAGATATGTATTGATAACACGTGCTATTTTAGCTGTTGCTCCATGCTTTGATGTATAGAGTATTGTAATCATCCTCATCACTCCCTTTTATCTAATTCTAAACTAAATAATCAAAATAAAAAAGTGCCGAAGCACTTTTATTCAGATTGTTGACAAATTAGATGAAAATATCAATTGGGCTATCCCAAATTGGTATTTTCATTTTTTGTTTGCTTGAAATATTCATATATCACTCTAAATATTAAAAAACGCAAGCATATTGGGGTTATATTAGCCCCATTCTTTGCTTGCACAATCCCAGTTTCTTGAGATTATGGCAGCTGAAAATGATCAGCGATTCGTGCTGATTTTTCACTAGCCCTTTTAAACGCGTGAATCGCATGCCATGGTTTTCCTTGGCATCTGCAAACACACGTTCAATTGTTTCTTTTCTTTGTGGATATACGATTTTCCATTCATCGGTCTGTCTTATATGATCTGCTTCTTCTCTATCAGATTCCCATACATGTCTTGTAATCGTTTTTACATGTTTCTTTGATTGTGTACATTTTGATAGGAAAGGACATCCTTCACAGTCCTTTGGATTGCTTTCATAGACTCTGTATCCTTCTCTGTTGGTTGTTTTATAGTGAAGATCTTTTTCATTAGGACAGATATAGATGTCTAAATATTCATCATACACATACTCATACTTTTTAAAGAATCCCTTTTTGGTCATTGGTCTCTTATATGGAAGAAATGGCACTCTACCGCTTGTTAGTATCTGGTGACAGATCGGTGATGTATTGAATCCTGCATCTAGACATACGTTTTTGATGGCTTCATATTTCTGGATTAGTTCATTGTATATTTCTGAGAATATTGCACTGTCATGCATGTTTCCTGGTGCCACCTTATTAAAGAGAACATAGCCGTATCTGTCACATATTGTCATATGTGAATAGGCAAAGCATTTCTGCTTCTCACCCTTATGGAACAGACCGCATTCTGGGTCTGTAGTGCTTTCCTTGATATGCTTTGTTTTCTTTAATTCAATTTCTTCTCCAGTTTCTTCATCAAATGCATATTCTTTCTTGTCTAATGATTCAAATGGCTTCTTGCCATTTTCTGCTCTTTGTTCATTGATTTCTTCAAGTAATTCTTTTTCATATGCCTTGGCTACAATCTCTACTTCCCTATCTGTAGCTTTTCTAGAATTCGCATTAGCTTTTCTATGTGTGCCATCGCCAAAGACAGTAGTGGTATCAATAAAGCCGTTATCAATGCCGTGCTTGATGATATGATTAAAAATCTGGTCAAAGACTTCACTATCCTTGTATCTTCTCTGATAGTTCTTAGACCATGTAGAATAGTTTGGAACATCTTCATAAATGCTGATACCTAAAAACCATCTATAAGCTATATTGACCTTGATCTCTTCACAGGTCTTTCTCATAGAATTGATGCCGAATGTATAATTGATAAAAATCATTTTAAAAAGTATCACAGGGTCAATAGAACGTCTGCCGAAATTACTGTAAAGTGATTTCACTAACGGATAGATGAATTTCCAGTCTATCGTAGCTTCCAGTGTTCTAACCAAATGATCCTGTGGTACTAGGTCGTCTAAAGTACTCATGATAAGTCCATCACGTTTAATGTTTGCACGATTAGTCATTGCCATATTTATATCCTCCAATTAAGCATCTTAATTATACCATTTTTAGGCCTTAATTGACAGGAAACGAAAAGACCGTAAGGCCACAAATTTGCTTAATTGGAGTGTGGACACTTACGGCATTAACTATATTATCACATACTATTCGATTTTAAAAGAAAAGATTGTTAACATTTAGTTTGTCAACAGTCTGACTGATTCAATATGAATCAGCCTTCTATGAATTATAATTCTTCACCATTGGTTTCAATAACTTTCTTATACCAATAATATGAATCTTTTGGAATTCTCTTAAGAGTACCTGAGTTTTCATCTTCATCACGATCTACATATACAAAACCATAACGTTTCTGATAACCATTTAACCAGCTTAATAAATCAGTGTATGACCATGTACAGTATGCAAGAATACGACATCCATCATCACATGCTTTCTTTAATTCCTCGATATGGTTACGTAAATATTCAATACGATATGAATCATGAATCTGTCCATCTTCTAATTTATCAAATGCGCCAAGACCATTTTCTGAAATAACGATTGGTAAATCATAACGTGAAGTAATCTTACGACATGCAAAACGTAATCCCATAGGATCAATAGTCCAGTCCCAGTCAGTTGTAGGAAGATTCTTATTAGCTGGTACTTTATACATACCTGGCACACCTTCCATCTCAGCTGTACCTTTTTTACCTGTATTGTTTTCACCGCCAAGAGAATCAACACCATCTAATGGGTTATATTCAATACTGCATGTCTTATAATAGTTCACACCCATAAAGTCTACCTTTGCGGCAGCTGCCTTTAGAATTTCAAGGTCGCCTTCCTCAAAGTGAGGTGCAACGCCTAATGATTCTAAGTATTTCATGGCAGATCTTGGATAACGTCCATATGCATAAACATCCATCCAGTAATATGACTTCAAATCTTCATAGTCTACACATGCCATCTGATCTTCCGGCTTATCAGACACAGCATAAGCAGGACCATACGCAAATGATGAGCCAACTAATGCATCAGGATAAAGTTCTTTTAATGCCAACACTGACTTAGCATGAGCCATGAATGCATGATGATTTACCTGATAGTAAGTCTTCATATCTTTGAATTTTCCTGGTGGATGTTTTGCTAGCATCCAGCCATGGCCTGTGAAGACATTCTGTTCATTTAAAATAATCCAGTGTTTAACACGATCACCATAACGTTTAAATAATGTTGTTGCATAATTAACAAAATCATCGACAATACGACGGTCTTCCCAGCCATGATATTGATCTTCTAATGCCTGTGTAAATCCCAATGATATACAGTAACCATTGGTACGATGTTATACTTTAAGCATTCGTTAATTAAGTCATCATAAAACTGTAGACCTTTTTCATTCACCTGCCCGTTACCATCTGGATAGATTCTTGACCAGGCAATTGAGAAACGATAAGTCTTAAGACCCATTTCACCCATTAATCTGACATCTTCTTTATACATGTGATAATGATCAACTGCTTTATCACCTGTAGTGGCTTTGAATGTCTTACCAGGGATTCTTACAAACTTATCCCATACAGAAGGTTTTTTACCATCTTCAGCCAGGCACCTTCTACCTGATAAGCAGCTGAAGCACTTCCCCATAAGAAATCCTTTGGGAAACCTTTTGATTCTTTAAAATACATAGCGTCCTCCTATCATCCATTTCTATTTAAAAACTCTGCGAGAAGATCCTTATAAGGATGCTTTTCATCAAGAGCATAAAATGGCTTATCTTTTAATGGCATCAGTTCTTTTTCACATACTGCTGCATTGTATAAATCAAATACATCATTAAAATCAGCTTTATTGTTATTCTTGTTCTGAATAAATAATGTAGGAATAGTATTTTTCATAATATATCTCATGACATCTAAATCATCTAAAGTGATATTTAATTCTTTTCTTAACACAATCGAAAGAAGAGGGCGTGTGATTGATTCTGGATATCCTTCATTTTTCATGAGATAAGCAAAGTAGTCACGTACATTCTTAAATGTACTTCTACAATCATGCTTGTTGCATTCTTTAATAAGCCGGCACTGCCTGCACAAAGTAGTGCAGTTGCACCTGTTTCTTTACCATAGAAGAAGACATGATGTTCTTTGCCATATTTTTGAATAATATAACGATTCCAGTAGTTGATATCCATAACATCCTGAAAACCAACACCTCTTGTGACACCATCCGATGAACCATTGCCATAACAGTCAACCATCAAAATATTGGTATGTGGACAGATTGACTGAAAATAGAGTGCTTCATTTTCTAAAGAAGAAGCATCCTTAGTAAATCCATGAACCATAATCAATGTATTGTCTGCATGATCCACTTCAAGAAGATACCCAGTTAAAATCGCATCATTCATATTCTTAATACGTACAACCTGAGGTTTTAAAACCTCAAATGAAGTACGATTAATATGTGTACGATATAAACGTTCATCCACAAACTGACTTGTTTTTTGATATAACCCTGCACCCGCAAGGACAGCTGTCCCGAAGACCGCTGTAACTATATTTCTCTTTTTCATTTATACCAATCTCCAAAATTATCCAATAACAATCTATTGATATTCAATACCTGTTCAAATGAGCTGAGTTTATACTTATCATTATTCATTCTACCTGCAAAGAAACGAATAGCGGCAACAAGTTCATTACGAACTGATGTACGCATTTCTGTTGGGAATGAACTGATTGGGAAGCATGTGAATACAAATGTATTATAGTCACTGCTAAATAAATCCAACAATACATCATATCCCTCATTCTTTAATAACGTATTACCTAACGCAATATCTAGATCATGGTTCGCATAGACAAGAATCGAATCCACAATTGTTCTGAAGAACTGTTTGATAACTTCTCTAAAAGGTTCCTTCTTATGTAAGTAATAATAGAATAAATAAGAATAAACGAGATTACATTCATTCAAATTATCTGCTTCTTTATCATATAAAATAAAATGTTTCTTCATATTATCTGATAAAGCTTTTAAGACAATTTGATTAGAATTAAACAATGAGCTTAAATCAGTCATGATACAGAATGAGAATAATGTATGCTGACATAAAAGATGCATTAAATGGAATAAGTAGCTTGCCGCATGCTTATAAAATACATCTAAGCGATCCACGATTTCCTGGATCAATTCTCTCACATAATATAAATGATATTGATATTCAGTATCACGATACTTGGAATTTGGTCCATCCCAATCATATTCATAAAGTATGTTACGCAATAATAAGATCAACGAACAAATATAAACATCATATTTTTGTGTCTTGATTAAATCATGCATCACTGGAAGATAGATTTCATAAAAAGAATCAATTGTCTTCTGATTAATACCCTGATGATACTTCATATACTCCAATATCTCGATATAATCGATTGGTGCCATGTTTGTATCAATCAAATGATGTTCCTTCACAATTTTTGGAATCAAAGAATAGTGAAGAACATGTTTAAACTTTTCTTTATAAAAAATATGTACCAGAGCATCTTTAATAATAAACTGCTTTTCCTGGTCATTTAAATTTCTGAAAATTCCGCATCAACTTTCTCACCATATGAAAGCTCAACATAAATATCGATATTTCTGAAGCTCTCATCAAGCATATAATAATGAAACTTCATAGCAGTATCACCAATGCGATAACTACATCTATAACGATATTTACCTAGATAATGACTTTTATGTTCATCCAGGTACTGTTGGATAACATCTTCTATTTTACCCATACAATCCCTCCTTAAAAATCATTTTCATGAGCCATCTTAAAACGAGCGATTGATCCACTCTTAATAAAACGTTCCGCAAAGAAACGAATATTATCTAAATGAAAGTCTCCTCCCATTGTAAGAGAAGTATCCATGATTTCTTTTGTTAAGGCATAAAGTGCTTCTTCAGTTAATCCATAATCATCTGGATTAATGATTTCTCTCACCGCTTCTACACATTCTTCAAGATGTGCTGTTTTATCTATATCTGTAATATGTTCCATTTTATCACCACCTTTATTATACATCAAATAATATATCCATTACCAATCCTTTGATTTGTACTAGGCACTTCTATTTTAAAGGTTTTTCGCTATAAAAGAAATAATATCATTGTTTTTTTCCATCTAAAGCAATTATATAAATAATAAAGTAATACGACTATGATATATATTACTACATTTCCAATGTTTTAGTGCATTAAAAAATGTTGGATATATCGATGCTTTTTCACCATAAGTACACTCATAACTGTCAAAAGGATTAGAATTTTATTTTTTTCCTATAAGTCCATGTCTGATCATCACCAAGCATATATTCACCATAATGAACACGATGACCATCACTTTTTCTAATCACAACAGGAATCCATCCTGCATAAATATGTTTAGAATCGTTAAAAATATAAACATCCTCTGTTTCAAATGCTTCATCGATATGTATTGCCATTTCACCAAGTGATTCTAAAGCAATTTTCTTTGCTTCTTCATAATTAACCATATGCATTTTCTCCTTCTCTTATTTATATTATGCACTCATACCGCCAAAACAAAAAGGCTTTTTCAAGCCTCCTATTTCAACATCTTTATATCTTCGGTAATCTCTAATCCATTTTCTTTTAAATAAGTATAAGCACGATTGTATGTTTTAGTGTCTTTTAATGCACCAGCATCATGCGCATCTGTTCCTATAATAATACGATTATGATGCTTTTTACATAAATCAACAAATGGCTGACTTGGATAATGACGCATTGCCTTATATCCTAATAAATTGAATTCTAAAGGCATATTTATTTCAGCTGCATGAATACAGATTTTTTCTAATTCATCAATATGTTCCTGCTTACTTTCATCATAAAAGACAACATCAGGATGTGCTACATATGAGAATAAACCTGTATCCATTGCCTTGAGCACCTGTGATACATATCTTTTTAATTCTTCTAAACTTACAGGATACCCATAGTAAATACCTGTTTCATCACTGCCATCAAAATGATTACCTAAAATAAGATAATCTAGTCCATAACGTTCTACCTGCTCCTTAAGCCAGTCCATCTTATCTTCAAAATATTCACATTCTAAACCAATCTTAATAGAAATCTTGTCTTTATATTTATCTCTAAGTACTGATAATGTATGGACATAGTCTTCAAGCTGTGATTCATCCATACGCATTGTGGCATGATAGCCTGAATCATAATGCCATGGTGTATGATCTGAAAAGCCTAGTTCTGTATATCCAGTTGAAATGGCTGCTAAGATATACTCTTCTTCACTTCCAATTGCATGCATGCATCTTGTTGTATGTGTATGATAATTCTTCATTTAATCCTCCCGAAAAAAATACCTGACAACAGCCAGGTATTATAAAAAGTCACATGTAAATCCACGTTCATCTAATTCTAACTTTTCTACTTGCCATCCGTCAATTAAAGACCCTAATTCTTCTTTAATACGAACAACACCCATTGTATCATCCGCACGAATTAAAGCCATGATAGTAGGCCCTGCACCTGATAGATAAGCACCTAATACTCTTTCATCCTTCTCTAATACATCCATAATAGGGAAGAAGTTATCAATTAAGTGTCCACGATATGGCTGATGGAAACGATCCTTGAAACCTAGTTTTAAACCTTCATCATATCCATTAATAAGTGATGCAACCATCAATGCAAGATGAGATACATTCTTAATCGCATCTGCACGGTCTAATGTCTGTGGTAATACAGAACGTGCTTTTTCTGTAGATAATGTGAAAGGTGGAATGAGCGCTACATAACGATAGTCCTGTTTAACAGGGATCGAAAGTGTGGTCACTTTATGCTCTTCCATAACAGATACAGTTAATCCACCAAAGATGGCTGGTGCAACGTTATCTGGATGTCCTTCAATCTTAGTCGCAAGTTCAAGGATGTTCTGACGTTCTTCATAACGATTCTTGAATGCGAAAGCCCCGACAATACCAGCAACAATACATGTAGAAGAAGAACCTAATCCTCTCGTATAAGGAACATCTCCTTCATTGGTAATACGTAATCCTTTATAATCTAATCCCACATAACGTGCACCTTCTTCAAAGGCACGATAAGTTAAGTTATCTTTATTCGCAAACTGTTCAGGACATCCCAAGATTTCTAATCCTTCATCTAATAATTCAAAAGTGAATGTATTATATAAAGTTACTGCTAGACCCGCAACATCAAACCCGGGTCCTAAGTTTGCGCTTGTTGCAGGAACTCTTACCTTTACAAACATAATTAGTACTCCTTGATCTTATCTGCAATAGTATCTAAAATGGCATCTCTATCAATAACACCCTTATGAAGGATTTCACGATCCTTAATACCCTTTAATGGATAAGAAATATCCATACCAGTTAATTCATGTAATTTTTCAATAGCTGTATAAACATCTACTTCTTCACCTGTTAATGCCTGATAAACAGATTCAGGGAACTTATAAGGTGACGCAGTTGAAAGTAAGATTGTCTTAGTTGTATCACCAGTATTCTTGACATATTCTTCATAAACACCATAACCAACCGCTGTATGTGTATCTAATAAATATTTATTTTCATTCCAGCAGTTATGAATAACTTTAAGTACATCTTCTTCTCCAAGACATCCTGCCTTGAATTCTTTCTGAACTCTTGCAAGTGTTTCATCATCTACTTTATAAACACCTGTTTCTTTAAGTTCTTCCATGTACTTATTTACTTTTTCACTATCACCATTCACCATGAACCATACTAATCTTTCTAAGTTACTAGAAACTAAGATATCCATTGCAGGTGCATTCGTTTTATAGAATTCACGTCTTGCATCATAAGTGCCAGTTGTAAAGAAATCGGTTAAGATATTATTCTTATTAGAAGCAACAATGAACTGGTTCACTGGTAAGCCCATATTTTTTGCAATCCATCCAGCTAAGCAGTTACCAAAGTTACCTGAAGGTACTGTAAAGTTCACTGCTTCTCCCAACTTAATTTCATTTCTCTTTACAAGTGTTAAATAAGAATAGAAATAATAAACAATCTGTGGAATTAAACGTCCAATATTAATTGAATTAGCAGAAGATAAGAAAATATGATGTTCATCACAAAGTTCTTTTAATTCTTTTGAACCAAAAGCCTTCTTAACTGCAGACTGTGCATCATCAAAGTTTCCTCTAATACCAATGATTTCAACATTCTTACCTGTTGTTGTGACCATCTGCTGCTGCTGAATAGCAGATACACCATCAATTGGATAGAAAACCTTAATACAAGTCCCTTCAACATCCTTAAAGCCTTCTAATGCAGCTTTACCAGTATCACCACTTGTTGCTGCAAGAATCATCACTTCACGTTCTTCACCTTTCTTCTTTAAAGAAAGAGTCATCATTCTAGGAAGCATAGATAATGCCATATCCTTGAATGCAGCTGTAGGACCCTGATAGAGTTCTGCAACATATACATTTCCTGCTTTCTTTACAGGAACCACTTCATCACAGAATAACCCTTCACCATAAGCCTGTGTACAAGCTGTATGTAATGCTTCCTTTGCATCACTTGGTGCAAATGTACTAATAATCTCTGTTGCAAGATCAACATAGTTTAATGATAGAAGTTCTTCTAAGTTTTTTTTCTCAAAATCGAAGTCAGGTACAAGTAACCCCCCATCACTTGCGATTCCCTGAAGAATAGATGTATAAAAATCAATAGGTGTCTGATTGCCTCTTGTGCTCTTAAACAATTTTTCCATTGTGCATCTCCTTATCTTGTGTTTTCACACATTGTATTAAATAATCGGAAATAAGTCAATCAAGTTCGTTATTTTTTCAATTTCCCTAAATTATTACATATTTTTAAATATTCAAAGAAATAACTGTTTCTTCTTTCTTTTTATTTTT
>ENA-OQEN01000472-OQEN01000472.1-human-gut-metagenome-genome-assembly--contig:-NODE-472-length-17675-cov-2.346535_pt1 | contig 17675 bp, 18 predicted proteins | sample MGYA00242791_ERZ504627 | MGnify/ENA primary metagenome ERZ504627 (study PRJEB26092, sample SAMD00036316) | human gut metagenome | host: Homo sapiens | study: EMG produced TPA metagenomics assembly of... | reverse complement strand
TAACATTAGAATCGGTTTATGTCTTTGATGCTTTTTCCTGCAACTAAATCAACTGTAGCTGCTTGAAGTACCTTTTGTACCTTAGAATAGTCTTTGACCACACCGATAAGTGCCTGTGCAAACTGATCTGGATTCTGAATACCATCTAACTTGATGTCACCAATTGAAACTGTTACATCGCCACCACGGTTAGTAGTAGCAAATGTATTCATAGTTGGCATTGCATTCTGGTAGAACTTCTCCGGGTTCTGCTTTGCAATATTCCATAAATTATCAGTCATTTCCCGAGTGAATACAGTTGTACCCCTTGTGATTGGAGTTAAAATGCTACCATCAGAACGTCTGATAATTTCCGCACCTTCCTCTTGCGTCCATGCTAAGTGATCGTATGTAGCTTCCTTTAGACCATTCTTATAGCCAATCTGATTACCTTTCACCCAACCATTACCGCCAGCACGTTTGCCTCTGATAATTGCCTGAATATGATATGGATAAGCTCGACCATTTGCAATTTTATCAATCTCAAAGTAATCTGGTTTAAATCTGTTGACATTTCCAGTTGGAGCAGTACCATAAGAATCATAATACCAATTACCTGTAGCATTAACTCTTGTTCCGACATTCGGTGATGCCTTTGGTGCTTGTGCAGAAGAATTATTGCTTGTATTTGCTTTCGGAGTTGCCTGTGATTTAGGTGCTGTTGAACTAGAACCATTTGCAACACTATTTGGATTATTTGCAGTTGCTATATTCTTATTCGCTTCTGCCTGTGCAATTTGAAGCATCTTATCAATAGTAATTTGAATACTATTAATTGCAGATTGTACTGTTGTAGTATAAGTGTCGAATTTACCTGTGAAACCAGAAATAACTGTTCCTGCATCAGACCAGATTGTTTTCATCTGATCGGAGATTGTATATCCTACATCAGAAGTAACAGTAGTAATCGTATCACTGATAGAGGATTGATTTTCATTGACTACACCGATTAGCTCTTGAATAAGTATTTCGGTCTGCTCAAACTTCTCATCAATCTTATCTGAATACTCTTGATACAAGTCGTCAAGCATTTTCTCCTGATCTTCGATGTATTTATCGTATTCGGTATCTTTAAGATCCTGTTGTGCATCTTTCAGATCGACTTGTAACTGTTGAATACGCTTCTTGGATTCTTCAGAGTTGTCGTTCTCGAAGACAGATAACTGTTTCTGAATTGCTGCAATACTATCTGTTTTCTCTTGTATTGATTGTTGATACTCATAAATCGACTTTTCGTTGTCCAGATATTCCTTACGCTTGTCTATTAGTTTCTGTAACACTTCAAGCATTGCATCATATCCGTCACGAGCAAGGTCAATCATGGATTTCTTTTCGTCATTCGCTGAAAGTATAACATCTCTTTGTGCCTTAACAAGTTCTTCCTTGCGATCAACCAAATCTTGGTTAGCTGGATCTTTCGCAATGTCTGCTTCAATCTTCTTAATCTCACTAGCATATTTCTCAGCTTGTGACATGTAAATATTATACTTAGACGCATAATTACCAAGCTGCGCAAGACCTTCATTTGTGAGTCCACGATTCAAATGACCATCTGTAAGATTATCTCTATCTTCTAATAAGCTCTGTACAAACTCAATTTCATCTGCGATACCTGTGATTTTATCTTGCACTAGATCGAATAGATCCCAATCAGCCTGACGCATATTATTATAGAACTCTTGGATTGACTTATTGGAATCTATAATAGACGCATTAACATCATTGATTTTTGGTGCAAATCATACCATGCTTCAGAATATTCCGTCACACGACCAGATTGTAACATATCTTGTAATTCTGCAACCATCTGATCTCTTTGCTGAACTAAGAGTTTGTTGTTCTCATTCTCATTTTGAAGCATTGCTTCATAGTATGATTTTGAGATAATACGACCTTTTGTTTCAGCATAGTCAACCAACTTATCTATGATGTCATTAAGGCTTGTAAACTCTGATTCCATGTCCTCAAACTGAGTAACAATGTTATCGAATTTCTTTTGTGCTAGTTCGGAGAGAGATATGTTGAGTTCTTGGATTTTGTCTTGTAGCTCTACAGCTTTTTCGTACCAATTCTGGTAATCCTGAATTTTATTGTACAAATCTTCATCAGTAATATCCTCAATATTTATTTCTCCGTTACGAACTTTACGTTTGTAATCTTCAGACAATGCAACGCTGTTTGCTTGTTGTAAATATCTCTTATATCCCTGTGTAGCCCATTCGATTTCGTCTGCTGTTTTAGCAATCTCATCATTTAGTGCAGTGGTACGAAGTGTCCATCCAGAGAATGTATTTTCCTCTGTTTTATTCAGACGAGCAATAGCTTCTTCACAACGATTGATTTTTACCTCAATCCAATCAAGTGTTTCTGAAAACTCATCCGCTTTATCCTGTGCGCTTGAATCATTTGAATTACTTGAGTTAGAACCTGAACCGCTTGAATTATGTCTATTCGTCCAATCGTTATTTGTTCCACCTATAATAGTAGTCTTTGAACCTGTTGATTTGCTATAGGCATGTGATAACAATGTACCATTAACAAATCCACCACCAATAAGTTTGCCACGAATACCACCAATACCGTTTAATAGCTTCTCGGTATCAATATGGTTGAATATTACGTCACCCTTCTTTAGATTCATAAATTCAGCACCACGCTTACCAATAAGCTGTGCTTGTCCATTACGAACTAATAATTCAGGCGCAACCTCTCCGACAAGGGCTTGTTGATCATATGCAATCTGTCCATTGCGGACACCATTATTATAGGCATTAGTACCGCTTGCTTTACCGAACATAACTGTTTTTCTTGTCTTGGTATTGCCATGAGAAGTTGTAGTAGTACCAGATGCACTTGCATTGACTTTGACATTAAAACTCTGACTATTTAAGATGCTTTGTAGATTTGCATGAAAGTTCTCAGACAGCTTCGCCTGTACCTTAATCTTTGCGGTCTGTTTACTTGCCTTAGATACTGCATTATTAAGTGCCTTATCATAAGCTGACGTATCAGCATCGACCTTAATACTTGTATCTGAATCCTTTAAGAAACTATCAGGATTGAGATTTGCTAACTGTTCCTTGAATTTATCCGTATCAATTTCAGCATCAATACCGATTTTTGTGAGTTCACCCTGATCCTGTAATTCTGCAACTGTGTTGTTACATTTGCAAGATGTGTTTCAGCATCGGTTGTATCAATACCAAGTGTTTCTGCCTGTTCTAGCTGTTGTTTTGCAGATATATAAGATTGTAATACCGCTAATACAGTTTGAGCACCTTCTTCGACCTGTGATGCATCAATACCCATAATTGCAGGCTGTTCAAGTTCCTGTTTCTGTTTGAGTAATTGTGCGATAACTGTCTGTGCATCTTTCCAACTATCAGAACCAATTTCAAGTCCATCACGATACGTTTGTAAACTACTAATCTGCTTATTCAAACTATTAACATCTAAATCTGCACTAAAATCAATTTTAACACTTTGATCTTGTTTGGAAATTCGCTTTGCTGCTTCTTCAGCTTCGCTTTGCAAATCGGTTGTATCCGCTAAATGTGCATAAATTTCTATCTCTGGTTGAATTTCCCCGGCAACTGAATCATATTGCTTCCATAATTCTGTTGTATCGAATCCAGCTTTATCTAATTCTTCAATTGTCTTTTTATAATCGGCTAAATCTGTTCTTGCATCAACTGATTTCTGATCAATAGCATTTAAACCATCTACAATAGATTCCGACATGTTATCGAAATTAATGTCAATACCTTCTGCTTCCGTCATAGCCAAGAATAAATCTACGACAGCAGAACGAGACATATCTACATCTTCACAGAACTGTTCCAGATTTTGTACATCTATTTTGAATGTACCATCAGAATTTTTAGTAATCTGATCTGATAATTGACTAGCATCATCCAAGAATGTATATAAACCAGAAATATCTTCGGTGAAATACTTCTCAGCACGAGTAAGATATTTATCCCATAATGCATCAGAGTATTCCAATTCATCATTTGCCGAACCGATATATTCCATAAATGTTTTGAAATCATCTGTTCCCGTCCAGCCATTTTCCCATGCTTTACGAGCCGAATCTAACTGTCCTTGCACATACTCAAAATTATCATTATTATCTGGTGTCTCTAGCGCACGTTTGTAATTACTCAGTGCAGACAAAGATGCCATAATACTTTGTTCAAGTGCATCATATTGATTGATTTCATCACCAAGCACAGAAATATTATCTAAATGTGTAGATAAACTTTCAGACCATCCATCATTATCCTTCTTGAGATTACTAATTTCCTTACGAAGTGCATCAATGCCCTTATTCTTCGCAGATGTAAGTTTCTTACGGACATTTGTATCTTTTATCTCTGTCTTAATAATATCATTGATAGCCTTTGCTTCTTTTTGGTATTCCTGAACTGCAAATGCTTCTTTTAACTGCGTATTGACAAGTGCTGCTTTACCTGCATTTTCAGTATATTCAGCCATATGTTCATTATTGAGAACTACGCCAGAATCGGTGTACTGAATAACCTTAGATAAATCTCCATATGCAGTTTTTAATGCCTCGATAGTTTCAGTAGATAAATAACCATTCTGTGATTGTTCTGACTGTGCAGATTTTGCCACATCAAAGGCAGTAGCAGGATTAAATTCATATGTAGTATCATACACACCCTTTCGAGTAAGATACTTCTTCATAGCTTCTTCACGGGTTTCAGATTCACTCATGATTCTATTCCATGTTTGAATTTCTGCTTCTGTATTAATCGAATTTTCTTTGGCAAACTGTAATAGTTATATCGTGCTTCAACAAAATCTGCCTCAGATAATGTACCTTCTTCTGCATTGAAGTTCTTGCATACTTGTCAACACCATCCATTAACATCTCATAATTATCTAGATATTTCTGCATACCAAGATCGGATGCCGTCAAAGGTTTACCAAGTACATCACCTAATGTATCATTGATTTCTTGTACATATGCCTCGATACGATTCTTGGATTCTTCTAAACTTATATCATCATCGCTGATAGTCAAAGCATCGGTAATAATCTGTTTGAATTGATCGCCCGTATCGGCATTTGCCATTGCTGATTGCAGAGGTACAAGAATATTGGTTTCGATTGCACTTTCTAATTCTTCTCCACTTAGACCACTAAAATCGTCACCTTGAAGAATGTCTCCCCAATTCAAGCCACTCACAATACTACTAAGAGCAGACTGCATTTCATCATTTCCAGTCATTGCAAGGTATGATCCAGAAGAGTTCTGCATCCACATATTGACATAAGATGCAAATTCAGCGTTGCTTGTGGATAACTGTGATTCAGCAGAACGCATTTCGGTATTGGCTGTACTAATTATTCCTGCATAATACTGTCTAATCTGTTCCTGTGTTTCCTTAGATAACTTTGCAAAATTGTACTCTGTTGCCGAAGTACCATCTTGACTAATAATAGCATCGGCAATATCAATATTCGCTTTTTCCATATCGGCAAGAAAATCTGCATAATACGTCTGTTTCTCTAATTCAGATTCAAAATTAGAAGCTGGCTTATTATTTGAAACACTTTCGTTGAAATTATCCAACGCTTTCTGGTACTTCTCGATCTTCTCTGTTTGAGTGTCGATAGTATCATTTTGTCCTTTTGCTTCCTTACCGAACACTTTAGATTGATTCTCAAAATATGTGTCGATATTTTTATTTATTTCCTGCTGAGCTAACTGTTGCTCAATTTCAAGAAGATCCTTTAATTTACCTGTAATACCATCTACATTACCTTGTAGATCAAGGATAGCATTGCCATTATCATCATATCCTTTTGTAAGTTGTGGGAATACATCGGCAAGCTGATTTGAAACGTCAAGAAATTCTTTGTATTCATCATCGGATAGACTGATATTTTTACCTGTAAGCTGATTTACTCCCTGTGCAAGTTCTGCATACTTTTTACCAGCTTGATCAACTGTATCTGCATTTTGTTTGATTTCAGATTGCAGCGATTTGATTTTGCTTTGTGCGTCTTGTGCATTTTTCTTTGCTGATTCAAATGCTTCTTCCTGTGCCTGCTTATGCTTTTGATTGCTTTTACTACCCCGCAATCGCACTAACTGTCATAACTGCAACCGCTACAGGATTATTCATTACTGCCATTTTAATGTTCTGCCCTAATCCCTTTACTGCAGAAGATAAACTAAATGTGCTTAATGATGCCTTCTGATTGGCAACCGCCTGTTTCTGCGTTGCCTGTGTTAATTCCATTTCCGCTAATTTTGCTTTCGCCTGAGTTTTACTTAGCCCGGTCGAACGAAGGATTCTAACTCGTTCAGATTCATTCAATGCATCATTCGACAATATATGCTTTAGCTGTGTTTCTGTTAAACTCGCAGATACCGCTTTAAGTGTATTTAAAGCATTGGTATATTCTGTTGTACCACTTTGAAGTGTAGACATTGATTTAACTGCACTTAATGCAGTACCAAAATTGCTTGCCTGTATAGCAGATGCCCGGAATGCTGTTGTAACCGTTGTAAGCACTTTAATAATACCGATTGTAAGCAATCCTTTTAAAGATGATTCTACCAGTCCAATACTATTTGCAAACTGCAATGCGGCGTTACCACAGTTTAATAAACCCGTTACTGTCTGACCATTTATTACGGATTGATATGTTTCTGTCATAGAAGCCTTGAAGCGATTTAAGGAAGCCTCACTCGATTCAAGATACTTGTCATATTCTCTTTGTGCAGAACCTGTTGAATGTAAACTTCGTTCGTATATATCCTGTGCTTCGGACATATTATTTAACGTGGCAGAAATTCCACTCGCACGGTTTTTACCTGCTATAAGGTCTAATAAAGCACTCTGATCCACATCTGACATCTGCTGATATACCTTAGATAAATCAACAAAAATATCATAGATTGAACGAAATGTTTTATTATCTGCTTCCAAAATCTTAACTCCACCATTACCATCTATATTAGTCAAACTCTCGATTTTATCAGCTAATTTCGAAGATGATGTATATACGTTTTCTGTACTTTCCCCAAGGGATTCTAACTCACTCTTGCATCCCCGGATACGAAGTGCTGCTGTACGTAAACTAAGTGCCAAGGTATCGGCATTTTGAAACTGCCTATTTCCGGCACTAAGCAAGGCTATAAATTCATCTACACTTGTATTTGCATCAGCAAAAACCGAACCAACTGTTTGTACTCCCTGGGCAATTTCCGCGGACGTAATACTTGCCGTATTTCCGATTTCATTATATTTGTCGATCAATGCGCCAGCCTTATTAACTGCATCTGTAAAACCATCGACATCCTTATATGCCTGTACACCAGAGATAATGCTTTCGCACTATCTGAAGTTGACATATCACCTACGTTTGCCAGAATGGTACTCTTTTCAGCTAATGCATTAGATTCCGAAAGATTGTATCCCGACTTAGAAAACTCGGTTGCACCTTCCATCAATGATTTTTGTGTTGCGGCAAGATCCTGTGCTTTTTCATTACAGCGTTCCAAGTATTTGTCATAATCGCCCCTTGATAGTTCATCATTTACCTTTATCAAATCAGTAAATGCTTTATCAAGATCCAATGCTTCATTCCATGCATTTTTTAACTGTCGCGATAACATCATTACTCCGGCTGTACCCGTGAATAATTCGGTTGCTCTTCTAAAGGTCTTTTTCACTGAATCTCCCAGTGTCAAACCGCTTAGATTTGTGGCTTTTGCTTCAGATCGCATAGCCGATAATTGCATTCGAAGATTTTTGATTTCTTTATTTGACGTTGCCAGCTTTGCATTGTCTAGCAACGAAGAAAATTTTGAAGACATTTCAGCGTCTTTGAATAGTTTAGAATTTTGTTGACCAAACACACGAATATCATTAATCAATTTATCCTTCTTCAAAGAAGTACGAAATTGAATTGTATTCGCATCTGCGGTCTTTTGTGCTTGTTTTGCACTCTGCTGTACTGTACTTGTGATATTTTTTGTATTTACCTTACCATTAATATCAACCGTGGTTTTTAATGATGCCACATCTTGCTTTAATTGTGCGCTAGTCTTAGCTTGATCCAGAGTACCAACCAAGGGAACTTTTATATCTCCAAGATTTTTAGCATCTGATTCAATTTGTTGTTTACTTTTGCTGTGTAACTTTGCTGTAAGATTGACTATAAAATTATTGTCACTCAATGTGTTCCTCCTTATGTTAATTTTAATCGGTTAAATGTGGCAGATATGCCATGAAAATAGACTTTAAGAATTTGTAAGATAATCCTTTAATCTCTCAAACAGATTAGGGTATAAATCGAATTTTCCTGTTTTGAATTTAGATAAAATACTCGGACTAATATTGATCATTTCCGAAATATATGTCTGTTTCTCTCTTTTCAGACGTTCTTTATAGAGATTTCTTAATTCTTCTTGTGTCACTCTCATTCCTCCTTCCTATAAACATTTCTTGCAAACAAAAAGGCAGTATTTTTACTGCCCTAAGTAAATTGCCAGGCGTGGCTAGTTGGCTTGCTCATTTTATGAAGAAACTACTCAGCTTACGGTCTTTTCGCTTCTCCATAAGGGAAACAAACTTATCTCCAAAAAAGAAATAAATCTGTCTCTCCATAGGGAAATAAATGAAAACCCTTGTTTTTCTTGGGAAATGTCAACTTTCGGGTGACTTTTTGAACATTTCTAAGAAAAGTTCCATATCTTTATCATGTAAAACAACCAACAGACTATCCCTTATACTTCATTATTAATTGCATATCGTACCAGATATTGCATAGTCGCCATATTAATTTTTCTTCCAGACAATTCTTCCATACATGCATCAAATGCCATGCCTTTGTTATTTGAATATGCTTCATCGTTTTTATCTAGCTTAGATACTGCATTCTTATACTTCTCAACCGCATCAATAATTACCTTCGATTGCCTTTTGTTTCTTATTTTATCTTCCGATAGATCAGCTAATAACTCCACATCTCTAACTGTCTTTACTTTTTGACAACCACGTGTACGCATGTCTACAATCTCTTCGCCAATTATCTGATATAGAATATCCATCGGGCAATCATAAAATCGAACATCATTATCATCAATATTCTTTTTCTTCCCTTTTTTATGCTTATCCTTTAGTTTCTGCAACTCCGCATAAACCGCGGGTACCTTGGATCAGGATTCATACATGCTAATCCTTGTAGTCTCGTTAGTTCTCCTGCAACAGTAACATCAAAATTCCGCTTCGCACTATCAATACTACATTGTGCCAATACAGAACAAATGATAAATATATCCTCCAATTCCGTATCATTGCATCCTCCATCAAACCAATAGCTAAGGGCTAATTGCGCAATATTACTCGATACCCCGGTATCTGCCTGTGCCTTTGCAATTTGATTATCCATTTTTGCATATGATTCCATCTCTTTATAATAATCACTTTTCGCAGCACGTGGAATATTATTTATGATTGTGGGGTACTCCACATATGCTTTTCTCGCAAGTTCCGCTATATCCGGCTGATTTGTAGCATACAATGTATCACTATCCAAGTCCTGTGAATTAAGCCGATCTTGTACATCTGTTCCAATGCCATTTATAACAATGATTTCTCGCCCAAGATCAGGGAAATACTTCACCAATTCTTTCGGATACACATTTTCTAAATACACAATATTGTTGGGCGAATTATGCGGATTCCGAAACCCGGCAATTCTATCTCCTTCGGCAAACCGCCTTGTATAACATTGTATTCTATCATCATAAGTTTCAAAGCATCCCTCATTTATAAAATCCTGCCCCGTAACTTTTTTCAACAATGCAATTGGATTTCCGCATATTGTAAGGTTGTCTCCATTTTGAAACAGCTTACCTAACTGCAATCTCTCACGCTTTAATTTGCTGATTATTTCTCTCCGCTTCTTCTTGAAATATTGGGTATACCGAAATTGATCATTCCAATTATATAAGTCAATCAATACATTATTGATACTGTAATAAGCAGAGCCGGTTATTCTAAGATAATTCAGAAATGCTTCATCGTCCTGTTTTAATGCATTGCAATAATCAATGCTTGTTTTCGCAATAGATTTCAATTTTTCTCTATCTAATGTAAGTAATGTATTATTCATCTGGAATGAACTTCTCTGTAAATCACCATACTTACTAGCATGTGCAGTTTTTACAATCTGAAAAATCTCCCCATCTCGTTCCATGAATGATTTGTAATACCGAAATCCATTTTCAACAGAACCTGATTTGCTCATATATTCAGTAAACTTTAACCATTTCAAAGAATTATCCGTGACAATAACCTTTATATCTGATATCTTCATCTTGCGTCCAAACAGGTCTATTCCATCATCAATATAGCATTCTCATATTCATCTTTATAATAGTCTTGGAAATATTGTTGAAGATTACCTTTGAACAGACAGCTTTTGAAAAAGTGACTTCTGCAATAAATAAATCCGTTCATATCTGCCGGGAAAATTGATGAATCTATCAACCCCATACCATCCCATAAAATATTAGAGATTTCCCATTCTTTCTTTTTCTCTACTACACATTTATTATGTTTCTTTCCATCTGTATAATCTACTTCCTTCATAGGGCATCGACTTATATCTATCCCATAATCTTCAAATATCTGTTTCGATCTTTTAATATATGTCAAGTCTGGATTTTTCTCTTGTGTCCTTTTATATGTAGTAAATCCATATTGATTTAATGTCGGTTCAAATGCCTTAAAATCCTTCACTTGTCTTTTCTTAGAAACAGCATTTACAACACATGCCGTTTTCTTACATGCAACAGATTCATCCTTAACAACCAGCATATTATCAAGCGGAATATGAATATAGTCTATCGCTGTTGCGGTTATCAAAGGAGCATATGCTGATAGTTCTACAATCTTGGCACCCTTCATATTGGGGATTCTCTTATACAAACCCATCGTAAGATATTTAATCATATGGTTATATAATTTTTTCCTGATAAAAATACATTCACCCTTTTTTGCTTTACCCGGATTTCTATATAACATTCTATATGTTATAGTTTTCCGCATACCTACAATTTCTTTTTCTGTTTTCTTATCAATTGTTTTCCATGTAATTGTTGCATCGTTTTCATAGAAATATTTCCTAAGTGAATCAGCATCCATTGCCGGTTTAATATTCTTCTCATCTGAACTATCCTTATCAACGCCATATTCAAACTTCATTAGAATAAAATCAAGACTACAATCTTTTTTATTTACTGTTACACCATGCATTCTGGCATACTCTGAAAAAATGCTCTCATTAATAACTGCTGTTTTATAATCAATGAACGAATCAACATATTCATCTTTATCTTCCTCGTTTGATTTATCTTTTGATAAGAACTTATATCCATTGGCTACTCTATAAACACTCGCCGCTTGAACACTCCGCACCTTGATCATTTTTCTCTCTGTATTTTGTATTTTCATCAACCTCCACTCTGCTATATTTTCATACTCTATTTATTAGGGAAAACAGACGATATTTAGACCTATTTTGAATTTTTGATAGCCGGTATATAAATGTGTACCCCTGATATAAAAATGAATTTTATATGCCTTTTCGTGCATTTTAACCCTTTATATACAATCAATCTAAGCTAACTTGAAATCACGATTTCTTTGGCTTTATTTTGCTTCCATTCTGCTAAATTGATAATCTGTGCCGGTTGTCTTCGGCTACATATCTTAATTTGAAATTCGTCCAGTTCCAAAAAGTCAAACACTTCATCGCCCGGCACATTACACAATGCAACTTCCTGTTCCATTGCTGTAATTGTCATATCAGACATAGATATATCCGTGACCGTATATACCTTATCCAATATCCGAATATATTTTATTTTTGTTATATTTGTTATTGAACTCACCTTACCCTTCCTGCTTTAACGTGTCCTATAATACTCTACCGCCTTTCTTAAATATATCCTTCTATATATAATATTCTCCATCTGATTTCTAATTTTGCATAAAAAATACCAACCATCGAATATTGACGGTTGGTATTCATTATATAAATTCATATATCTATTATGTCATTGCAATTTCCTTGTAAAATCATAATAAGCATCATTTTTGTCATCTCTAATTCTTCTAAGCTTTTCCATTGTAAAATTATACCATGAATCATCCAAGAAATAAGCAAACCAATAAAATAACGGATAGGTTCTTTTTAATATTGCTTTCGTTGTATCTCCACTATGAGAAATAATACTTGCTTCGTTATACATTTTATATTTTTCTTCAAAATCATATTTTTTATTCTTTATAATTCTACATTCTTCTGTTATCCATATCCCCTGCATATAGATGGGCGTACATTATAAATACTGCACTTATTATTATCTAAAAAATACATGCTGGTAAATCAGGGGGATTAATTGAATCTTTAAAAAAAGATTCATCTATATTATCTACTGATTTCGGCATAAATTCGTTAAGTTTCTTTATTATTTCTGGATGAACTTTTTCAATATGCTTTTTAACCGCCTTTGCTTTACTAATATAATCATTTATATTTATTTTTCTATATATTAATTCTTCCAATATTTGTAGAAATTCACTTTCAGAAATAAAGAAATAGTCATTGCAACATTGTGAACATCCCTTTCTACAATTATTACATATTCCTTTTTGAATACAAGCATTATTGTACTCATTATATGCTCTATATATATTTGCTAATTTACTTTCACCATTAATTCTGTAATGACATTTTTTTATATTTGATTCCGCTTCCACAGAAGCATCTATCGTTACGTTCCATTAAAAATCCTCCATATTGTATATCTTAGATTAAGAATACCACAACAACCGCCAATATTCAATTTTCAATGTACATTTATGACCTAATTTGAAAGTCTGTTTCATCAGGGGCGCCTGATAATACTTCATTTTTTAATTTTTCATTATTGGAGTTGAGAACTTTTGCACCCATGCGATGTGTTTCTTTTCCAACACCTGCAACTTGAGCTAGTTTTTTTGTTGTATCAATACGATTTTCGACCTTTACAAATTTGGTAAACCTTGATTTTGTTCAAATCTTTCTGAACGTCTATCTCCACCACTAGCTTGTTTTAAATTTTCTCTAGCTTGCTTTTCATACAATGAACGATACTTTTCAGCTCCGGCAATTCTCTGAATAGGAGATAAGTTACGTCTACCAAGCTGAATATCAAGCATCCATTCTTGACAGATATGTTATACTTTTTATAAAAGAAGGAGGTGGAATTATGAATGGTCATAATTTAGATTTTGACGAGCATTATCCCGTGGTAACAGATTGGAACGATTTAAGCAATTGCCCCTTTGCACGAAAATATTGGGTTAATCCATCCAATGTAAATCAAGAAAAAGATTATGAAAAGGGGGACTTTTTACGGGTATACTGTGATCATGATTTACGCTGGTGTGATGCTGAATTTGGATATGATTGTTGTCAAATTTGTACTGATCACCTAAACGAATAATTATCTTAATTGCGCTTTCTTTGCTACTTTCTTTGGCGCAGGCTTTTCACTTAGCGGAACCGCAATCTTTGATTGCGTTGTGTAGCTTAGTAGAAAAGGATGGTTTCAAAGAAAGTAGGATATATTAGTGGGAACATCCCACACCCTGTTAGTCAGCCAGCTTATCTTGCCGCCCCGGAGGGCGTCAATCTAATCTGTCCGCCTTTTTCGCTTGTGTGTCCTGTCAATTGCTTCGCACAGCTCGCAATATGCCAGTCCAACAAAGCGAAAATCATCTCTCTTTATTACATATTCTCTTTTAACGGTGGCACCCCGTAAAGCCTTGATTTTACTACATTCTTTCTTGATTTTAGGAAGGTCAACTTCCTAACTTACCTTCTTATGCTGATATTGCAAATTCATATTCATCCAATCAATCAGCAAATTTCTCATTCGCATACTTGGGATATAAATATTAATGGATTCCCCTTTTCGGATTCTACTTCTCCATATCCACTGAATCATTTCTGATAACCCATATAAATCTTCATTTATGCTAATTCCTCTTTGCAGGAAAAATTGAGTTATCCCCGGATGCAAATATACATTTACGCAATATGCCAAATTGTATGTGTCTGCATATTTATTCGTTGAACGGCAATTATAACTCACAAATTGACTTGAATACCCCTTGCCCTTCAGCTTTGCTTTATAGTCTTTAAATGTAGTCCACATAATGTTATCCGATTTTGCATTGACAATATTGGAAAAATAGTTATATAGATTCTTTTTGATTTGTTTGATACCATCTTGATTTATTCTTGCCTTAAACCAAGTGACCGATAGACCATTGATTTTTTGATATATATTATCATTCAGTTTACCATCATAAATATTAATCTTATCTAAGAAAACTGATGTATCTGGAATGTAATAGTTCGTAAGCTCATACTGTCCATCATTTTCCGAAATACTCTTTTGCTCATAATCAATTTTATACAAGTTAAAATAATTTTTCAAAATGCTTGCTTCAAACAAATATGTAAGTATATACACCTTATCAAATAATTCAAATATTTCAGGTGGATATCTCCATAAAAGTAATTTTTGATTAATATATATAAGGCTTCTGTTGTCCGCAAGTATTTTTATGTCATTATATTTTGTATCATAATTCAACTTTTCTTTATTCCATACAACAAAACCATCTTCATCCACTGTTACACAACCACTATCTTTCAGTAGTTTCATATCATCATTTCGAATATTATCATATGGTTCAACAACATTTAAGACCTCATCCAAGATCAATGTATAGTGACCCTTTTTGATATTTTCCCGGCTTTCTTCATCAAGGTGTTTGAACAGCTCATGTGTTGAAGCTATATCGTCTTGACAAGCTAACATCTCATTGATTGCTCCTAATTTACCATTTCCCTTATTTATCGGTTGCTTAAATTCTCTATCCGTATTTTCAATAATACGTTCTACCTCATCTAAAAATGGTGTTATATAGAGAAAATTATCAAACTTCTCTCTGTTAATATGTTGGATGCTCCAACTGGTTTTTCCTGATCCATAAGGGAATCTACTACTGTAATTTTGCTAATAATTCATTCCTCCAATCTTAAATCCCATATCCTTCTTCGTTCCATCTATCACACTGCTGCTTTGCCGATTCATAATCTGTAAACATCCGATTTTCCTTTACTTTTCCATGATTTTCGATGTTATAGCATAGTTCATCTTCACCATACAATTTGTGCATATAGAAAATGCACAATACTTTCAATGGCTTGTCTTTCTTTGATTTCACAACCCATTTGAATCTTTTCTTCTTGCCGTTTATATAACATTTACGCCCCACCAAATGTACTTCCTGACCTACGTCGAATTTATTGTCAATCTGAATCATTTTTTTCACCTCTCTTTCAATTTAATTTAGGCACACCACCATAAAGGTAATGCGCCTGTCTATCCGTACTATATAAGTAATCAGTATCTTCACTGATAATTGTTTTAATAAAAGGGGATTTATACGCATCTACATTAGATAACATAGTAACCAATCTCATTCATTGGCAGACTTGCTACTCTCACCGTAAGTATATCTCTGTTAATAATATATTCTCCACTCGGAGATTGATTTTACTGATTTGATTATTGAGTCATACCTTTACAATATTCTTTTAAATTTGGCATTCTCTTTAAATTACGCACAATGCTAATTGCATCATCAATTTTAATAATATCTTTCTCTAACTCTAACATTTGATCAATTGTATCAGTTCATAATTAGAATCTAATAAACATATTCCATTCTCATAATTCTGTTTTATAATATTGACAAATTCTTCTGTTAATTCAGCTTGTGTCATGTCATTGTATTTCTTATTATTAGAAATTCTCTTGACATTTACCGCTTGTGTCCTACCGGTTGTGTCTTCTCCAATTTCAAATTCCACAATGTCATTCTGATTTAAAGACTTCCGACCTTCCGTAGTAATGTTGGAGTAATGCACAAATACATCACTTCCTACTTCATCTGTGATAAATCCATAACCTTTTGCATCGTTGAACCACTTAACTTTTCCTGTTTTCATTTCTTAAATTCCTCGCTTTTTGTTATTTTTCTTCCATGATATAAGGCAGTAATGAGAAAATATCTCGTAATTCCTTTTATCATTCAAACTGAATGACCTCTATATTATTGTTCTCTCTTTCCTTGCATAATCTAACGCACATTCTTCCATCAGGATTTTCTATGTGATATAGAATTTATTTTTTAATTATCAAGGTACATATTCTCAAAATTTTAATGGAAATTGTTGAGTGATATACTCAAAAGACTTTTTATTTGAATTGAATAAATCTAATATATCTGCTATAATATGTTTTGCATAATATTACATATGTACAGATGAAAGTCTGTGCAAACATTGGATATTGCTAGTATCCAATTTGCTAAGTCGGATTTGCTAGATCCGACTTTTTTATTTCCATATCTGAATAGTAACACCTTGTTTCTCATCCGTCAAGCATTTTTATACATTTTTTTTGCAGAAATTATTGTATTTTTTTTATTTTATTGTATGTTTTAAGTTGTATAAATATATTTTTACCGCATAAACATCCATATTTTTTATTATTATTGTATGGATATATTGTTTTTTTGTGTGTGGCGTATTATAATTGTATATATTAAATTGTATAAAATAAGAAATTCCATATAATTATCTTGTAGAAAAAGAGGTCATACAAATGCCATTTGCAAAAAAAACACCTAGATATAATAAAATGCAAAAATTATTTATTGACGGAAAAGAAATAACTTTAATAGAACATCTTCAAGAATTACGAACAAAAAATAAAATAACAAAGAAAAAAATATCTAACATAGTTAAACAAAACGATACCTGGTATTCTCAAATTGAGCGAACGGAAAAAATGGTGATGATAATCGTCAAAAAACTATTTATAAACCTGATTTGATTAATATAATATCTATTGTTAAATATGGTGCAAATAATATATCTGAATTAGGAAATTATAAAGCGCAAAGCGAAGTATATCTTGACAAAATAATAAAAGCTGTACCTCTTGAAGAATCCTCGATTCCTCTGGAATGGTATCAATTGCCTAATTCAAGAACACCTGAAGAACAAGAAAAACTATTTGAATCTTTGATGGATTCTATAAATACATCACTACGTCAATCATTTTATAATCTTAAATACAATGACAAAAATGATTATTTAAATAAACTTAAGGAAATTAATGCCTCATTAAAACTTGACGTATGTTTATTATTTCACTTGCAGGACTTCCATTTTCGGAATTTTTATATGAAGCAGATCAAAATAGAATTGACACTTTATTAAAATCTATCATGGAAACAATGGATCATAGAGAAAACACTTCAACAGAAAACAATACATCCACTAATTATTTTTATTATAATGAAATTTTAGATAAAATAAAAAATTATATTGAAATTGCCAAATATACAAGAAGAAATAGTTTTGAAATTCTACCTGTTGATGATATGTTTCCTAATAATCCTAATCCCCCAAAATGATATTTATATATCAAAAGTTTTATATAAAGGTCTGGC
>ENA-OQEN01000471-OQEN01000471.1-human-gut-metagenome-genome-assembly--contig:-NODE-471-length-17676-cov-1.660095_pt1 | contig 17676 bp, 18 predicted proteins | sample MGYA00242791_ERZ504627 | MGnify/ENA primary metagenome ERZ504627 (study PRJEB26092, sample SAMD00036316) | human gut metagenome | host: Homo sapiens | study: EMG produced TPA metagenomics assembly of... | reverse complement strand
AACGAGACAATGCGCTCATGAATATTTGAAACTTTGGGATCTCCTGTTGCTGATGAGAGCCCGTTCAGGGCGGTCAGAATGTAGGCATAATCATCCTGCGAAATGACATGGTTGCATAGAGTGAACCTCTCTGTCAATTCATAGCCGCCGGTTGTTCCGGTGAACGCTACAACCGGTATGCCGGCGGCGCACAGTGAATCGATGTCCCTCTGTATAGTACGGACCGAAACTTCAAAACGGCTGGCCAGCTCCTTTGCAGAGGTTCGCCCGTGATTCATGAGGAAAACCGTTATCGCGTATAGTCTCTCCGACTTCATTGATACCACCTGCATCTCCATAATCAAGGCTCAAGCTCGAGCGAGGGCTAGGGCGGGGAGATAAAACATATGTACAAATAGGGCAATCTGCATTATAATTGCGAAAACGCGCCAAATATTTGAGCGGCAGAAATGAGAGGAGGGGTAAAAAGCACATATACGGAATCGAGTACAGGACGGACTGCAAACCAATGTCGCCTGAGTGTGACAATAAGTCAAGCCTGTTGTTTGAGCGTTGTGCCGAGGCTGCAGATGCTGCAGGATATTTTAGGAGGTGTTACAAATGAAGAACCGGAAAAGACCATTGGCGGATGATAGACAAAGCGGAACATGTTTTATTTCGTATGTGGACGAGGACGGATTCCCGGTCACAAAGGCGATGTTGCCGCCGAGAGAGAGGAACGGTATCAAGGAGCTGTGGTTTTCCACAAACACATCATCGAACAAGGTGAAGTCATTCAGGAGAAACAATAAAGCCGGAGTTTATTTTATGGACAGGCGTTTTTTCAGGGGTGTCAGCCTTTCGGGGACGGTGGAAGTGCTGGAAACGGCTGAGGCAAAAATGAGGATATGGAGAGAAGGCGACACCTTGTATTACAAGGAGGGCGTGAACGATCCGGACTACTGCGTGCTAAGATTTACGGCCGCTCGGGGGAGCTATTACAGCGACTTCAAGTCGGAGCGTTTTGAAATACCGGGGCCTTCAAGCGAGGAGCGCTGAATATATATGTCAATTTGACTGCTTGCGCAACCTCTACAAAAGCGGGCGATAAAATATGTGCTATTATTTAGATTGACAAAGAATAATGCGAAGAATATAATGTAGCTGTAAATATTGACAATGTGAGCTCCCGTGACAAACTGCTTGACCAAAATTGCACATCAGACGGGGGCTATTATTGTACGCACCTATTGAAACGTTAAAATAAACAGTATTAACGATTCAATAAAACCAATATGTGCGAAAGATGAGTGGGATATGAAAAAAGTCAGCATAAAAGACGTTGCAAAGGAAGCTGGAGTGTCTCCAACGACCGTATCCTATATCCTGAATAATAATAAAAACGTCTCCATTACGCCGGAGACAAGGGACAGGGTGCTTGCGGCGGCGGAAAAGCTGAAGTACGTGCCCAGCCAGGTCGCCAAGACCCTGGGCTCAAGCAGGGTGTTGGGAAAGACACAATCTAAATGATCGGGGTCGTGATCCCACAGACAGAGGACACAGCAGCGGACGCTTACATCATGCTGAGCAATCCCTTTTACAGCACTTTTTGAGCGCGGTGGAATATGAGATGCGCCGGGCTAACTACCATGTCCTGGTCACCGGCACCAACAGGGGACAGAGCTACATTGAGGTAGTGAAAAGCCGCGCCCTTGACGGAGTCATAATAATCGGCATGTACCCGTCTGAGGACGTGGAGGAGTACAGGCGCTTCAACATCCCCACGGTCCTGGTTGACTGCTACGGCAGCTCGGGAGAGGGCTTTTACAGCATTCGCACGGACGACAGGCTCGGCGGATACATGGCGACGAAATATCTGCTGGATATGGGGCATCGCAGCATCGCTTTCGTTTCAGGCGAGATCAAAGAGGACGGCGTCAACTACATGCGCTACCAGGGCTATCTTGACGCGCTCAATGAATTCGGAGTCAAGTGCGACGCCCGCCTGACATTTGACGGCTATGTCGGCTTCAGCTACGGCGCCGAAGCGGCTGAGACCATAGCAAGGTCAAACAGGCGCAGAAAGCAGAAGATAACGGCAGTGTTCGCCACGTCGGACATAACGGCCATCGGCCTTATAAAAGGGCTGAGTGAGAACGGGCTCTCCGTGCCGGACGACATCTCGGTCATGGGTTTTGACGACATAGATTACGCGGAGATGTGCGTGCCCGGCCTTACAACGGTGCGGCAGAACATAATCCTGAAAGGCCATGAAGCCGCAAAGCTGATTATAAAGGCCATGAACGGTGAAGAGGCCGCGAGCGAGACGATAATCCCGATGCAGTTGGTGGAGAGGTCTTCTGTAAAGAAATTAGAGATGTACACGGAGGTAACATGAAATACAAGCACATTCCGGGCGGACTGTTCCCCCACTTCGACTGCGGCTTTGAGCGCAGCCCGCTATGGGCGGAGCCGGGAGCGGAGCTCTCCATCGGCTGCAGGCTTGACTCGGGTGCGGAACGGCTTGCGCTGAACGTATTGCACGCAGGAGAAACTCATATACTTGATGGTGAGCTGGTAAATACCAACGACCTTGGGCAAAAGTATTTTAGCTTCACCATGACGGCTCCGCTGACGGGCGAAAGTTTTGGCTATCGCTTCGTTTCGGAAACCGGAGAACTCAGCAAAACATATACTTGCCCGCTGACACAACGCAGGAGGCTCCCGTTCGCGGGAAGCTGCCGCTGCGAAAACGGAATTTGGGCGGCCTATGGAACGGATACACTGGAAGTCGGACTGAAAATTGAGCTATTCCCATGTATCCGTTTGATTTTGACAACTAACTTTAACGTTAAAATAAACAATAAATCAGAAATATACGAACAATTTAACTCAAATTGTGAACTTGCCGGGGAAAACGGGCAGCTCCGGCTGCGCAAAGACGGGCGCACGCTGCTTGAAATAGAGGACGAAATAGAGGTCCGAGTGTCCGGCGGGAGAGTGATTGAGCTCGGCTTCGGGCTCCGCCTTCCCGGCAAGGCCGCATATGGTTTTGGAGAAAAATTCGACCGCGTGGATCAGGCGGGACTCAAGCCCCTCAACTACGTCGTTGAGCAGTATTCGCATCAGCAGGACAAAAGCTATATGCCGGTGCCGTTCATGTTCACGGACGCCGGTGTCAGCTTTTTGCAGACGGGGTATTCGCGCTCGCAGTTTGATTTGAGCCGGGGCTCAGACGGGACGCTGCTCTCCGCGGATATCTCCTGCAGCTGCCCTGAGGGAGACGTCCTATACGAGGCCGTGATCAACGAGGGGACGCCAGCCGAGCTGATAAGGCATACGCGGAAGAGACGGGGTATCCCTCGCTCCCGCCGGAATGGGCGTTCGGGCCGTGGATGTCGTCGAACGGCTGGAATACGCAGGCCGAGGCCGAGGAACAGCTTGACAGAATGAGCGAGACCTCGATACCGGCAGCGGTGATGGTGCTTGAGGCCTGGAGCGATGAGGAGACGTTCTACATATGGAACGACGCCGAGTACGAGCCAAAAGAGGACGGCGGGGCGTTCAGGTACGAGGACTTCAGCTTCCGCCGGGACGGAAAATGGCCGGACCCGATGGCCTTTGCAAACAAGCTGGAACAGGCCGGAGTCAAGCTGGTGCTGTGGCAGATACCCGTCATCAAGTATGAGCGGGCGGAGCACGGCAGACAGCTGGACCTTGACGAAAAATACGCCATTGAGAACGGGCTCTGCATTAAAAACGGCGACGGCAGCCCATACCGGATAACCGAGATGTGGTTCGGCAATTCCCTGATGCCGGACTTCACGAATCCAGAGACCCGGCGCTGGTGGTTTGAAAAGCGCAGATATCTGACAGAGCAGATGCACGTGGCCGGATTCAAGACGGACGGCGGCGAGTTCCTGTTCGACCCCGAGGCGTACAGCTCCGACGGGAGCACGGGATATGAGCTGCACAATGAGTATCCGCTGCTGTACGAGGGTGCTTACCACGAATTTATGGATGAGACCATCGGACGCGGAAAGGGCCTTACATTCAGCCGTGCAGGCTTCACGGGGGCGCAGAAGTATCCGGCTCATTGGGCGGGAGACCAGGTGTCGGAGTTCTCAGAGCTGAGGGGACAGCTCGTCGCCGGCTTGTCGCTGGGACTGACGGGGGTGCCGTTCTGGGGATTTGACATAGGCGGCTTTGCCGGAAATTTCCCGAGCACGGAGCTGTATCTGCGCTCTGCCGCCTTCGCCGCCTTCGCGCCGATAATGCAGTTCCATTCCGAGCCAAGGTACGGCCAGTACTACATGACCGAACGCGAGCACTGGAACAACGACCGCAGCCCCTGGAACATGGCGGAGGCAAACAGGGACGAGAGCATAGTCCCGATATACCGGCTGTTCGCCAATCTGAGGATGAATCTGATGCCTTATATCCTCGGCGAGGCGAGATACAGCAGCCGGACGGCCAGGCCGATGATGGCGCACCTCATCTACGATTTCCTTGAGTCGGACGGCGATGCCGTAATAGACATCGAAGACGAGTATATGTTCGGCCGCAGCCTGTTGGTCGCCCCCATAATAACAGAGGGCGAGAGCTCAAGGAGCATATATCTGCCCCGCGGACGCTGGCTGGATCTCTGGACGGGCGAGACGATAGAAGGCGGCGTAAGAGTGGAGAGAGCGTGCGGGCTGGACAGGATACCTGTTTTCGTTAAATACGGCTCCGTGCTGCCTGTCGGCCTGAATGGGGTTATGTGTATGGGTACCACGACGCGGAAGGCCGGATGGGCAACACACTGGGCAAATACGAGAATTTCGCGCTTCTGATATACGGCGGTATGGCGGAAGCGGATATAGAGGACGACGCAGCCGGAAAGTTCCGCCTGAGCTGGTCAAGCGGGAGACCGGTGACAGAGGCGAGAGGCGCTGCCCTGTTTCCATATTTCTTATGGAAGAGGGACTGCCCTGCCCGGACGGAGACAGCCGCGTCGGAGGGAACATTTTTGGACGCAGCATGAACGGTGTCAGAATAGAGTAAGGCTCTTGGGGGAGGTAAACGTGTCAGAATATTTGGTAACGGGAAACGAATACGTGTCGCTGCCCACGATCAGGCAGAGAGACGGGGCGATAGAGAGCCTGAGCTTTCTGCACATGGGCGCAAAGGGCATGATAGAGCTCTGCGGCGGTCCTGATAAGCCGCTTATAGCGCCGTTCGCGGAGATAAATGGCCTGAGCATGCCCGAGGGAGCCTGCGGTGGAAGCGCCTCAACAGCTGGGTGCCGCAGTTTGAGGCCGAATACGGGGCTGCAAGCTGGAGGGGACCTTGCTGGCGCCGATTGGAGAGCGGGGCTTCGGGTACAGGCTGGTACTCAATGCCGGGGCCGACGGCGTGGGATACAAGCTGGGCGTGAACGGCTGCTGGCTGAGGCGCTGCACTCCGTGAACGAGAGCAAGCCCATAGCTACCGAAAAGCACGTGTATGCGAGCGGATGGAACCACAGCTTTGTGATGGATATGCGTCCGGGCCTGTCGCTCTTTGCCTTCGCTCCGATATTCACCGAAGACAGAACTACCTGCGGCGTGCAGGACTGGTTTGAAAAGCGCGGAGATCAGGTCTGCTTCGGCCTGGAGCTCCACGGGCGGCTTGAGCCGGGTGAAAGCAAGGAATTGTGCATATGGTTCGGCCTCGGCTTTGAGGAGGTCGCAGCTTCTACCTCGCGAAGGAGATGCTGCGCCAGGGTTACAAGGCCGAGCTGCAAAAGACCCTTGATTGGTTGGCAAAGCGAGAGCGCACCGTCGGTGACACAAAGCTGGATGAGACGCTGAACCTGAACATGTTTTTCAGCTATTTCTTCGGCGGCGGGCTGACGCTGGACACGGAGGAGTTCGTGCTCGTGACCTCACGGAGCCCGCGCTATTACGTCAGCGCGGCGTACTGGGACAGGGACAGCCTGCTCTGGAGCTTCCCGGCAATCCTCATGGCGGACAGCGAGACCGCAGCCGAGATGCTCCGCTATGTGTTCACAAGGCAGATAAGGAACATAGGCGTCCACAGCCGCTTCATAGACGGCACGCTGCTCGAACCGGGCTTTGAACTTGACGAGCTCTGCGCTCCCATAATAGCGCTGGGCATGTATGTGGAGAAGACCGGGGACAGCTCAATACTCAACGAGGACTGCGTCAAGCGCGGCGCCGACAGGATACTGAAGCTGCTGAGTACAAAGCGCAGCTCAGAGGCCGCCCTGTACGAGACCTTCCTTCAGCCGACGGATGACATGCGCAGCTATCCATATATCTGTTACGACAATGTGCTGGTGTGGTACATACTTGGGAAGCTCGACGCACTGTATCCCGGCAGATGGCAGGGCCTGACGGAAGAGGCCGGAGCGGTGAGGGCTGCGATCATGGAGCACGGCGTGAAGGAAAAGGACGGAAAGCCGATGTTCGCCTGGTCGGTAGACCTGAAGGGCGGATGGGACATATATGACGAGCCGCCCGGGAGTCTCCTGCTGCTGCCGCACTACGGCTTCTGCGGCATGGATGACGAGATCTGGAGAAATACGGCCGAGGTAATACGAAGAAAGGACTACCCCTACTCCTTTGCGGACTGCCCGATAGCAGAGATAGGATGCCCGCACGCGCCGCATCCCTGGGTGCTGAGCATATCCAACAGCCTGCTCTCGGACAGAAAGGAGCAAGCCGGAAAGCACCTTTCGCTCTGCATTATGGACAACGGCATAGCTGCGAGAGCGTCGATGAGTACACAGGGAGAGCAGGACCGGCGATGCCTTTGCCACATGCGCGGGCTTTTTGGCATACGCCATAGACAGCGCCTTCGGCGGGAGAAAGCGGGTGATGGAGTGAAGATCCTGCCTTGGGTGATAGAAACCGAAGACTGCGGCAAGGAGAGCCGTGAGTTTCGGGAGAGCATATTCTCGCTCGGCAACGGATACATGGGTACCCGGGGCTATCGTCCTGAGCAGCCCGGGGTCCACAGCGCATGGCGTTCTACCTTTATTTCCGGCTTTTTCGAGTACATCCGCCCGGGAATAACAGACATGGTGAATCAGCCCGACTTCTCGGCGACGGAGATCAGGATATCGGGCCGGCCTGTTGCGGAGCTTGGGATCTCGGAGTGCGTACAGAGGCTGCACATGGATAGCGGCCTTGTCGAATGGGAGTATACGGCGGAGGCGGACGGAGCGCTGTGCGCGTGCGGGTAGAGAAATTCCTGAGCATGGCAAACAGGCACACGGCGGCCATGAGGTTCACGCTTACCCCAAAGAGCTCGGCTGTGGACTGCTCGGTAGCCGTAGGCTGGACGGGGCAGTCAGGAACCTGCCCATTGCAGACAACCAGCTTCAGGACAACACAGAATTTGCGCGTATCTGGGGAGAGCTGGACACAAAGCCGCTTGAGGGCGGCGGGATGCTCACCGCAAAAACTTCTGAGAGCGGCCGCGTAACGGCGATGTGCTTTTCGGCCAGTTGCGCCGGAGACGCAGTGTGTTCAAGAGAACTGCGGGAAGATTATGTGGGCAGCCGCTTTGAAGCAAGGCTTGAGCCGGGCCGCAGCCTCACAGTTGAAAAGCTCATTTCCGTCGCCTGCTTCAGAGACGGCGCGGAGCCTGAAAGAATCGCGTATGAAGCCCTGAAAAGCGTGGAGTCAAAGGGATTTGACGGCATGCTCGAGGATACGCAGCGGGCCTGGTCAGAAATATGGAGCGACCTGGATATCAAGCTCACCGGCTGCGACGAGTGGCAGGGAGCCCTTCGCTATAACATCTTTCAGCTCATCCAGTCCACGCCGGAGGGCGACGGCAGGGCCAGCATAGGTGCAAGAGGCTTGACTCACGGCAGATACAAGGCTGTTATTTCTGGGATACCGAGATATTCATGCTGCCCATGTTCACCTGCATGAGACCCGGCGCAGCCGCAGCCTGCTCGAGTACAGGTACAACACGCTCGACGACGCCGTCAAGAGCGCGGAAGGTTTTTCGGCAAAGGCGCGAGATATTCCTGGATGTCGGCCGACACAGGCTTTGAGCAGTGCGAGACCTGGGATACCGGCTGCTGCGAGATACACATAACGGCAGACATTGCCTACGCCATAGGCAGCTATTGCAGGCAGACGGGAGACATGGGCTTCCTTCTCGACTGCGGCTGCGAGATACTGGTACAGACGGCCAGATACTGGACCGACCGCTTCAACTATTGCCCCGGCGAGGACAGGTACCATCTGCTGTTTGTAAAAGGGCCGGACGAATACTGCGGCGTGACCACCGACGATTTCTACTCCGTAAGAATGGCGGCCCATAACCTGCGCCTTGCGGCGGAAGCGGTGGATACGGTCAAACGCGGATTCCGCAAGAAGTGGGAGAGCCTGCGTGAAAAGCTCGCTATTGACGACAGTGAGCCGGAAAAATGGCTGGAGATCGCCAAAAAGACCTCTCAGCGCTACGACGCGGAGAAAAAGCTCTGGATCCAGGATTCGACATTCGAATACCTTGAGCCCTTGGATATAGAGGCACACAAGACCGGGAATCTGCCGCTTTATAGAACCATCAGCTTTGACAGGCTCCAGAGATATAAGGTCCTCAAGCAGCCCGCGGTGCTCATGTATATGGCGCTCATGCCGGAGGAATTCAGCATGGAAGAGCTGCGTGCCGCCTGGGATTACTATGAGCCCAAGACCCTGCACGACTCTACCCTCAGCTTTGGCATACACGCCATGCTTGCAGCAAGGCTGGGGCTGGAGGATAAGGCCGTGAGCTACTTTGAAAAGTCCCTGTTCCTTGATCTCAAGGACGTGATGTCTAACACGGGACACGAGGGGATACACACGGCATCTCTCGGTGCGACGTGGCAGGCGATGGTGTTCGGCTTTTGCGGACTGAAACAGCAGGGCGGACGACCGGTGTGTGAGCCTAGACTGCGGCGGGCATCGAGTCTGTTGAGTTCAGCGTACAGTGCGAGGGCAAACGATTCGCAGTACATATAACCGGACAAGAAGCAAATATTGCCGAAGTATGCAAATTTTAACGTTAAAGTTATAATTAATTCTCCCTGTAGAGAGCCGTCCTGCTCGCGGTCGGCACGACAACGGGGGGAGTTGATCGATAAAACAACATCATCAAAAAGTCAGGAGGAATCAAAAAATGAAGAATTGGAAGAAGCTATTGTCACTGTGCCTTGCGCTCATCATGATGCTTGGCCTGCTATCGGCTTGCGGCCAGGAGCCGACCGAAACGAGCGAGCCGCCCGCCGATGTGACAGACGCAGCCCCCGCAGATACCGGCGAAGAAGCCCCCGCTGTCGAGGACGTCTACGCTATGGAAGGCTCGGTCACGATAGCCTATCCCGAAGGTGAGACGGCTGAGATCCAGCCCGTGCTCGAGGCCTTCCGCGCCCAGTATCCGAACATCGAAGTCGTTGAGGAGCCCTTTGCCGGTTCTGAGTCCGGCGCATTCAACGAGTATCTTGCCCAGACGGCGGCCGCCAACAGCATGCCCGACCTGATGTGGCTTGACTGGAACGATTTTGCCCCCGAGGTCGCTAGCGGGTTTGTGTATGATATCACCGACCTGTTCTTCTCAGACCCCGAGTCCGAATATGTCCCCTCCGGCATGACCGATCCCTACACATACGGCGGCAAGCTCTACGCCCTGCCCTGCCAGATGAATGCCATGGCATAACGATGAACCTCGATATGCTCGATGAACTGAATATTGAGAAGCCGGGCTATGACTGGACGATGGATGAGTTCATTGAGATCGTTAAGAAGGGCATCACGGCCAATACTGTCGGCGCCGCCACTCTTGAAGATCTCGACAACGTCTATTCCGCTCAGGCCGAAGGCTGGTGGTATCCCGCCTACGACTTTGTCAACCAGAAGTTCGACTTCACCAATATGTGGGTCCCGGCCATGAACAGGCTGGCTGAGCTGCGCGCAGTCCCCGGCCTTGAGGCTGGATCATGCGCTACCCGAAGCTTGAGGACGACACGACCTCCCTTGACTCCGAGTACGTCGCCAAGTTCGGCGAGGCCGGCAAGGACGACAATCACTATACCTTCAAAAACGGTCTGGCCCTGCTTTGCACCAACGCCACCTACAACGATAACTGGATGCGCAACGAGTGCCAGGTCAACTGGGACTACTGGCCGTATCCGCGGGTAGATGAGAATACCCCGACCTACACCCCCATCCACGTCGACTGCGCCTACCTCACCAGCACCTGCGCCGACCCGCAGGCCGCCTTCCAGCTGCTCAAGTGGCTGACCTACGGTGTCGAGGGCAACCTCCAGAGGCTTGATATCTTCGCGGCACGCAGCGATGGCGAGTTCGCCGGCGAGACGACCACTCTGCTCAAGACCTGGTTCATGCCCTGCACGCAGCACCCGGATGTTGTTGCCAAGTTCAGCGAGAACCCGAACGTGACCGAGGGCCTCGCCGCCCTGTACGAGAGCCTTGAGTACTCCATCCGCGGCGACATCAACAAGATAATCCCGGGTTACAACAACATATTTAATGATGAAGTCAATGCTCTGCTCAACTCTGTACGTCAGGGGCAGGCAAACGCGGCTGACGTTGCCCCTCAAATCGACGCGCTTGTGAATGCCGCTCTGGCCGAGCAGCTCGAGGCATTTAACGCTAAAGTCGGAGAATGATCCGGGTCAGAGCCTGAAAATTCGATAAGACGCAAGCATACTAGCTGACAGCAAGCCCTGCCGCCTCAGTATTTTACTGCGGCGGCAGGGCGAACGAAGCAAGATCGGGGAGGGTATGAACATGAAGAAAGTCGCAAAGGCTGCATCCGCGCTGCTGGCAGTACTGCTGGCTATCTGGGTGGCGGCAACTGCCGTGATCACGAGCGCGGAAGCAGGAGATCTTGACAGCCTGGCTGCCCAGATCCAAAGAGAGTATATTCTCTCCGATGACGAACTGGCAGAGACGCAGCTCAGTCTCCTGAAAGGAGCCGCGGGCAGCCTTGAGTTTGACGGGGGCAGAGAGCTTGCAGCCGAAGTGGAGTATGAATTCAGCCTTGAGGTAGATAGGGCTGGTGAATACTGGATAGCTGCAGTATATGCAGCCTATGAGGATAACGCCTTTGAAAACCAGGTACAGGTCGGAGTGAATTCCGATGTACGCACCGTGGTGCTTCCGTTTTTATGGGCGGACACCCGCGATGACTTGATCGATAGATACGGGAATGAGATACAGCCGGAGCAGTATCAGCTGCCGTATTCCATATACTACTTTGAAGAGTATGAGGACTTTACCCGCTCGCCAATAGAGTATGAGCTCAACGAGGGAGAGAACATCATCACCATCGTTCCGATGAACCAGCGCATCAAGCTGTTTGCGCTGTATGCAGTGGAACCGCATGAGACGCCGGATTATGAGGATTATCTTGCAATGCATTCCGGAGCGGAGGACTATTCCGGTCCGGCAATAACTATACAGGGAGAATACTTCAGAGCAAAAAACGACAGCGCCATACGTGCAGCAAGTGTGCAGAACGCGTCTCTGACGCCGTACAGCCATATGGAAAGCTGCTGAACGCAACAGACGACAAGTCCAACAAGCGCATTGGCAGGAGCTGCACTATGAGGTGGAAGTGCCGGAGGACGCTTTTTATTATCTATCCTTCAAATTCAGTCAGCCATTGAAGACTGGCGGACTGTCGTACAGGACCGTGGAAGTGGACGGCGAGGTGCCGCATACGGGGCTTATGGACATAGGCTTCCGGAACACGGGCATGAACACTTACGAGAACTACACGGCAGGCGGGGATGAGCCTGTGCGCATATACCTCACTGCCGGAATACATATCATATCGATCAAAGTTACGGCCGGCCTATAGACGAGCCGTATCACAGACTGATTGATGTTATTGCCGATATCAATGAGACGGGACTGACGCTTAGCCGCATTCGCGGCAGCAGTTCCGGCTCTGGCAAGGCCACAGACTCCAACAGGACCTGGGATGTGTTTCAGTACATGCCGGACATAATCGACCGGACCCAGGGCTGGATAGACGAACTGACGGAGATATACAACGAACTTGGATCGCTGACGGACGGCAACCCATCGTTTGCGGCGGACATTATGCTTGCCGTTCAGAACCTCGAGCGTTTCATGTCCAAGCCGAGAGAAATACCGAACAGGCTGAGCCTGCTAAATGACGGCTCAAATTCCGCGGCGCAGCTAGCCGCGAAATCGCTGACGAACATATATGACCAGAATGTGAGCTTCGACTGCATGTATTTGCATTCAGCGTATGAAGAGCTTCCGTCGCCGTCGACAAATATTTTTGAGAGAGCCGATGCCTCGCTCAGGCAGTTCCTGTTTTCCTTTTCTCCCATAATGAATGAATCGGACGGCGTGAGTGAAGATGCGGACACGCTAACCGTCTGGGTAAACAAGTCGAGCGCATATGTCGAGACCATGCGGAGAATAACCTCCGAAGATTTTACCATGAAGACGGGCATAGACGTCTCATTTGCAATTATGCCGGACGAGAAAAAGGTGACGATGGCCAACTCCACCGGAGACACGCCGGATATTGCGCTGGGACTGAGTTATTACAGGCCCGCCGAATTTGCTATGAGGGGCATGGCGCTCAATCTGTTGGAGTTTGACGACTTCATTGACTGGTACGCAGAGGAATTCAATCTTGAGACCCTGACTCCCATGGCCTATGAGGACGGTATATACGGCGCGGCGGAGACGCTGGACTATTACGTGCTGTTCTACAGGAAGGACATACTCGACTCGCTGGGGCTGAGCGTGCCTGACACCTGGGACGACGTAAAGGCGATGATGCCGACGCTTTTGAGCAACGCGATGAATTTCTATCTGCCGTTAGCCAAGAACCCGAGCTATAAGGGCTTGGAAACATTTTCATGCTTTATAACTCAAAATGGCGGAGACCTGTACACTGCTGACGGCTGCTATGCCAACTTCAGCGATCCTAATACTCTTAAAGGATTGAAGGAGATGACGGAACTGTACAGTGTCTACGGTATGGCTCAGAACGTTCCGGAGTTTTTCAACGCCTTCCGCTCGGGTTATATACCCATAGGTGTGGCGACATCGGAGGTGTATGTCAAGCTCAAGATGAGCGCACCGGAGCTTAGTGGGCTCTGGGACATCGCTCTTGCACCGGGACAGTGGTGGATGGGAGATTCGCCGTGACCAGCCGGCGGACACAACGGTCGCATGATCTTTTCAAACACCAAAATGAAGGATGAGGCCTACGAGTTCCTCAAGTGGTGGCTGTCCTCCGAGACGCAGATCAAGTATGCAAATGAGATGATAACAAGGTACGGGTCGGACTACATCTGGAACACTGCTAATCTGGACGCCTTTGCTCAGATGGCCTACCCTCTTGCACACAGGGAGATCATACTTGAGCAGTGGCAGTATCAGAAGGAGATACTCAGGCATCCGGCGAGCTATATAGTAGAGCGCTCACTCAGCACGCTGGATACAGATCGTCACAGAGGGGCAGTCGTTCCGGCCGATGATCGATGAAGCAACGCTTGTTTCGAACCGGGAGATGCAGAGAAAGCTGACAGAGTTCGGGTACTTTGATGAGGACGGCAATAAGTTGAAAGACTACAATATCAACATTGTAAACGACATCATTGCCGAATGGGAAGCGAGAAAGGAGGCGGAGCAATGACCGCCGTAAGAGCGATAAAAAACGGAATATCCTCGATTATCGGAAAAATGGATAAACACGCTGTATTCTGGCTGCAGCTCCCGTTTATCGTCCTCTTTCTTCTTTTCATTATTATCCCGACAGTTGTGGCCTTCGTGCTGTCTTTTACGGATTTCAACTCCATTCAGAGCCCTAACTGGTGGGGGCGGAAAACTACATAAATATCCTCACCAATGACGACGTTTTTGCGGGGCACGCCCTGCCGAACACGATAAAATTCGCTATTATCGTAGGCGTGTTTGGATACATACTATCCTTTGTTTTGGCCTGGATATTGGCGCAGGTACCGCGCGTGCCGCGTACTATCATGGCGGCCATGCTCTACCTGCCGTCCATGACCGGCCCCACCATGATGCAGAACGTGTGGCAGATTATCTTCGCAGGAGACAAGGTTGGCTACCTTAACGCACTGCTGCTAAAGCTGGACATTATACAGACACCCATAATCTGGCTATCAGATTCAAACTACATAATGACAATAATGATAGTAGTTTCTCTCTGGAGTTGTATGGGCATAGGCTTTTTGTCTATGCTGGCAGGCATTCTGAACGTTAACCGCGAGCTCTACGAGGCTGCGCACATAGACGGCGTGTCGAACAGGCTGCAGGAGGTCATCTATGTGACGATACCGGCCATAAAGCCGCACATGATGTTTGGCGCGATAATGTCGATAGTGAACGCTTTCCAGAATGCCAACATAGGCGTCCAGCTCTCCGGCGCGAATCCCACGCGGGATACGGTGGTCAGCTGCTTATAACGCACGCGGATGAGCACGCTTTCGTTCGGTATGAGATGGGGTACAGTGCGGCGATATCAGTCATCGTTCTGATCATCATATGGGTCATATCTCAGCTGTCCAAAAAGGTGTTTAAGGATAAGGAGGCGGCGTGATGAAACAAAGAGAAGCAACCGCATCCGTATCACGGGCATTAACCCCACGCGCTTTGACAGGAGCCAGATCAAATTCTATTTGATATTGCTTCCTATAATGGTGTTCATGTCCTTCCCCTTGATTTTTATAGTATGCAATGCATTCAAGCCGCTTGACGAGCTGCTGAACTATCCTCCGAACCTGATAACGCTCAGGCCGACGCTGCAAAACTTCCAGAGCCTTATCGCAACTTCGGACAACAAGGCCATACCTGTGTCGAGGTATCTTTTCAACAGCGTTATATCGACCATGGCAGTTATGATTCTGTCGGTGCTCATAACTGCTATGGCAGCCTACTGCATGTCGAAGAAGAGATATAGGCTGAAGAACATATTGTTCGGCATCAACGAAGCGGCGCTTATGTTCGTTTCTGCGGCCGTAGCCATACCGCGGTATATCATCATGAGCAAACTGGGGTTTACCGACACGATCTGGGCTCAGATAATACCTCTTCTGGCTTTACCGGTGGGTCTGTATCTCGTCAAGCAATTCATTGACGAGCTGCCGGACGAGATGATTGAGGCCGCGAGGATAGACGGCGCCGGCGATTTTATGATACTCAGGAAGATCGTAATTCCAAACATTTCCCCGGCGCTTGCCACAGTGGCTATCCTGGCGTTCCAGTCAGCTGGGGCAGTGTTGAGGCTTCGAACTACTTTACAAACAAAGAGGCGCTGAAGACCTTTGCCTTCTACCTGATGACACTGTCAAATCAGGCGGGTGCGAGCAACCTGCAAATGCCAATAACCTTGTGGGAACCACGGGCATACTTGGAAACAGCGCTGTGGCCGGCTAGGTATGCAAGCTGCGGCAACCTTGATAATGTTCATCCGAACCTTGTGCTGTTCATCGTGCTCCAGTCCAGGTCATGAATACCATGTCCCATTCCGGCATGAAATGAGGTGGACGGCATGAGAGGAAAGCTGAAAAAGGCGCTTTTGGTTTTTATATGCTTCCTGACCGTGACTTCCATACTGGGCGGGGCTACCGCTGCCCTGGCTATGGACAGCACGACTTATACCGTGACCTACGGCGCCACACGCAACTCGCTGACGATGTTTGTGAGGATTCAGGATGCGTTCGTTCCGGCGGGTACATATCTTTCCAATATCGGGCTCAATTCACCTGAGGACATGTTTTTATATGACGGAAGCCTGTATATTGCCGACACGGGCAACGCGCGCATCGTCGCCTACGAGCTGGAAAGCGGCAAGGTGGAGACTTCGGAGAGGACATTCTGAAGGGGCCGACGGGGGTGTGGATAGACGACTCCGGCACGATATATATAGCAGACTACAAGGCTGAGGAAGTGGTGATCCTTGACTCAGACAGGCGTGAGATCGAGCGTATCGACCGCCTGATGAGAGCTATTTCGGCGCTAGCTTACAAGCCGAAAAAGATCGCCGTAAATGATTTTGGAACCATTTTTGTTGTGAGCGAGGGTACGAGCGAGGGCATACTCCAATTCAACGCAGACGGGAGCTTCAACGGCTTTTTCGGCGCGAATACCACGGGAAGTCTGTCGCTGATTGAGCTGTTTCAAAAGATATTTTATACCGAGGAGCAAAAGGACAGGATGCTTTTGCGGACCCCTGCCCCAGTGATATCGCTGGATATAGCGGAGGACAACATGGTGTTCTCAGTCACGCAGCAGGCCGATTCGCAGTTTGATTCCATAAAGCGTCTGAATCTTGCTGGTGCGAATACCTTTCAGTTCAGCAATTTCGGAAGGCCTGACTATGTAGATGTGTCGGTAAGTCCGAGCGGAAGCTATTACGCGGTAACAGGCAATGGGTATATAGATGAATACAGTAATGACGGCATGTTTCTGTATCAGTTTGGAGGACGGGCGACCGGCTCAGACAGAAACGGGGTCATGACGGTAGTCAGTGCTATTGAGACGGATGCTGAAAATAATATGTATCTGCTTGACAAGGAGCGCGGACTTATACAGGTTTGGACTCCTACAGATTTTGCAGAGCTGGTCAACAGCGCCAACGCTGCATACAATGCCGGCAACTATGAGGAGAGCCTCGCCTTTGGGGAGAGGTACAGAAGATGAATCCCAACACCTTGATGGCCAACTATGGCTATGCCGACGCGCTTTTTCAGCTGATGCGTTACGAGGAAGCGGCTGAGTATTACAAGCTGTGCGAAGACGCAAAGATGTACTCAGACTGCTTTTGGGAGATGCGCAGTGAGTGGATGAGGCAGAACATAGAATGGGTACTGCTTGCTGTGCTGATTTTGCTGGCTCTGGCTGTTGTAGACCATTTTGCCAGGAAACGGTACGCATATCACGAGTATATCGCTGATGCAGTGCATGAATTCAAGGTCAGGCACCCGCTGATAAGGCAGCTGACCACGGATGCATGGTACATGGTGGTTCATCCGATAGACGGCGCGTACTACATAAAGCAGGGTGACAGGGGCAGCCTGACGGCGGCGACCATACTGTATATCACAGCGATCGCGATGAGCCTGATCTGCCGCGGCCTGACCTCTTTCGTGTTTGGAGGCGGCTACTGGATAGGCAGCAGCCCGCTGGCCATCGCTCTTATGGAAATTGTGCCCGCGGCGCTGTTCCTTGTGGGGACGTATCTTATTAGCGCCATAAACGAGGGCAAGGCGACTTTCCGGCAGATGTACGTCATACTCGGATATACGCTCACGCCCATAATAGTGTTCTGGCCGGTGCTTGTGGTCTTGTCATACTTTTTTACCTGGACAGAGATGTTCGTATACACTCTGCTCGGCGTGCTGATGCTCGGCTATCCCTGCATACTGGTGTTCATAGCCATACGCGAGACGAATTCCTACAGTATACCGAAGACGATAACGAATATTTTGCTCACACTGTTTTCATGGTGATGGTGATCGTGGCATCGGCAGTGCTGTACATACTCTGGCGCAGGCTCGTTACCTTTGTGCTGGAGGTGTTCGAGGAGGTGAGATATCGTGCGTTCCAATAAGTACCTCATGAGGGCGGCAAGCCTTGTGCTGGCGGTGCTGCTACTGTCAGAGCCTGCCAG
>ENA-OQEN01000470-OQEN01000470.1-human-gut-metagenome-genome-assembly--contig:-NODE-470-length-17688-cov-2.494049_pt1 | contig 17688 bp, 24 predicted proteins | sample MGYA00242791_ERZ504627 | MGnify/ENA primary metagenome ERZ504627 (study PRJEB26092, sample SAMD00036316) | human gut metagenome | host: Homo sapiens | study: EMG produced TPA metagenomics assembly of... | reverse complement strand
TAAAGCCTGTTGCGGATAAAACCTATACCGTCCGCCGGGGCGATACGCTCTGGGAGATTGCCCAGCGATTTGGCACAACGGTGCCTGCGCTTGTGAGGCTTAACCGACTGAAAAATCCCGATCTGATTTATGTGGGCGATGTGCTTCGCATCCCCTGATCTCAGAAAACGCTCATTGAGGAAACTCGCCATGAGACAAATCATGGCTTCGGGCGCGTAAAGCCCGAAATTTGCCTGCGTGGAGGCAAAAACGTTTTTTAAAAGGGGCTGTTGCAAAATTGCCCTTGCATTTTGCAACAGCCCCTTTTCCATTGGCTTTGTTCGATCAACTCAACTATTTTTTCAGTTCTTCCAGAAATGCGCCGATTCTGCGCAGCGCTTCTTCCAGGTGCTCGGTCGAGTAGCAGTAGGATACGCGGATGAATCCTTCGCCGCAATCACCGAATGCATTGCCTGCACAACGGCAACCTTTTGACTGTCGAGCAGCTTCTGGCGAAATCGTCGGAGGTCAGGCCGCTTGTACGGATGCAGGGGAAGCAGTAGAATGCCCCCTCCGGCTCAAAGCAGGTAAGCCCCAGCTTGTTGAAGCCGTCTACAACGAGGCGGCGGCGCATATCGTAAACCGCGCGCATTTCCGCCACATCCCTGTCGCCGTTTTCCATCGCCTCAATTGCCGCATACTGCGCGGTAGTTGGCGCGCTCATAATGCCGTATTGATGCATTTTTGTAATTGCCGCGATGATATCAGCCGGGCCGAGCGCATAGCCGAGCCGCCAGCCGGTCATGGAGAAGGCCTTGGAAAAACCGCTGACGATGATGGTGCGCTCCTGCATGCCGTCGATTTCCGCAATGGAAACGTGCTGCTCGCCGCCGTATGTAAGTTCGCCATAGATTTCGTCGGAGATGACGATGATATCCGTCCCGCGCAGCACTGCCGCAATCCCCTCCAAATCCTCACGCCGCATGATCGCGCCGGTAGGGTTATTGGGATAGGGCAAAACGAGCAGCTTCGTCTTTGGGGTGATGGCGGCCTTCAGCGCCTCCGGCGTCAGGCGAAATTGATCCTCTGCTTGGTGACAATCGGCACTGGCACGCCGTCGCTGATCGTCGTCAGCGGCGCGTAGCAAACAAAGGATGGCTCCGGCACCAGCACCTCGTCGCCGGGCTCGATCAACACGCGGAAGCATAAATCAAGCGCCTCAGATCCGCCTACGGTGATGATCGCCTGTTTTGATCCGTCATAAGCTACATGGAAACGGCGCTCATAATAGGCAGCCACCGCCTTGCGCAGCTCCATCAAGCCTGCGTTGGAGGTGTATTTCGTGTGCCCATCCATCAGGGATTGGATGCCTACGTCGCGGATATGGGACGGCGTGGGGAATCCGGCTCGCCAACGCCGAGGGAGATCACATCATCCATCTCTGCCACAATATCGAAAAAGCGGCGGATGCCAGAGGGCTTAATCTCCTTAATTTTGGAATTGAGCAGGTTTTGATAGTTCATAGTCGTTTTCCTCCCTTATTTATATCAATGCTAAGACTCAACAGGGGACAGAGGGCGATCCTCAAGGATGCAAAGGCGCGCACGCGCTTATTCAATAGGAATCGGCAGCGGCGTGCGGCCCTGGAAGAGGGTAACGTGTGAAAACCCTGCCTCCTGTGCGACCTTCATGCCTTCGTTTACCCCTTTGCCGAGATCTTCCGCATAGTGTGCGTCTGACCCTACGGTTACATATTCGCCCCCAAATTCACGGAAGCGGCGGACGTATGGCAGCGTGGGCAGCGTTTCCCCCAATGGCTGGCGCAGGCCGGAGGTGTTAATTTCAAGCGCCTTGCCGGACCGGGCCGCCTGGCGCAGGATCTCGTCGATCAGGTCGCTGTGGCGGTTGAGGTCAATATTGCGGTGGTTTTCACCGACCATGTAGCGCAGGGGGTAGGTCAGGTGCGCCAAAATATCAAAACCACCCCATTGCACCATAGTGAGTAGTTCCTTTAGGTATTCTTCCACCATCGCGTCCAGGTCGCTGTCTGTGAAGCCGTCATATTCCATGAAGTAAAAATCCTTGCGGCCCCGCAGGTTGTGCACGGAGCCGATAACAACATCGTAATCGAATTTTGAGAGGATCTGCTCCGCCAGGGCCGGATCATAAGCCGGCTGGCCGAGCTCAATTCCGGCAGCGACGATCAGTCGGCCTCGGAAAACGGAGCGCGCTTTCACCACCTCAAAGTATGCCTGAAAGGCGGCGCGGTCGTAGTGGTCTTTATAATAGGCGTCCACTTCGCAGTGGTCTGTAAAGGCGATGGCCCGCAGGCCGGTTTGCTCCGCGCATTCGCAAAGGTACATCGTGGAGTGGTTGCCGTCCGGCGAGTTATCCGTGTGCGTATGCATATCCATGCGTTTTTTATATTCTGTCAAGATAAAAGCCCCCTTTGCCCAGAGTTTGGGCTTTTCCGCATCTTCTTATGCCGTAGCTAGCAGCCGGAGATGGAACGACTTACAAAGTTTGCAGAAATCAATGCAGTATTTTCATTCAATATACCACATTTCGACGCCATGTAACAGTAGTTGGCTAAAAATTTTTCCAGGGGAGGGCTCTGCCCCTGTTCAATGATCCGCATCTATGGTAGAATAACAATCAATATGCGGGAGTCGCCTGCTTCATGCGGGCCGTATCCTCATGCAAATTCTGAAGCTTTACGGAGGTTTATTCATGCGAGCAGTGATTACCGTTGTCGGCAAAGATATGGTCGGCATCCTTTCGAGCGTATCCGATCAATGCGCTAAAAATCAGGTCAACATCATAGAGGTTTCCCAATCGATCCTGCAAGAGATGTTCTGCATGATGATGCTGGTGGATGTGAGCCATTGCGCCGTGCCCTTTACCGCGTTTGCAGAAAAACTGGAGACGATGGGCAACGAGATGAATCTTTCAATCCACGTTATGCATGAGGATATTTTTAACTCCATGCACCGTATTTGAATGCAGGAAGGAATGGCTTTTACATATGATTAACACAAGGGATATCCTGGAGACCATCACGATGATCCAGGAGGAGAATCTCGATATCCGCACCATCACCATGGGCATCTCGCTGCTCGATTGCTGTGATTCTGATATTCAAAAGGCCTGCGGCCGCATTTATGAGAAAATCACGCGCCGGGCGGAGCGCCTTGTGCGCACGGGTGAGGAGATCGAGCGGGAGTTCGGCATCCCGATCATCAACAAGCGTATTTCCGTCACCCCGATTGCGATGATCTGCGGAGCGAGCGGGGGAGATCCGGTTGAATACGCTCTCACGCTTGAACGCGCTGCGCAGACGGTTGGCGTCAATTTTATCGGCGGCTATTCGGCGCTGGTGCAAAAGGGCTTTGCGGCGGGAGATGAAGCGCTCATCCGCAGCATCCCGGAGGCGCTCTCCCGCACGGAGCATGTTTGCTCCTCTGTTAACATCGGCTCTACCAAGGCAGGCATCAATATGGATGCGGTAGGTTTGATGGGAGATATCGTGCGCAAGGCTGCCGAAATCACGGCGGATCGCGATTGCATCGGCTGTGCAAAGCTCGTCGTTTTCTGCAACGCGCCGGATGATAATCCTTTCATGGCGGGTGCATTCCACGGCGCAGGCGAGCCGGATTGCGTCATCAACGTGGGCGTTTCCGGCCCCGGCGTGGTGCGCGCGGCCCTCGCCAAAGCGCCGGAATGCGATTTAACCGGCGTGGCGGATCTGATTAAGCGTACGGCATTTAAAATCACCCGTATGGGCCAGCTGGTTGCCCACGAGGCCTCTAAGCGGCTCCATGTGCCCTTTGGCATTGTGGATCTCTCTCTGGCGCCAACCCCGGCGGTGGGTGATTCTGTTGCCATATCCTTGAGGAGATGGGGCTGGAAAAATGCGGAGGCCACGGCACGACTGCCGCTCTTGCGCTTTTAAACGACGCGGTGAAAAAGGGTGGAACGATGGCCTCTTCCCATGTGGGCGGTCTATCCGGCGCGTTTATCCCGGTCACAGAGGACGCGGGCATGATCGACGCGGCCCGCTGCGGCGCGCTGAGCATCGAAAAGCTTGAGGCGATGACGGCCGTCTGTTCCGTTGGCCTCGATATGATTGCGATTCCCGGCGATACGCCGGCGGAGGTTATTTCCGCCATCATTGCGGATGAGCCGCTATCGGCATGGTCAATTCCAAAACAACGGCGGTGCGCGTGATTCCTGCGATCGGCAAACAGGTGGGGGAGGAGCTTTCCTTCGGCGGCCTGTTGGGCGGCGGCCCGGTTATGGCGCTGAAAACCACCTCGCCTGCAAAATTTATTGCGCGCGGCGGGCGGATTCCTGCGCCGTTGCAGAGCCTGAAAAATTAACACAGAGCGAAAAGCGCGATACACCGGCGCTTTTCGCTTGACTTTTTACAGAGGAGTGGGATTGTTCATGGCAACCTGGCAAATTGTTTTATACACGATTCTAGGGCTATTGGCCGCCTTTCTTGCGATTACCTTGATTCGGGCCGCTTTTTTTACCCCGAAAAACAGGCCTATGATCCGCTGCCGGAAGAGCCGGTCGATCAAAGCCGCCTGACGCAGCATTTATCAGAGGCCATCCGGATTCCTACGGTATCCTATCCGGATCAGAAGGATGTGGATTGGGCGCAGTTTGAGCGGTTCCATCTGTTTTTGCGGGAAGCTTACCCGTTGATCCATCAAAAGCTCACCTGCGAAGTGGTGCCGCCCGCCAACCTGCTCTACTGCTGGAAGGGGAAGGACGCATCGCTTGACCCGATTGCTATGCTGGCCCATCAGGATGTTGTCCCCGTGGAGGATGGGACGGAAAACGACTGGACGCATCCGCCCTATGAGGTTATAACGATGGGGAGTTCATCTGGGGCCGTGGCGCGCTGGATATGAAAAACCACCTGATCTCCGTGATGGAGGCGGTGGAAACGCTGCTGGAGGAGGGCTTTGAGCCTGAGCGGGATGTTTACTTGCTCTTTGGGGATGATGAGGAGGTCGTCGCGTCCCAAACTTCCGGTGCAAGGGCGCTGATGCAGCTTCTCAAGGAGCGCGGCGTCCATCTCGACTGTGTGCTCGATGAGGGCGGCGCCATTCTGCCCGCTAAGGTGAATGGCATCTTAGATCAATATCTAGCCGGAATCGGCGTGGCGGAAAAAGGCTACGCGGATTTTGAAATTTCCGTTTTCTCCAAGGGCGGGCATTCCTCCCAGCCGCCGCAGCACACGGCGCTGGGCGAGCTGGCGGATGTGATCCAAGACCTTGAAAACCACCAGTGCAAATCCAAAATGACGGGCATGGTCTATAGCCTGTTTCAGAAAATCGGGCGCAACGTTTCTTATCCCGCGCGGATTGTCACATGCAACCTCTGGCTATTGAAGCCCCTTGTGCTCGCCGTGATGAAAAAATCCCGCCCGCCGCTTCGCTGATCCGCACCACAACCGGCGCGACGATGGCGCAGGGCAGCCCTGCTGCGAACGTGCTTCCGCAGCGGGCGAGCGTAACGGTCAATTTTCGTATGATGCCTGGCGATTCCATCGCCGGCGTCGAACGCCATATCCGCAAGGTGGTGCGCAACAAAAATATTGAGGTAAAGCTGCTCAAGGGCAAAGAGCCCTCCAAAATTTCGCCCACGGATTCCCGCTGTTTTGCCATTTTGGAAGAGCTCTGCATGCGAACCAACCCGGATTATATCGTAGCGCCCTATCTGGTGATGGGCGGTACGGATTCCTATCATTACGAGCCGATTTGCGAAAATATTTATCGCTTTGCCCCCTTTGTGGTGGATACTTCCCTTCTGCTGTGCACGCATTCCACCAATGAACGCGTTCCAGTGAAAGCTTTAAAAGAGGGCGTTGCATTTTTTAAGCAATATCTCCGGCGTGCCTCCGGCAAATAAAAAATATTCAGCATACGCCCCGCAGGCAGAATGCGGCATAGCGTATGGCTGATTGATTTTCCCTTAGGCGGTGGAAGAGGAGGCGCCGGTTTCCGCGGGCGCTTCAGAAGCGGGCGTTTCCGCCTTTTCGGGATCGGCGTCCCCGGCCTCCTCCTGTGCGGCGGTGTCCGCTGCGCGGGATTGATCCTTCTTGATCGTTTCAATGGTCATACGGTAGCCCAGGGAGATTTTTTCCTTGCTGATCCGGAAGCCGTTCCATTCCAGCGATTCCCCCGCTGCGTTTGCTTCATCTCGCGCGGCGCCGAGAACGCCCGCCTTTTTCAAGGCACCGTCACAGGCCTGTGCGCTTTGCCCGGTAAAAGCCTGAGCCGTGCGGGAGGCGAGCGCGGCGAAGAATGTGTCGCTCTCTTCATCGCCTATGCGGGCATAGAGCAGGGAGCAGGCTTTCAGCTCAGCGCTTTCTTTATCGATCTGCAAACAGAGCATGTAGGTTTCATCCCCTTTGGGCGATAGAAAATAGGAGTGTCCGATAAAGGTATCCTCCTCTTTTGCCAGCGCGTCCCTGGCGTTGAGCTGCTGTGTTTCGTCGAGCGCGTTGAAACGGTTTAAAAACGTTTCCTCCGTCAAAAATTCCGCGTCCGTGCAGGCACAGAGCAGGAGGCTCATCAGGATCAAAAGGCAGGGCGTCATTTTAAAAAATCGTTTCATAAAAACAAGGTGCTCCTTTCTGTCGATTTAGGTTGTCATTATATACAAAATCAGCAAATGCGCTATCTGGTTTCCTCAATATATATGTAGAAAAACTTTTTTACAGTCGGATTGCCTTGCATTTTTTTGCGGTTGCCATAGAATAAATATACAAATCACTCGAAATGGAGAGGTCGGTATGAACGGGACAGGCCTGCCGCTGATTGGATGTGTTTCAGTCATCTGCACCGGGGCAAGGTGCGCCCGCATGCCGTCCGGCAAGAGTAAATAAGCAAGATCGAAAGCTGTGGCGCTTTGCGCGGCAGCTATTTTATTTTTTGGGATTGAAGAAGGAGTGCTGAAAAAGTGATGAAAAAGGTAGCGGTTATTATGGGGAGCGACAGTGATCTGCCATTGTCAGCGGGGCAATCAAAAAGCTGCGTTATTTCGGCGTAGAGGTGGAAACGCATGTGATGAGCGCGCACCGCACTCCCGCCGCGGCGGCTGATTTTGCCTCTAGGGCGAAGGAGAACGGTTTTGGCGTGATTATCGCGGCGGCTGGGAAGGCGGCCCATCTCGCGGCGTGCTGGCAGCGCATACGACGCTGCCTGTCATCGGCATCCCGGTGAAATCCTCCACGCTTGACGGTCTGGATGCCTTGCTTGCACCGTGCAGATGCCCTCCGGCATTCCGGTGGCCACCGTTGCAATCGACGGGGCGGAGAATGCAGCGATCCTCGCCGTGCAGATGCTGGCGCTCTCCGATGAAGGGCTGGCCCAGAAGCTTTCCCAGATGAAGGAGGATATGGCCCAAAAGGTGCTGGAAAAAGATGCTGCGTTGCAGTTGAAGGCTGCTGCGCTTTAAACGGAAAGAAGAATTATTAACCCATTCAGGAGGAATTGCGATGTTTGACAAGCCCCATGAGGAATGCGGCGTATTCGGAATTTATAATAAAAATCAGTTCAATGCTGTTCATTTGACCTATCTTGCACTGTATGCCCTGCAACACAGGGGGCAGATCAGCTGCGGAATCGCGATCAATCGGGGCGGTGTGGTCGATTATCACCGCGATCTTGGCATTGTACCGATGTGTTCGATGCGGATGCGCTCCAGAAGCTCTCCCAGGACGGAGGCGGAGATATCTGCATCGGCCATGTGCGCTATTCGCCCGGCGGCATGTCAGAGCGCGAAAATTCTCAGCCCCTTGTGATGCGCTATGCCAAGGGCACGATCGCCATTGCTAACAACGGCACCTTGTCAACACGCATGCCCTGCGCGAACCGCTGGAGAAGCAGGGCGCAATTTTCCAGACGGATAGCGACGCTGAACTGATCGCTTTGCTGATCGCGCGCGCACGCCTGGAGGCAGGCAGCGTCGAGCAGGCAATTAACCGGGCGATGAATCAAATTGAAGGGGCCTATTCGTTTGTGCTGACTGTCCCCCCGCAAAATGATCGCTGTGCGCGATCCGCAGGGTTTTCGCCCCCTTTGCATCGGCAAAATGGAGGATAGCTATATTTTTGCTTCTGAAACCTGCGCGCTTGATAGCCTCGGCGCGGAGTTCGTCCGTGATATTGAGCCGGGCGAGATTGTTGTGGCGGATGAAAACGGCATTCGCAGTATCCGCGATCACTGTGGTCATAAGAGCTCGCTCTGCATTTTTGAGCACGTTTATTTCGCCCGCCCGGATTCTGTAATCGACAATGCAAGCGTGCATCTTGCGCGCAGCGTGCGGGCAAGTATCTCGCTCGTGAGTATCCGGTGGAAGCGGATCTCGTGGCGGGCGTGCCGGATTCCGGATTGGATGCCGCGATCGGCTATGCCAATGAATCCGGCATCCCTTATGGCATGTGTTTTATCAAAAACCGCTATGTCGGGCGCACTTTCATTCAAGATTCCCAGGAACAGCGCGAGCGCAGCGTTCGCATCAAGCTAAACCCTTTGCGTTCGGCAGTGGAGGGCAAGCGTGTGGTGCTCGTGATGATTCGATCGTCCGCGGCACAACCAGCGCGCATATCATCGAGCTGCTGCGTAAGGCTGGTGCAAAGGAGGTTCACATGCGGATTTCTTCTCCTCCCTTTATGCACCCCTGCTATTTCGGCACGGATATCAGCTCGCGCGAATACCTGATCGCCTGCCGGATGAGCATTGATGAAATCTGCAAACAGATCGGCGCGGATTCCCTGGGCTATTTGAGCTTGAGAGCTGCATAAGATCGCCAGCAGCTCCACATCCAGCTTTTGCGACGCCTGTTTTACCGGTAATTATCCGATCGATGTGCCGCAGGAACAGCCGGAGGATAGATTCAGCAAAAAGCTCGATACTCTTGTAAAACAGCCGAAGTAAACGGGCGCTTTCGGCGCAGCGGGGTTTGTTCAGAAAGAAAGGATGGGTTTATTCAATGGATAATAGTTATTCCGACAGCTACCGCGAGGCGGGTGTAGATGTAACCGCTGGTTACAAAGCGGTGGAATTGATGAAAAAACATGTGGCTCGCACGCAGACACCGGGCGTCGTTTCCGGTATCGGCGGTTTTGGCGGCCTGTTTCAGCCTGACCTGACCGGCATGAAAGAGCCGGTGCTCGTTTCCGGGACGGATGGCGTTGGCACCAAGCTAAAGCTCGCCTTTATGATGGACAAGCACGACACCGTGGGCATCGACTGTGTGGCCATGTGCGCAAACGATGTGGCCTGCGCGGGTGCGAAGCCGCTGTTTTTCCTGGATTATGTGGCCGTGGGCAAAAATGTGCCTGAGCGCGTGGCGCAGATCGTTGCGGGCGTGGCCGAGGGCTGTGTGCAGGCGGGTTGCGCATTGATCGGGGGCGAAACAGCGGAGATGCCGGGCTTTTATCCCAAGGAGGAATATGATCTGGCCGGCTTCTGCGTCGGTATGGCGGATAAAGCAAAGCTCATTGACGGCGCACAGATGAAGGCCGGCGATGCGCTCATTGGCGTTTCTTCTTCCGGCGTGCATTCCAACGGCTTTTCGCTTGTGCGCAAGGTGTTCAATATCACACCGGAGCGGCTGAATCTCTATATGTATGAATTCGGCAAAACGCTGGGCGAGGAGCTGCTGACTCCCACGCGCATCTATGTAAAGAGTCTGCTTGCCCTGATGGAGCAGGTGGAGGTCCATGGCGTTTCCCACATTACGGGAGGCGGCTTCTACGAAAATATTCCGCGGATGTTGCCGGATTATCTGCGCGCGGCGATTGAAAAAGCAAGGTGCCGGTGCGCCCCATCTTCAAGTGATTCAGAGCGAGGGGATCTCGGAACACGATATGTATAACACCTTTAACATGGGGGGTCGGCTTATGTGTCGCAGTCGCGGCGGATCAGGCCGATGAAGCCGTCCGCATCCTCAAGGAGAACGGCGAGGAAGCTGCATCTTAGGTGAAGTACGCGAGGGCGAGAAGGGGATTGACCTATGCTGAAGATCGCGGTGCTCGTCTCCGGCGGCGGCACAAATTTACAGGCGCTGCTCGATGCAAAAGCGCGCGGGGAGATCCCGCACGGCGAATTTGTGCGCGTGATCGCCAGCCGGCCGGATGCCTACGCGCTCACCCGTGCGGCGAACGCGGGTATCGGCGGCGAGGTGATCTCCCGCAAAAGCTTTGCTACGCTGGAGGAATACGACGCGGCCATTTTAAACGCGCTGCGGGCTTGTGGGGCGCAGATCGTTGTGCTGGCGGGCTTTTTATCGATTCTTGGCCCTACGGTGATCGAAGCGTACCGCGACCGCATCATCAATATCCACCCCGCGTTGATCCCGTCCTTTTGCGGCAAGGGCTATTATGGCCTGCGTGTGCACGAGGCAGCGCTGGCACGCGGTGTAAAGGTGACGGGCGCGACTGTGCATCTCGTCAATGAAATTCCGGACGGCGGGCCGATCCTAAGCCAGAAAGCGGTTCTGGTCGAGGCGGGAGACACGCCTGAAACTCTGCAACGCCGTGTGATGGAGCAGGCGGAATGGCTCCTTTTGCCGCGCGCGGTGGAGGAGCAGTGCGCCCTGTGGAAGATAGATTTCAGAATCCAGATTTCAGACTTTAGACGATCTAGAATAGAGAGAAAGAGGGAAAAGTTTTGTGCTTTCCGGTCAAAAAGGCAAACCGGACTTTGGCCCGGCCCTTTTGAAGAAAGGCCATGACGAACGCGCATAAAACTTCCGCCTCGCAAAGAAAGGATAGTCATAACAATGCAGATTCAAGATTTGAGAGCGGTTTTGCGCGATAATACCTACCCGGGCCGCGGTATTGTGCTCGGGAAAAGCGCAGATGGGCAAAAAGCGGTGATCGCCTATTTTATCATGGGCCGCAGTGAAAACAGCCGTAACCGGATTTTTGTGGAAGAGGATGGCGGGCTGCGCACCCAGGCGTTTGACCCGGCAAAGCTCAAAGATCCGAGCCTTGTGATCTATTGGCCTGTGCGCAAGTTTGGTGCGGCCACAATCGTTACCAACGGCGATCAGACCGATACGATTTATGAATTCCTTGCAGCGGAGAAGACCTTTGAGGAGGCGCTGCGGATGCGCACCTTCGAGCCGGATCCGCCCATTCTGACCCCGCGTATTTCCGGCCTGGTGCACAAGGATGGCAGCTACCGTCTTTCCATTCTCAAAAGCGCAAATGGCAATGCGGAATCCACCCAGCGCTTTTTCTATGAATACCCCCAGCCGGTGGCGGGCGAGGGCCACTTCATCCACACCTATCTTGGCGATGGAAACCCGGTGCCCTCCTTTGAAGGCGAGCCGGAGCTGGTGCGGATCGAAGGCGATATCGATTCCTTTACCAGCCTCATGTGGGAAAATCTCAATGAAGCGAACAAGGTTTCTCTCTTCGTGCGTTTTATCGACCTTGCCGACGGCTCGGAGGAAACCCGCGTTGTCAATAAGAACAACTGACGGTGGGCGCCGATTGCAATTGAAAATCTTCGAAGTGTGAAAGGGTGGTTATCATCATGGCAAATGAGCTGATGCTCAAATACGGCTGCAACCCCAATCAGAAGCCGTCCCGCATTTTTATGAAGGAGGGCGGCGAATTGCCGATTACCGTTTTGAATGGCAAGCCCGGCTTCATCAATTTCCTTGATGCGTTCAATAGCTGGCAGCTGGTTTGTGAGCTGAAAGCGGCGACAGGCCTGCCCAGTGCGGCCTCCTTCAAGCATGTCAGCCCGGCGGCGCGGCGGTCGGCCTGCCGCTGAGCGATACGCTGAAAAAATCTACTTTGTAGATGATCTGGAGCTTTCACCGCTCGCTAATGCCTATGCGCGTGCGCGCGGCGCGGATCGTATGTCCTCCTACGGCGACTGGATTGCTCTCTCCGAGCCTGCGATGTGCCCACGGCAAAGCTCATTGCCCGCGAGGTATCCGATGGCGTGATTGCCCCCGGCTATGAGCCGGAAGCGCTCCAGGTGCTCAAGGGGAAGCGCAAGGGGAACTACAACATCGTGCAGATCGACCCGGCCTATCGCCCTGCGCCTGTGGAACACAAGGATGTGTTTGGCGTCACCTTCGAGCAAGGGCGCAACGAGCTGAAAATTGACGAGTCGCTTCTGGAAAATGTCGTCACGGAGAATCAAACGCTTCCCGCGGAAGCGAAGCGCGATTTGCTGATCTCCCTGATTACGCTGAAATATACGCAGTCGAATTCCGTCTGCTACGCAAAGGATGGCCAGGCCATCGGCGTGGGAGCGGGCCAGCAGTCCCGCGTGCATTGCACGAGGCTTGCCGGCAATAAGGCAGATAACTGGTATCTACGCCAGCACCCGAAGGTGCTCGCGCTTCCCTTTGTGGAAAACATCCGCCGCCCGGACCGCGATAACACGATTGACGTTTATATTTCCGACGATTATATGGACGTTTTAGCGGATGGCGTATGGGAGCAGTTCTTCACTGTGAAGCCGGAGCCTCTCACCCGCGAGGAGCGGCAGGCGTGGCTGAAAACGCTCGATGGCGTTTCTCTTGGCTCGGATGCGTTCTTCCCGTTTGGCGACAATATTGAGCGCGCGCACCGCAGCGGTGTGCAGTATATCGCCCAGCCGGGCGGCTCTATTCGAGATGATCACGTGATCGACACCTGCAACCGCTTTCAAATGGCGATGGCATTCACGGGCATCCGCCTGTTCCACCATTAAAAGCGTGCTCCAGCTGTCGGGCGGTATGCCTGGCAGCTGGAGCTTTGTGGGCTGATAAGAGGAGGAGCAGCATGCTGCTTATGACTTCCAATGGCTTAACTTCACGGCGGCTGCGCAAAGCGGCAAAGAAGGCGCTTCCCGCCGGTGCGAAGCGGGCGGCGTTGGTCACCACCGCGTCAGTCGGCTTTAAAGAGAAGGATTATCACGTGCCATGGCTTCGCAGTGAACTGGAAAGGCTGGGCCTTTCCGTTGATTTTTTTGATTTTGACCAGCAGCCGGCCAGCCGGCTTTTTGCCTATCAGGTGGTTGAATGCATCGGCGGAAATCCTTTTTATCTGGTGCGCCGGCTGCGGGAAGCGCACTGCGAACCATATTTGCAGGGGTTAAAATCAAGCGGGTTGCTCATCGGTGTGAGCGCGGGCAGCCTTGCCATGCAGGAATCTCTGGAATTGGTGGATCACTTTAGCCCGGAGCTCCGGCCGCAGGCTGGCGGAGGGGATTTCACAGGCATGGGGATCACCCGAGTGGAGATATTGCCACACTATCATAAATATCTGCCGCGTTTTGAGCGCTTTGAGGAGCGGACGGCGGCCTATGAGCAGGCATCCGGTCGCTGTGTGATCCGGCTTGACGATGGTCATGGAGTTTTGGCGGACGAAACAGAGCAGATTGAAATCCTATAGGGATGGAGGAAACAGGATGAAAATTCTTATGATCGGCAGTGGTGGGCGCGAGCATGCGCTGATCCGCAAGCTGATGGAAAGCCCGCGTGTGGAGCAGATTTACTGCGCGCCCGGCAACGGCGGTATTTCGCGCGATGCGCAGTGCGTCACAATTTCCGCAATGGATATCGAAGGCGTCGTTGCCTTCAGCAAAGAGCATCAAATAGATCTCGTCTTTGTCGCGCCGGACGACCCGTTGGCGGCAGGATGGTGGATGCGTTGGAGGCGGCAGGCGTCCGCGCATTCGGCCCCTCCAGGCTGGCGGCAGAGATTGAAAGCAGCAAGGTTTTCTCTAAAAACCTGATGAAAAAATATGGCATCCCTACCGCGCGTTATGAGGTGTTTGATGCGCCGGAAAAGGCGCTTGCCTATCTTTTGGAGCGGAATACCTGGCCCGCTGTCATCAAGGCGGATGGCCTTGCGCTGGGCAAGGGCGTTGTGATCGCACAGGATGAGGCAGAGGCAAAGGATGCGCTGCATGCAATGATGGAGGATAAAATTTTTGGCGATTCCGGCAGCCGCGTTGTCGTTGAGGAATTTCTGACCGGCCCGGAGGTGTCTGTGCTGGCCTTTACAGATGGTGAAACGGTGAAGCCTATGGTATCCTCCATGGATCACAAACGCGCTTACGATGGCGATAAAGGCCCCAATACAGGCGGGATGGGCACCATTAGCCCGAACCCCTATTACACGCCGGAAATCGCCGCGCGCTGCATGGAGGAGATTTTTTTGCCGACCATTCGGGCAATGCGGCAGGAGGGGAGGCCTTTCAAGGGCTGCTTGTATTTCGGCCTGATGCTTACGCCAGCTGGGCCGAAGGTCATCGAATACAACGCCCGCTTTGGGGACCCGGAAACGCAGGTCGTCCTGCCACGGCTGAAACGCCGCTGATTGATATCGTGGAAGCGTGGTGGACGGCAGGCTCGCACAGCAGGAGACACATGGGAAGAAACGCCTGTGCCTGCGTTGTTATGGCCTCTGGCGGATATCCAAAAGCCTACCCGAAGGGGATCGCGATCAAGGGCCTGGATGAGAGCGGCCAGATCCCCGGCGCGACCGTCTATCATGCGGGGACAGCCCTGAAGGACGGCCAATTCGTCACGGCGGGCGGCCGTGTGCTCGGAGTGACAGCCTGTGGCGCTACGCTTCAGGAAGCGCTCCAAAAGGCCTATGATGGTGTGCATCGCATCTGTTTTGAGGGCGCGCATTTCCGCTCGGATATCGGACACAAATAATTCATAAATTGTTTACAGAATGCAACAGCATTTTTATTGTTTTTTCGGTAAGCTGAGAAGTAATATTCTGCGGAGATATACGACATCGTGTATGAAAACGAAACGAAAGCTTCCGCGGCTGCCTCCAGTATTTGAAAGCGGTGAGAGAGTTGGAAAAATTTAAGGCACTTTCTAAGGGGAAGAAGACGGCCGTGATCGTCGGCGCAATTGCGATTGTGCTGGTGGTTGCGTTGATCGTCTATTTCCTAGTTCGGCCCGAGCCGGGCACGCCCGTAACGCTTGTCAGCGTTCAGAAGGGCGATATCCAGCAGGAGCTGATCGCCACAGGGACGATCGAATCCGACAACCAAACGGATTTTTCCCTGCTGGAGGGGACAAAGGTTCTCACAGTAAATGTAAAAGTCGGAGATCATGTGAAGAAGGGCGACGTGCTCGCCACCTTCGATGCGTCTTCTCTATCCGGCAAGCTTAGCGAGCGGCGCACGGCTTATAATGAAGCGCTCAAAACCTACAATCATTCCCTAACGGCGGCGAGCGAAGCGAAGGCGAAGCTTCCACAGGTCAACAAGGAGATTAAGGAGCTTGAGGCGAAGGTCGAGAAGCTCACAAAGGAGGCCGAATCGCAGAAGGCGCAGTCGCCCACCTCTACGCAAAAGGAAACGACCGAGGCCACAACCACACCGAACACGCTGCAAGGCAGATTCAGGCCATTGTTGACAAGCTGCTCGGGGCCAACGGAACGACCTCCCAGATTCAGAAGCTGATGGAACAGCTGAATCAGATGGCGAGCGGCGGGTTTGACCTTTCCGCCATGGCCGGCTCCTCCTCGGCGGAGCTCATTCAGGCGCAGATGGATCTTGCCCAGCTTAAAATTCAGAAAACCACGCTGGAAGCTCAGCAGAACAACACCCTTTCCAGCACGTATAAGCTAGTGGTCGATGCAAGCAAAAAATCGCTCGATGAAATGGAGGATATGGTCGCTTCGCTGAGGAGCGGTTGGATCGCACAGGATGACGGTGTGGTCACAGCGGTCAACATCAAAGCGGGTGAAACCTATCAGGGCGGGGGTGCGTCCTCCTCCTCCAATTCCTTTGACATCTCTTCCATCCTACAGGCGGTATCCGGCGGCACGGATCTCAATAGCCTGATGAACACGCTCACCTCTCTTGGTTCCGGCGGTAATGTCGGTATGACAGTGGAGAATTATGGGCAGTTTTATGTATCCTTCTCGCTTGATAAATATGATGTGCTCAAGGTGAAAACCGGTATGCCTGCCGTGATTACCACAGCAAGCGGCGAGCTTGAGGGCGTGGTTTCTTTCATTAGCGTTGCATCCTCCGGCGGAGGGTTGGATCTCAGTTCTCTTGCAGGTTCTTTAACCGGTGCAGGCACCTCCAGCAGCATCCCGGCAAAAGTGAAGATCAATAACCCGGATGCCAGCGTCATCATCGGCGTGGATGTGGATGTTTCCATCCAGACGGATGAAGCAAAGGGGGCAACGCTGATTCCGCTGGAATCTCTGCTGGTGGAGGAAGGCAAAAAATATGTGTTCGTCTATCATGAAGCGGAGGAAACGGTAACGAAAAAAGAGGTCGAAACCGGCCTTGTCTCCGATACGATGTATCAGATTACGTCCGGTGTTTCCGCTGGGGAGCAAATTGTCAAGAACCCCTCCAAAACCTTGGCAGATGGTGCACGCGTGACGATTCAAGAAGAGGGTGAGAACGTCTCCTCCTCCCAGAAAAATTGATGCGGAGGCGGTAGGTTTTGAATATTCGGGAAAATATCCGTATAGCTATTTTCAGCATCCGCACCAACCTGCTGCGCTCCTTGCTCACGATGCTCGGCATTATCATTGGTGTTGCGTCCGTGATCGCAATCATCACGGTCGGCAATGGTGGGCGAGATTATATTGTGGGCATGATTCAGGATATGGGCCAGAGCGCAATCACGATTCAAGTCAATCAAAAAAACACGTCGTCCAGCGATTATATCACGGATGATGACCTTAAAGCTATGAAGGGGCAGGATAGTATCGACTATGTTTCCCCTTTCCTGCTTGGGATGGGCACGTTTAAGGCGAACAGCGAGAGCGGCATGTGCTTCCCGGTAGGGTGCGCACCAGATATGGAGCAGATTTCAAAGCTTTCCGCAAGCTATGGGCGCATGTTCACTGAAGAGGAGTACGAGGCGGCGCGCAACGTATGTATCATCGATGGTATGAATGCAAAGGGCCTGTTCGGCTATGAGAATGTCGTTGGCGAATATATTGAAGTTACCGTCGGCGATAAAACCGCAAGGCTTCGCATCATCGGTGTGATGGACGTTTCCGCATGATGGGCGGCATGGATAACGAGGCAATGATGGAGCAGATGTCTCAGATGACCAACACCATGGGCAATATGTGCTATGTGATTGCGCCCGCTCCGGTGGTTGCAAACCTCATGGGCTCCAGCGGCCGCTACAATATGGTTTATCTTTCCGCGAAGGATGAAAATCAGCTTGACGCCGCGGGGAATGCGGCCAAAAATATCCTTCAGGCGCGGCATAACAACTTTGACCGGGAGGCCTATACGGTCACGAATATGGCTACCTATATTGAACTGCTGGATAAGGTGATTAATGTATTTACGACATTTATCGCAGCGGTGAGTGCGATTTCGCTGGTCGTCGGCGGCATCGGCGTGATGAATATCATGTATGTTTCCGTTAGCGAACGAACGCGGGAGATCGGCATCCGCAAGGCGCTTGGTGCACGAACACGGACGATCCTATTCCAGTTTCTGACTGAATCAGTGATTCTTTGCCTGATAGGCGGAATCATTGGAATGATTCTTGGCATATCAGGGGCTGGGGTTGTTTCCTATATCATGGACATCCCGATGAGCGTAAAATTTAGCACAATTTTGATTTCAGTTGGGTTTTCCAGCGCAATCGGTATTTTCTTCGGCATTTATCCCGCGCGGAAAGCGGCGAAGATGCCGCCGATTGAAGCCTTGCGCAGGGATTGAG
>ENA-OQEN01000469-OQEN01000469.1-human-gut-metagenome-genome-assembly--contig:-NODE-469-length-17711-cov-6.290434_pt1 | contig 17711 bp, 25 predicted proteins | sample MGYA00242791_ERZ504627 | MGnify/ENA primary metagenome ERZ504627 (study PRJEB26092, sample SAMD00036316) | human gut metagenome | host: Homo sapiens | study: EMG produced TPA metagenomics assembly of... | reverse complement strand
TTGCCACAGTCTTCCCTCTTTGCATTGTTTTCTCAAATAACTACCCATTATAGATAATACTATAATTTACATTAAAACACGGATTTGTCAATACAGTGTTGAAAAAGCCCCGAATGGCAAAAAAATATTTTTTAAGGCGGCTTTGGCGAAAAAGTTTTTTATTGTGCTTTTTATATCGATATTTCGTTACTGTTTATGTTTTTGAGCCTTTCACAGCATTATTTTCGGCAAAATGCACAGACAAAAACACATACCCGAAAAAGCGCACAAAAAGGCGGGCGGACAAGGGGCTCAAAATCTCTTTTACGCGCCTTGACTTTTGGCATTTTTTAGATTATCATAGGCTACAATGAATAATAGGGGAGTAAGCGCTTATGCTAAATAATACCGAAAAAACAATGGAAAAAATCGTCGCTCTGTGTAAAAACAGAGGCTTCATTTTCGCCGGCAGCGACATCTACGGCGGACTTGCGAACACCTGGGATTACGGCCCGCTCGGCGCAAGAATGAAGAACAATGTCAAGGACACCTGGCGCAAGAGATTCATTCAGGAGCGCAGAAACAGCTACGAAGTTGACGCAGACATTCTCATGCATCCGAGAGTCTGGGAGGCAAGCGGTCACATCGCCAGCTTCTCCGACCCGCTTCTCGACTGCAAGGAGTGCAAGATGCGCCACAGAGCGGACACGCTCATCGAGAACTTTGATCCCGACGCCCACCCCGACAAGATGACGAAAGAGGAGATGTTTGAGTACATCAAGGCTCATTCGATCCCCTGCCCCCACTGCGGCAAGCACAATTTCACGGACATAAGAGAATTCAACCTCATGTTCCAGACCTACCGCGGAGTCACCAACGACGCAAAGAGCGTTATCTATCTGCGCCCCGAAAACGCGCAGGGTGAATATGTAAACTTCCTCAACGTCCAGCGTTCGATGAGAGCGAAGCTGCCCTTCAGCATCGGTCAGATCGGCAAGGCGTTCAGGAACGAGATAACCCCCGGCAACTTCACTTTCAGAACCATCGAGTTCGAGCAGATGGAGTTCCAGACCTTCTGCAAGAAGGGCTCGGACAATGAGCTCTACGACTACTTCAAGCAGTTCGGCAAGAAGTATTTTGAGGATCTCGGCATAGCTTCCGAGCATCTTGCTTCCACGACCATGAGAAGCTCGCTCACTACGCGAAAGCCGCGTGCGACATCGAGTTCCTCTTCCCGTTCGGCTGGGGCGAGATAAACGGCACCCACAACAGAACTGACTTCGACCTGACGAGACATCAGGAATACAGCGGCCAGAAGATGGACTATCTCGATCCCGAGACAAACGAGAAGTTCATTCCCTATATTATAGAGTCCACCTACGGACTCGACAGAACCGTGCTCGCGCTGCTGTGCGAAGCATATGACGAGGAAGTTATCGACGCAGAGAAGAACGACACCCGCGTGGTGCTCCATCTCTCCCCCGTCGTCGCGCCCTACAAGGCCGCGGTGCTTCCCCTCTCGAAGAAGCTTTCGGAAGAGGCTATAAAGATTTGCGACGACTTGAGCCGCAAGTTCATGGTCGATTTCGACGAGACCGGCTCCATCGGCAAGCGTTATCGCCGCCAGGACGAGATCGGTACTCCGCTGTGCATCACCTATGACTTCGACTCCGTCGATGATCACTGCGTGACAGTGCGCGACCGCGACACGATGAAGCAGGAGCGCATCGCTATAGACGAGCTCGAGAGCTACATCGCTTCGCGCATCAAGTTCTGATTCAAATAAGTTTATAAAATCCAAAGGAGAGCGAAATATATGAAAGTAAATTTCACTGAGACTGTCCTCAGAGACGCGAACCAGTCGCTTATCGCGACCCGTATGCCCTATGAGGATTTCGAGGCAATACTGCCCGAGCTTGACAAGGCGGGCTACTATTCGCTCGAGTGCTGGGGCGGTGCTACGTTCGACTCCTGCCTGCGATATCTCAACGAAGATCCGTGGGAGCGCCTGCGCAAGATCCGCAAGGCGTGCCCGAACACCAAGCTGCAGATGCTCCTCAGAGGTCAGAACCTTCTGGGCTACAAGCATTATCCCGACGATGTCGTTCGCCTTTTCGTCAGAAAGAGTGTTGAAAACGGCATCGATATCATCCGTATATTCGATGCGCTCAACGACCTGAGAAACATTGAGACCGCCGTTGACGAGACTATCAAGTGCGGCGCTCACGCATCGGGCACCATCTGCTACACCACGAGCCCCATCCACAACATCGAAAGCTACATCAAGCTCGCAAAAGATCTCGAGAGCATGGGCGTTCAGTCCGTGTGCATCAAGGACATGGCGGGCATCATGGATCCCCAGACAGCATATGATCTTGTCAAGGGCATAAAGGAGAACATCAGTCTCCCCGTTATCGTTCACACTCACTCAACCACGGGTCTCGGCCCTGTGACATTGCAGAAGGCTGTTGAAGCCGGCGCGGATGTTATCGACACCTCTATCTCCTGCTTCTCCAACGGCACCTCTCAGCCGCCCACAGAGACCATGGCTTATATCCTCCAGAAAGAGGGCTACGAAGTTCCTCTCGACATGGCGCAGCTCAAGAAGATCAACGATTTCTTCAAACCCGTCCGCAACGACGCGCTCAAGAGCGGTCTGCTCAACCCCGTCGTGCTGACCACCCAGACCGACGCGCTCAACTATCAGATCCCCGGCGGAATGCTTTCGAACCTTGTCGCTCAGCTCACCGCTCAGAACAAGCTCGACAAGCTCGACGAAGTTCTCGCAGAGACTCCGAGAGTCCGCGAAGACCTCGGTTATCCTCCGCTCGTCACCCCGATGAGCCAGATGGTCGGCGTTCAGGCGACCGCAAATGTGCTCGCGGGCGAGAGATACAAGAACATCTCCAAGGAAGTCAAGAACTATATCAAGGGCGAATACGGCAAGGCTCCCGGCAAGATAAACGAGGAGCTCCAGAAGAAGGTTCTCGGCGATGAAGAGCGATAACCTGCCGCTACGCAGACCTGCTTGAGCCCGGTCTCCCCACCGCGAGAGAGTATCTCGGCGACAGAGCGACCTGCGACGAGGATGTTCTCTCCTATATCGCTTTCCCGACTCAGGCGGAAGCATTCTTCGACAAGCGCGACGAGAGAAAGAAGAACACTTTCACATATAAGATAGAGAGACTCGACTGAGCCTCGGCAGAAGGATAGGTTTTATCAATGTTTGATAATTTTGACATGGGTATGCCCCTGGGCGAAAAGCTTGTTTTCGCTCTTCAGGTCTCCCTCTTCGGAATAATTATGGTATTCCTGCTGCTCATTATCCTTGCCGTGCTGATAATGATAATCTCCCGCGTCGTCAGATTCGGCGAGAATCTTGCAGGCAAGAAGGGCAAGAAGAATACTGCTTCCGATGAACCCGCACCCGTGCAGCAGAGCGCTGCTGCCGGAACTCCTCTGCCCGGCACTCAGTCGCAGGGCACGCTCGAACTTGACGGCGTTGACGAGCCGACCGCCGCGGTCATCATGGCTATAGTCAGCGAGAGAGCGGCATCCCGCTCAACAGGCTGCTGTTCAAATCCATAAAGAAGAAAGACTGATGCGGCTCGCCGCCAACACCTGAAAGGAACGATCATCATGAAATATGTTGTTACATTAAACGGCAAAAACTATGAGGTTGAGGTCGAGGAGACCGACGCCGTTATCACCGCTGTTACCGACGCCGCTCCCGCAGCTCCCGTTGCTGCAGCCGCACCCGCTGCCCCCGCAGCAGCTCCCGCTCCTGCCGCCGCTCCCGCATCCGCCGCAGACGGTCAGAAGGTTCTCTCGCCCATGCCCGGCACGATACTGAGCGTCAATGTCTCGGTCGGCTCTGCCGTCAAGGCGGGCGAAGTCATCCTCATTCTTGAGGCTATGAAGATGGAAAACGAAATAGTCGCTCCCTGCGACGGCACAGTAAAGCAGCTCGCTGTCCAGAAGGCTCGACCGTCGCTACGGACGCACTGCTCGCCGTAGTAGGCTAAGGGGGATAGCAAATGGACATACTCGGAATCTTGAAAGGCTTCTGGGAGAGCTCGGGTCTCGCCGTGCTCACCTGGAGAGAGGGCGTAATGATCCTCATATCGTTCGTCCTGCTCTATCTGGCCATCGCTAAAAAATTCGAACCGCTGCTGCTTCTTCCCATCGCGTTCGGCATCCTGCTCGCGAATCTGCCCGGCGCAGGTCTTATGGATGACCCGACCGGTATCATCGACCCGCTGAGTACGACGATACGGGAGGGCGCGCACTGGTATGACATCGGAATCCTGCGTCTTATCTACGCAGGCGTCAAGAGCAGTATCTTCCCGTGCCTTATCTTTATGGGCGTCGGCGCAATGACGGACTTTGGTCCCCTGCTCGCAAACCCGATGAGCCTGCTGCTCGGCGCTGCCGCTCAGATCGGCATCTATGTTGCATTCACCATCGCTATCCTGCTCGGCTTCACCCCGCAGGAGGCTGCCGCTATCGGCATCATCGGCGGCGCGGACGGCCCGACCGCCATATTCCTTGCATCAAAGCTTGCAGCTCACCTGCTCGCTCCCATAGCCGTTGCGGCATATTCGTATATGGCTCTTATTCCTATAATTCAGCCCCCGATCATGAAGCTGCTCACCACAAAGAAAGAGCGCGCGGTCGAGATGAAGCAGCTCAGAACCGTCAGCAAGACAGAGAAGATAATCTTCCCCGTCGTCGTGCTTGTCATCTGCGCTTTCATACTTCCCTCCGTCGCTCCGCTTATCGGCATGTTCATGCTCGGCAACCTGTTCAGAGAGAGCGGCGTTGTTGAAAGACTCAGCGACACCGCACAGAACGCACTGACCAACATCGTCACCATCCTGCTCGGCGTTACCGTCGGCGCAACGGCGAACGGTCAGACCTTCCTGTCGAAGCAGACCATATTCATCATTATCCTCGGTCTGACTGCATTCTGCTTCTCGACCGCAGGCGGCGTGCTTCTCGGCAAGCTCATGTATCTTGTCACCAAGGGCAAGGTCAATCCCCTCATCGGCTCCGCAGGCGTCTCCGCTGTTCCCATGGCGGCGCGCGTTTCGCAGGTCGAGGGACGCAAGGCAAACCCGACGAACTTCCTGCTCATGCACGCAATGGTCCGAACGTCGCGGGCGTTATCGGCTCGGCTGTTGCCGCCGGTTTCCTGCTCCTGCTGTTCGGCAAATAATTAAAGATAAAATAAAAATCCGGCAGTCCTGTTTTCATGCAGAACTGCCGGTATTTTTTATGTTCGGGCGGTACATTTTTTTGGCTATCAGCCATAGCGATATAAAACAACGTGCAATAGCCGTAGAGCGGCGGATAGACGACAGCAAACGGGAACATCAGCCTTTTATGCGCCGTCAATATTTTCTTTAAAGATTATATATTTGTTTATTCCTTTTTCACAAGCCGTTCATCAAATCCGCACACTTTTTAAATCAGGTTGACTAAATCGTTAAAATTTAATATAATATGGTACTGTAGCAGTCGGAGAGGAGGAAGATCATGTCAGCACCGCTGGCGCAGAGAATGCGCCCACAGACTATCGACGATATCGTCGGTCAGAGGCATCTGCTCGGCGAGGGCAAGCCGCTGAGAAATATTATACTTTCGGGCGAGCTGCCGAACATGGTCTTTTACGGTCCGTCCGGGGTCGGCAAAACGACGCTCGCGAGCATCATCGCAAAGACGACCGACCGCCATCTCGTTAAATTAAACGGCACGACCGCTTCGACGGCAGATATAAAAGATGTTGTCGCTAAGCTCAACACATTTGTCGCGCCAAACGGCATTCTGCTCTATCTCGATGAGATCCAGTATTTTAATAAAAAGCAGCAGCAGACGCTGCTCGAATACATAGAAAACGGCGACATAACGCTTATAGCGTCGACGACCGAGAACCCGTATTTTTATATATACAACGCGATTCTCAGCCGCTCGACCGTGTTTGAATTCAAATTTGTCTCGGCTGAAGATGTAATTCCCGCCGTCAAGCGTGCATTTGATTATATAGGCACCGAGCGGCACGAGACATATGATATAGAGGACGGAGTGTTTGAGCACATTGCCAACGCCTGCGGCGGCGATGTGAGAAAGGCGATAAACTCCGTTGAGCTGTGCGTGCTCTCCTCCCCTGCCGACGAAAGCGGGGTTTGCAAAATAACTCTTCAGCGCGCGCAGGAGCTGACACAGCACAGCGCGATGCGATACGACCGCGAGGGCGACGAGCACTACGACATAATCTCCGCATATCAGAAATCGATGCGCGGCTCCGACCCGAACGCGGCGCTCCACTATCTGGCGCGGCTGCTCGAGGCGGGCGACCTTGTCAGCGCATGCCGCAGGCTTATGGTCTGCGCGTGCGAGGACGTGGGGCTTGCGTATCCGCAGATAATACCTATAGTAAAAGCCGCCGTTGACGCGGCGAATATGCTCGGACTGCCCGAGGCGCGGATACCGCTCGCGGATGCGGTTGTGCTTGTAGCGACAAGTCCGAAATCAAACTCCGCCTACAACGGGATAAACGCCGCGATGGCCGATGTGCAGAAAGGCCGCACGGGACCCGTTCCGAGGCAATTACAGAATGTCCACTGCGACGGCGAGGATAACCCGAACAAAGGACAGTTCTATATCTATCCGCACTCATACCGCAACCACTGGGCGCCGCAGCAGTATCTGCCGGACGCAATAAAAGATGCGGTATACTATGAGTTCGGCGACAACCGCACCGAACGCACCGCCGGGGAATATTGGGAAAAGGTGAAGAAAGCAGCTCAAAAGTAAACTATGCCGCGACGCGGCAAGAAAGAAAGGATATTTGGTATATGTTCATCCCCATTCTCTCCGTTGTGACGGCGGTATTTGCGACGCTCACGATTCTTCTGCGCCGCAAGGGAAAATCGTTCGAGGGCATGCTCTGCAAGTTCATTTCAAGCTTTGGCTTCATGTCCATGGCGTTTATCGGCTTCTGCTACCGCATTGAAGAGGCGGATAAATTAGTCCACCCGTTCTATTTCTGCCTCGTGGCGTTCGGACTGCTGTTCGGGCTCGGCGGCGATGTTCTGCTCGGCATAAAAGAGATTGCGCCGAAATACAAGAACAAGCTTATCGCGCTCGGCACTTTCGCGTTTCTGATAGGGCATTTCTTCTACCTTGCGTCCTTTTACAAAGCGGAGCCAACCTTCTCGATAATCCCGTACATAGCGGCGTTTGTAATAACCGCGATAATCGCCATTGTCATAAAAGCGATCAAGATGAAGCTCGACAGCAAGATGTATATTCTCTGCGTATTCTATTTCTTCGTCATTGCGCTTTGCGCCTGCGTCTCGGGCTATATGCTCTATCTCACGCGCTCGCTGACATTCATTATAACCACCATTGCTTCGGTTGTGTTCGTAATCAGCGACTCGGTGCTCGCGTTCGTCTATTTCACGCCCGTGAAGAGAAAGAACCCGCTCGTTACAATCGAGCTCGCGACATACTACACCGGTCAGATACTCATGGCGGCGACGGTGTATCTGATAAAATAAAATCAGCATAACAGACAGGCGCAGCAGAACAAACTGCCGCGCCTGTTTTATTGAAATCGGAGAATCGCTATGATAAGAAAATTCAAGGAATCCGACCTGCCGCGCATTATGCAGATATGGCTGGGTGCGAATAAAGAGGCTCACGGATTCATAAAAGAAAGCTATTGGGACGAAAATTTTGAAGCGGTGAAAGCCGCGCTCACCTGCGCCGAAGTTTATGTACACGAAAACGATGAAGCCGAACCCGACGGCTTCATCGGGCTCAACGGCGGACACATTGAGGGGCTGTTCGTGGACAAAACCGCACGAAACATGGGCATCGGAAAAGAACTGCTGGATTTTGCAAAAAATAACCACGCGCGGCTGACGCTCAATGTCTATATAAAAAACTCCGGAGCCGTGAAGTTCTACCGCCGCGAGCTGTTTTCGATAGACTCGCGCGGCATTGATGAAGAGACCGGGGAAGAAGATTATGTGATGAGTTGGAATAGCTAAGATAGCAATGATTTGCAGATTTGGATACTGATATGCAGTTACAAAAAATGTAAAAAAGCATTGACATTGGTCGCAGAAACTTATAAAGTTAAATTACAGGAATAATGCGAAAAGGAGAAGCACAATGAGAACCGCAGAAGAACAGTATCAGAAACAATTCAACGAAATACGTCAAAGATGGAAACGCGACCGCCGACGCAGAGCTTTAGGCATGCTTATAACAGGTGTTATTGGCGCCATTGCCGCGCTTATCTCTCATTTTTTCTTTAACGCCGCAAAATACGAGCCATGGAACTACATCGTGGTTTTATGTGGTATCGCGCTTGTAATAGCAACACCTATAACAATATTCCGCATATTTATAAGACCGATAAGAGAAGAAGAAGCTGAAATTGCACATCTGAACAGAGTGTACGAAGAGCAAAGATTTATAAACAGAGAATAATAAAGCTGAATTTGTACACATACTCAACGACTGTCGCAAAGCAGAAAGTTGCAATTTAGCAGACAAAGTTTGGCGACCGAAACAACACAAAATCAAAAGCCCTCCCAATCGGGAGGGCTTTTGATTTTACAACTCTTTTTCTTCCTTCTGTCTCTTGATGACTTTCAGGCGCGAGAAATCCTCGCGTTCTTTTTCTTCAAGAGCTTCGGTGATATATTTAATCGTCGCGGTGAACTGCGGAATCATGATATTGTCGAGCGCGTTTGCTCGCTTCTGCGTTTTCTTTATCGCATCGGCGAGGCGGTATACGCTGTTCTCTATCTCCGCGAGCTCTGCGGTCATGTGCTTGACCTGCACGAAGCTCAGATAAGCCTCGTCGAGCTGTGAATTCGTCGAGTTGAGTCCGTAATACATATCGAGCTTCTCATCGCCGAGAGTCACAACCGGAAGTTCAACGCCCATGACGCTGCGAAGATCTATATCGAGCGACTCATCGACCGGTATCGCCTGCGCGAACTCGGCGCACATGCCGAGCGTGACATTCGCGCGCTGGAGCGCAAGATAAGCCTTTGAATAGGTCTCGTCTATCTCCTGCTGTATCTTCGACGCCTTATCTATGAGCTGCATCATCTCATGCACGAGTATATTTCTTTTGCGGTCGAGCAGATCATAGCCGAGCTTGGCGAGATCCAGCGACTTCTTCGTGCTCATCAGATTGCTTTTTGTCGGGAATACCTGTGCCATGACGCTCTCCCCCTTTCTTTACTGCTGTGCGGGCTTGTAATGTTCCTTGAGAACATCCTCATCAACACGGTCGAGCTCGGATTCGGGCAGCATGGAGAGCAGCTCCCAGCCGAGGTCGAGGGTCTGGTCTATCGTCCTGTTCTCGTCATAGCCCTGGTTGATGAATCTCTCTTCGAACGCTCTGCCGAACTCCATGAGGCGCTTATCCGATGCGGAAAGCTCATCCTCACCTATAACGGACGCGAGTGCTTGGCATCCTGCACCTTGGCGTAGGAAGCGAAGAGCTGGTTTGCGAGCATGCTGTGGTCGGAGCGAGTGTAACCCTCGCCGATGCCGTCTTTCATCAGACGCGACAGCGACGGCAGGACGCTGACGGGCGGATATATGCCCTTGTAGTCGAGTCCTCTGTCAAGCACTATCTGACCCTCGGTTATATAGCCCGTGAGGTCGGGGATGGGGTGCGTGATATCATCGTTGGGCATGGTGAGAATCGGTATCTGAGTGACCGAACCTTCTTGCCCTCGACTATTCCGGCGCGCTCATAGAGCGACGCGAGGTCGGAATAGAGGTAACCGGGGAAGCCCTTTCTGCCGGGAATCTCGCCCTTTGACGAGCTGAACTCACGAAGAGCCTCGGCATATGAGGTCATATCGGTCAGTATAACAAGCGTCTGCTTGCCGAGATCGAACGCGAGATATTCGGCGGCGGTCAGCGCGCAGCGAGGCGTGATAATACGCTCGATTATCGGGTCGTTCGAGAGGTTCATAAACATCGTAACACGGTTCATGACGTTCGCGTTTTCAAACGAAGTGCGGAAATACTCGGCGACATCGTTCTTGACGCCCATGGCGGCGAAAACGATTGCAAAATCGTCGCCGTCGGCAACATTTGCCTGACGCACTATCTGAACGGCGAGCTCGTTATGCTTCATGCCGGAGCCTGAGAATATCGGGAGCTTCTGACCTCTGATAAGCGTTGCGAGCGCGTCTATAGAAGATATGCCGGTATTTATATAATTTCGCGGATAAACACGCGAAACGGGGTTAATGGGCGAACCGTTGACATCGCGGCGGCACTCGGGATATATCTCACCCAGACCGTCTATCGGTCTGCCGAGGCCGTCGAACACTCTGCGAGTATCTCGGGCGACAGCGGCATCTCCATGGGTCTGCCGGAGAGCACGGTGGTGCTGTTGTTCATCGATATTCCGCGAGTTCCCTCAAAGACCTGAATGACCACAAGCTCGCCGTCTATCTTGACTATACGCCCCGCACGCGAGGTGCCGTCATCAAGTCTGAGCTCGACCATTTCCTCGTAGCTCGCGCCCTTGACGCCGTCAAGCACAACGAGCGAACCGTTTATCTGATTTAAACCGATGTGTTCAAAAATCATAGCTGTTTAAATCCTTCCTTGCCTTCAGAAATAAGCGGACTCAGCGCAGCAGCGGAGCGAGCGCCTTGTCTATCTCAGTGCGGTAATCGTCAAACATATCGAGTCTGTCGTTGGGCACATCGTATTTTATCTTGACGAGCTTATCGAACAGACCGAGCTTCGTTATCTTCGAGATCGGCACCTGCTTTGCGACGACCTCGCGGCACTGATGATAGAGATAGAGGATTATTTCCATCATCTTCATCTGCTTCGCGAGCGGAACATAGGTGTCCTCCTTGTGGAAGGCGTTCTGCTGCAGGAAGCCGACTCTTATAACTCTTGCAATCTCAATGACAAGCTTCTGATCGTCGGGCAGAACTCCGCGCCGATAAGCTTGACTATCTCCATAAGGCTGTTCTCCTCGAGCAGGATGGAGCACAGCTCATCGCGGTAGTTCATGAACTCCGGACCCGCGTTGTCATAGTACCATGCGGACAGGTCATTGACATATTCGGAATAGCTCGTATTCCAGTTTATCGCAGGATAGTGACGCGCATAAGCGAGCGACTTATCGAGCGCCCAGAAGCAGCGTGTGAAACGCTTCGTGTTCTGGGTAACAGGCTCGGAGAAGTCGGAGCCCTGCGGCGAAACAGCGCCGATTATTGTTATCGAGCCCTCGGTGCCGTTTAGGTTCTTAACATAGCCTGCGCGCTCATAGAACTCGGAAAGTCTCGACGGCAGGTAAGCCGGGAATCCCTCATCGGCGGGCATCTCTTCAAGGCGTCCGGATATCTCACGCAGAGCCTCAGCCAACGGGAGGTGGAGTCCGCCATGATAGCCGTGTGATAGCCCATGTCGCGGTAATACTCGGCGAGGGTGATACCGGTGTATATTGAAGCTTCACGCGCGGCGACGGGCATATTCGAGGTGTTCGCTATGAGCACCGTTCTGTCCGTCAGGGGCTTGCCTGTACGCGGGTCGGATATCTCGCCGAACTCTTTAAGAGCCTGGGTCATCTCATTGCCGCGCTCGCCGCAGCCGACATAGATTATAATATCCGCGTCGCACCACTTTGCAAGCTGATGCTGGGTCATTGTTTTACCCGTTCCGAATCCGCCGGGGATTGCCGCCGCGCCGCCCTTTGCTATCGGGAAGAGCGTATCTATGACACGCTGACCGGTTATCAGCGGACGCTGCGCAGGCAGTCTGCGGTTGACGGGACGCGGAATACGGATAGGCCAGCGCTGGCAGAGGGTCAGCTCGTGGTCTTTCCCCTTCTTGTCCCTGAGGGTAACGATAGTATCGTTTATTTTATATTTTCCGTCGGGCTTGACATCGACAACTTCGCCTTCAAGTCCGGGCGGAACCATGAATTTGTGCTTGACAACGGGAGTTTCCGGGCATTCGCCGTAGATGTCGCCGCCCTTGAGTTTATCGCCGGGCTTGACGAGCATATTGACCTGCCACTCGTGCTCCTCGTCGAGCGCACTCTCGGCGCAGCCTTTGATATGAACGCGCCGTTGTGCTCGGCGATAGCCGAAAGCGGGCGCTCGATTCCGTCAAATATATTTCTGATTATTCCGGGACCGAGGGTGGCGAACATTGCGCCGCCGGTAGCATAGACCGGCTCGCCGGGCTTGAGCCCGGTCGTCTCCTCGTAGACCTGAATGGTGGTGAGATCCTTGTCAAGGCGTATGACTTCGCCGACAAGCCTCTTCTCGCCGACGTAGACCATCTCCATCATGCTCAGTCCCGTCTCGCCCTTTATCGTAACGACGGGTCCGTTTATTCCGTATATAACATTATTCTCGGACAAGCCGTTCACCTCCGACCGTTAAAGTATTACTGACATTCCCGAATTTTCGAGGAACCACTCGCGCTGAGCTTCAAGGCGTGTGTCGAGCGTATCGTCAGCCACGGTGCTGCCGCCGGCAACTCCGGCGCGGCATCCGCCAATGGTTATTTCATCGCTGCTCTCGACCTTGCAGTCCCTGCCGAAAGCTTTCTTTATATCATCCGCAAAGCGCATATCGCCGGGGCGGACATAGACGGTCACATCCCCCTGCGGAAAAACCGCCGCAAAACCTGCCGCGCTCTTTTTGAGAAAATCCGCGTAGCCGTCCGACTCTGTAAAGGCAGTGAGCTTTTCACGCGCGTCACCGAAAACCTCGTCGGTAATTGCGCCGCGCTTGTCGGTCAGGCGGGCGCGCTGTTGAGTTCTCTCATTGGCGACGGTGCGGTTGAACTCCTGCTCCTTGAGCATACGCTCGCGCTCTATTTTAGCCTGAGCCTGGGAGTGCGCCTTCGTCTTTGCCTTTTCAAGTCCGCTTTCGACCGTTTCGCGGGTCTTGCGGGTCATCTCCTCGTGGCGTTCCTCGGCGTCCTTGGTTATGGCGTCAAAAAACTTTGCGGCTCTTTCTTCCTGATTGAGCATTGGTTAAACACCTCAAATCTTTATGCCGATAGTGTCGCGCACATAGCGCGCGATGGAGTCGCTCCCCTGCGAACCGTGGCGGTCTGGGATCTCGACTATCAGCGGCTTATCGTAGCTGCGCTTTGTCTGCGTTATGAAATCGCCGCACAGCTCACACAGCGGGCGCGTGATGAGAATGATGCCGACCTCTTCATCGGCGAGGCAGCGGTTGACCGCATCCTCGACCGACTGAGCGTCATGCACAAGCTCTCCGTCGATACCCGCAAGACGCATTCCGACAAGCGTATCGGCATTGTCGCTTATCAAATAAAAACGCATAACTTCCGTTCCTTTCAACGCAGCGTAAAGTTATATTGCTTTACGCCGCCGTTCTTTTGCCCTGCAGGCGTCAGACCTTGTTGAGGATAAGTATGGAGATAACGACACCGTAAAGGGCTATCGACTCACCGAGGGCGACGAAGATAAGCGCTTTACCGAATGCCTTGGGATCCTCGCTCGTTGCGGCGATAGCTGCGGGAGCGCCGGCGGCAACTGCGATACCGCCGCCGATACCGGCAAGACCGGTAACAAGACCAGCGGCAAGGAGTCCGAGACCCTTGGAGTTATCTTTAACGGTTGTCGCTTCTGCGCTCTCGGCGACTGCGTCGGAAGCCTGAGCGGCGGTTGTATCAGCCGGAGCTGCGGTAGTGTCCTCGCTGCCGGTTGCAAAAGCGCCCATAGCGCAGCCTGCGACGAGCAGAACCATGACGGCGAAGTTGCCGCGTTCATGCGAAGGCTCTTTTGATGCTCTGACCCTCAGAGTGCTTCTTCATTGTGTACACAACGGATGCGAGAAGCACCGCCGCGGGAACTACGATCATAACGGAATAAAAAAGAGTTGTCATTTTACTTTACCTCCGATTAGTCTTTATTGGCTAAAGCCTTTTTGGCCTTTTTACCGGCAATTTTAGTTTTCAGATTCGTCTGAGCCTGCTCGAGCTTTGCGGGTGTGAACGCCCTGCCGCCGCCTTCATAGAAGCGGCTGAACATCTCGTAGAACTCAAGACGCAGTCCCTGAATGCCCGAAAGCAGACCTTCAAGGGCGATGACGATAATGTTGCCTATGATGATAACGGGGATGTTGCTGCCGTCACCGCCGAGGGTGAACACGACCATCATCATACTGGCGTGGACTATAACAAACGCGCCGACACGAAGGAAGGACACGGTGTTGCTGAAATAGGACAGGACATATTCGATAAGCTCGAACAGGTTCTGAAGCAGGAAGTCAACGATGCTGTCGGGCTTCCAGTCCGGATGCTTGTCGATAATGCCGATCGGTATCTCTTTGATATAGAGCAGCACGGCGCAGACGCCCATGACGCTGAACAGCACGCTGTTCGGGAGAACCTGGGGACCGTTCATGAACGCTACGCAGAACGCACGCCCGCGAGATAGAACAGTATGCCGACGAGTCCGTTGTTGCTGAATATCGCTTCGCCTATCTTCTTATGCTTGAGGCAGGATATTACATTCAGGAGCATCGCGGTCACGACAAGGACGACGCCTATGCCGATAGCAACTATCAGAACGGTATTTATCGAATCCATAACGCTCAGCGGCTTTGACGCCATGCCCAGCGCATGATAGACGGGGTCGAGCATATCTTCATATCCGAACACCGAGCCGAACACGAAGCCGAACACCGCACTTGAAAGACCGCACGGAATAAGTATGCGCGCGAGGGGCATCTTCTTTATCTTCCAGCCGAGGATACCGAGCAGGAAGAGCACAAGTCCCTGACCGAGATCGCCGAACATGATGCCGAACAGCAGTGTATAAGTTATCGCAACGAAGCCCGTGACATCGATATCCGAATATGACGGCAGGCCGTACATATCGACGAAATACTCATATGGCTTGAATATCGCGGGGTTTCTGAGCTTCACGGGCGGAGTCTTTCCGGAGCTATTGTCGGGGTCATTCTCCTCGACTTCGACATTCTCTATTGCCTCCGCTTTCTTCTCAAACGCCTTTGAATCGTGCGCGAGCACCCAGCCGACATAGAAGAAATACTTGTTGTGGCACGCGGCATAGCGGCGCATCTCAAAGACTGTATTGAGATCGACGAGCTTCGTATATATCTCGTTGCAGCGTTTGCGGTTCTCTTTCCAGAGTGCCGCGGCGCGCTCGTCAAGCTGCTTTAAGTCGCCCTCGATAATCTCGATATTGCTCTTGATTTGATCTATGACCTGCTCAACGGTACCGACTGCGAGGGAACCTGGAGACGCTCGAAATTGAGTCCCGCGAAGATGCTGTCGACCTCGTCGACGCGCTCTCTCGGCGCGCAGTAGACGCCCCAATAATCTGTCGCATCGGTCGAGCACGGATGAAGAGCACATAGGGGTCGTCGTCATAGGCGACAAGCTTTTCGTAGCTCTCTTTGGGCATATGACCGAAGCGGGTTTTGATGAATTTGCAGTTGAACAGCTCATCGAGTCCGACATCGAAGCCCGTGAAATGCTCATATTTTGCAATGCCGTTTCGGCACTGTTCGAGCTGATCCTCAAGCTCCTTGTACTCGTCATGCATCGCGGACAATTTTTCGTCCAATTCGTCGATGTAGGCGCTGGTCTTATCGTCGAGCTGAATCTCGCGCGAGCGGTCGCCGACTATCGTCGGGTCGGGCGCGGAATCATTCTCGCGGATAAGCTCCTCTATTTTTTGCAGCATCGGCGCATACGGGTTTTCCTCGCTGAGCGTCGAATAACCCATTGACGCAGACATATACTGCGTTGCCTGCTCGGGATGGAACGATCCGTCCAAGCAGCAGGTTGAAATGAAATTGTTAAGCTGGTCGAGCGGACCTGTGACTTTAACAAGCTTCATTTTTGCAACTGCCAAGGTTTATCACCGTCCTTTTAAACTCTTAAAAAGCTGTCAGTCGCCCACGCCGATAAGAAGTCGGCTTATTTCTTCAGGCGGAATATTATATCTTATACCCTCAATAATGTGGGTAAGATTTTCTGCTTCATTCTCCGCGAGCGCGACATAACTCATCATCACGACGCTCGGGAAAGTTGAAAACCGCACAAGACCTTTCGCGCGGTCATATATTAGCTTTGCACTCACCTGCTCGACCGATCGGTCACCCCGCTCGGCAAATGCGGCATACGCCGTGCCTTTGAGCGTTTGGAGAGCCTTTTCGGCATCCGGCGCTTCCATAAATCCTGTCAGCACCTTCTCATCGAGCGTTCCGCCGGGCATCAGCATCGTGGTGAGCACGCTCTGCGGCATATTGGTAAGACGCTTGAGCCTGTAGAGCGAGACGATATTCTCGGCGTCCGTGTCGAACGCGTGCATCGAGTCAAGCTCCTTACGCTCCTTGCCCTTGTAGTTCTTTTTGACGAGCGCCTCCGCCTGCGAGTGGAGATATTTGTTGAGCGCCAGCTCCATGGCGAAATAATCGGGTCTGCCGTCGGAACCGACAGAGGCAAACGGAGCGAGAACCGCTTTATACGGTGAGCCCTCGACTGCCGCTAAGAGCAGATCGACATTTGTCGCGGTCTCAAGCGCTGCGGCGTTGAGCTCCGAGTGGCGCACGAAGAAATCGGGCACTTTGGCAAGGTTCTTCTCCGGGTGGCGGCTGTTGAGATAACGCACCGAATGGAGCAGCATATCAACATCGCTCAGCGTCACGAAATATTTATAGAATCCGTCGCCGATGGATTTTTCATATCTGCAGAGGGAGGCGAAGTTGTTTGAAAGATGATCCCTGAGCAGTATCTCTATCTGCCAGCGTCTGAGCGAGCCCATTGTCACGCCCTCGAACGCGTCGGCATAGGCGGTGTGAGCCTTCAGATAAGCCGCCGCCTCGTTGACGGAACGGCAGGCGAGCAGATCGGTGTAGTTCTGCGCGGTCAGGCGTTTGCCGTACATAGCACGAGCCTTTGCGAGCACTGCGTTTGCGGCGGACGAAACTGTCATACGGCACACTTCCTTTCAAAAAATCTGATCAGTCGGCGTTCACGGCTCTGTCGGCGAGCTCCTGCGCCCATTTTTCGCGGTTAGCCTTGCTCTGCTCGTCGAGAGTATCGGAGACTGCCTGAGCCTTCTTCTCTATCTCGTCGAGAGCCGCTTTCAGCTTCGCGTCATATTCGGATGCGGTCTTTGCTATTTCGCTGTCGGCGCGCTCCTGCTCCTCAGCTTGAATCTTCTTCGCCTGCTCGGCAAGCTCGGAATCCGCCTTGTCGAAGAACTCCTGTTCCTCCATGGTGCGCTTTCGCGCGCGCTTGTCCATATCGACTATCGTTTTAATGATGCTTTCCATAACTGCACCTCTTTTGCGCTGTTTTGGTATACATTTCCGATATACCTATTATATATACTATTTCTGCTTCTTTAAGCTACTAAATTATATCACCAACATGGCAAAAGACAATATGCAAAAATAATAAACAATCTTCATTTTTTAAATTATTTTTGTACCGCGATACAAAAATTTAACAAAGATATCAAAGTTATAAGAAAAAGTGCTTTTCTTGCGCTTTCAAAGCACAGAGCACCCCTCCGGAGAAAATGAACTGCCCCAGTTTGTGCGGACAGTACAAAAACACCCCTATGTAGGAAATATTTAATTCAAGCGGAGTGGCGCAGCGTCAGCGGCGCCACTCCTGTTTTTGTTTGGATGCGCTCGTGGTTG
>ENA-OQEN01000468-OQEN01000468.1-human-gut-metagenome-genome-assembly--contig:-NODE-468-length-17719-cov-5.849875_pt1 | contig 17719 bp, 23 predicted proteins | sample MGYA00242791_ERZ504627 | MGnify/ENA primary metagenome ERZ504627 (study PRJEB26092, sample SAMD00036316) | human gut metagenome | host: Homo sapiens | study: EMG produced TPA metagenomics assembly of... | reverse complement strand
TCCTCAACCGCGCTTCTCTCGTCATCCGCACGACTACCTTGTCACAGGCTTTAAGTTCCGGTTCCTTGGACATCAGATTTCACCTCCAATCCGCTTGTAGGCAAGCTCGGTGTACGCCGGATTCAGCTCGATGCCGATGAAATGACGCCCCATCTGTGAGGCAACCATGCCGGTTGTGCCGCTTCCCATGAAGGATCAAGCACAACGCCGCCTTCGGGACAACCGGCGAGAAGACAGGTTTCAACCAGCTTCGGAGGGTAGGCGGCATAGTGACCGCCCTTAAAGGGGACGGTGTTGATCTTCCAGACATCGCGCTTGTTGCGGAGCGGATTGATGTCACAATCCTTGATCTCGCCATGCTCACGGGGGCGGTTGATGGACTGCGGCTGAGGTTGACCGGGAACGGGCTTGCCGTATTTGTTGCCACCCTTCATGCCGCGCTTGAGGCGTTCTGCCGTTGCAGGGGCAATCGGCTCGGAGATCGCCTTGTAGTCAAAGAAATACTTCTTGGACTTGGAGAACAGGAAGATATGCTCATAGCAGCGGGATAGGCGGTCTTTGACGCTCTCCGGCATGGGGTTATCCTTCATCCAGATGATGTCGTTGCGCAGATACCAGCCGGTATCGCGGAGGGCAAAAGCAAGCATCCACGGAATACCGATCATGTCCTTCGGCTTGCAGCCCTCAACCTTGTTGTTGAGAGCCACAGCCTGACCGTTTCTGCCGTAGGGGTTCTTCGGGTCAATGAAATCACCCTGATTGCCCTTTCCAGCGTAGGTGTCCGCGATGTTCAGCCAGAGCGTTCCATCCGGACGCAAAACGCGCCTGACTTCGGTAAACACTTCCGTCAGGCGCGAGATATATTCCTTCGGCGTTGTCTCTCTGCCGATCTGAGCCTCCATGCCGTAATCGCGGAGCGCGTAATACGGAGGGGACGTCACACAGCAATGAACGCTGTCATCGGGCAGGGTTTTCAGGATTTCAAGGCAATCGCCGGTATGAATGATGTCAAGCTCTATAAAAACCAGCTCCTTTCTTCGGATTTGAGCGCATATCAGTCGGAGTAATACTCGTCCGGCTCGTAGTCCTCGTCTTCCATGAAGTCCTCGTCGAGATTGTCAATCTCGTCCGCCCAACGGTCGAAGATTTCCTCTGCTTCCTTCGCTGCCTCACGATAGAGGCTCAGGCGGTTCTTCTCGAAGGCAGCGAAGGCGGGGACGAACTTGCCAAACTCGCGGATTGCCTTCACATCCTGCGTGCGCATATCTGCGACGCACTGAATGATTTCGGACATCGTGAGCAGATCGTCGATCATCAGCTCATACCTGTCCTTGGGGATAGATACGGCTTCATCATCCGCCGCGTCTGCGAAAGGGGTATTCTCGTCGCTGTTACTGCACTTGGGAACATCAACCTTGAAGTAGAAACCGATCATATCCACAGATACCTTGGTCATAATCTGACGCGCCTCCTTGACCTTCTCGTCGATGTCCTCCCTCACATGGAGGTAGGCGCGGTGATGCTTCTTGAGATCGCTTTCCAGTCGGATCAGATCGGTCAGCTCCCACAGAGCCTTAAACAGCGCGGAGGTGTTCTCTCCGTATTCGATAGCGTCCGCATAGGGAATGGTAATCATCTTGTTGGTCATATTCAAAAATCCTCCTATCAGTCTGTACGGTCTCTTCTAAGCGGGTGGTCATGATGCGGTAGAGCTGGGTGTCCTTCGGGAAATCGTCCTTGAAGGGAACGATGGTCGAGCCGTAGAAGATCAGCCCCTCACCGGCGTTGGAGTTGGTGATGTAGTTCTGCTGGCTGGGCGAGATGTTCAGCGCCTTCGAGAGAATCTGCCGGTCGCCGGATGCCTGATTCAGAAGGTAGACAAAATCCGAGTTTTCAAAAATGTTCTCCACCTCGCGGGAGGCAAGAAGATCCTTGACGTTCTGCGTGATTCCGGTCGGGATGCCGCCCCATTTTCTGAAACGCTTCCAGATTTCCACGCTGTACGCGGCGGTCTGTTCCTCTTTCAAGAGCAGATGGAACTCGTCCATGTAGTAGCGCGTTGCCTTGTGCTGGGCGCGGTTGATGGTAACTCTGTTCCACACCTGATCCTGCACAATCAGCATACCGAGCTTCTTGAGCTGCTTGCCGAGTTCTCGGATGTCATAGCAGACGAAGCGGTTGTTGACATCCACATTCGTTCTGTGATTGAAGACATTCAGAGAGCCGTGAACATAGATTTCAAGGGCAGTTGCGATGCGCTGTGCCTCCGGTTCCTTCTGATTTCTCAGAATGTTGTAGAGGTCTTCGAGGATCGGCATTTTCTCCGGCTTGGGGTCTGCAAGAAACTCCTGATAGACCATTCGGACGCTGCGGTCAATGATGGTCTTCTCAACCGGCTGCAAGCCGTCCTTGCCGCCGACAATCAGCTCACACATAGAGAGGATGAAGTCGGATTTCAGTGTCAGCGGGTTTTCCTCTTCGGAGTAGTTCGTGTTGATGTCCAACGGATTGATGTAATCCGTGCTGACCGGCGAGATTCGGATGACCTGACCGCCGAGCTTCTGCACGAGGGGAAAATACTCGGCTTCGGGGTCGCAGACGATGATGTCATCCTCTGTGATGAGGAAGGCGTTCGTCATTTCACGCTTGGCGGAGAAGGACTTACCGGAACCGGGCGTACCCAAGATCAGCCCGTTGGGGTTCTTGAGCTGCTTGCGGTCCACCATGATCATGTTGTTGGACAGTGCATTCAGCCCGTAGTAGAGAGCTTCGCCGCCTGAAAAAGCTCCTGCGTGGTGAACGGCACGAAAACCGCTGTGCTGGAAGTGGTCAGTCCGCGCTCGATCTCCACCTGATTGACGCCGATAGGCAGAGAGGACATCAGCCCTTCCTCCTGCTGAAAGTCAAGACGCTTGAGCGCACAGTTATACTTTTGGGCAATGGCGGCGGTCTGGAATACCGCATTTTCGAGCTTCTGGCGATTGGTTGCCGTATTCATGATGAGGATGGTCACAAGAAACAGTCTCTCATTGCGAGTCTGGAGATCCTGCAACAGACGCTTCGCCTCACCGCCGAAGGTGGCGAGATCGGACGGGATGATGTCCATATCGTAGCCGGAGCGGACAGCCTTTTTCTGCTCTTCAATCTTCATCTTGTCGAGGTCGGTGATCTTCGACTTGATGCTCTTGATTGCCTTCGCCTGGTCAATCGTCCGGATATGAAAATTGACCGTGATGTTGCTGTCCATCTCAAGGAAGTCGGCAAGCATACGGTCATTGAGTTCCGGCGCGAGGATTTGCAGGAAGCTCACCGCGCCGATGGTTCTGCCCATCTTGAAACACTTGCCTTCACGGAAGTCAAAGGAAGTGGGCGAGATGAAGTCCTTCGTACTGAGTCCTGTCCGAGCAACCATGTCAAAGGAAAAGCGGAACGGCTCGTTGGTGTCCATGTTAAACACATCATGAAGCACTTTCAGCCGCTCGTAGCCGGACAGCGGCTCCGTCCTCACGCCGAGGGTTTTGAAGTTGTTGAGAATGTCGGTCTCGATGCGTTCGAGCTTCGGCTTTGCCGTGCGGAGGGAGTCTGCCTCAATGCCGAAGGTGATGTACTTCTTCTTGACCAGTCCGTTGTTGCCCTTGGTGAGCTGACTTTGCAGCATACCGGAATACTCGGAGCGGATGTCGTTGAAGGCGTCCTCCTGTGCCGGAATGTTGATGCGCTTGCGGAACTCATTGAGGCTTGCCTTCTGATTGATGAAGGAGAGCTGAACGAAAATCGAGCTGTCAAAGTAGTTCAGAAAGTCGCACCAGTTCTCAAAGATGGCAGTTTTGTCCTCGTTCTGCGCAAGCTGGTAGTTGATGTCCTCAAAGGCGATGGACTTCGTGTAGAGGCGGCTGTTCACCTTGCAGATACCGTCGCGGCACATCTCCACATAGGGAATGGTCTGCTGGGCGGACTTGCGGACTTTCTTTGCCTTCCTGTCCTTTTTCTTCTGCATGACGAGCCGCTTCTTTTCCTGAGCGGAAAGGGCATCGCCGTAAACGATGCCGTTTTTGACGGTCATCTTAGGCTTTGCCTTTGCTGTGCTGTTGTTCAAGCTGCAATTCCTCCTGTTCTTTGATTTTCTGCTGAATCTCAGCGTAGAGGTTGTTTGTGCGATAGGGACGAACCTTGTCGCGGATGAACATGGACTGTACGATGTGGTACAGATACTTTTCGGCGGGCTGTCCGTCCTTCTCGTAAAGCGCGAAGAAGATGAACGGGAGCATGATGACCACCATCAGCATTGCCGCCGTAGACAAGTCGAGATGTGCCTTCGCCAGAAAGAAGATCGGGACGCCGACTGTCGCAGCGACGGAAAAACAAATGAGCTGCCGCTTGGTCAGGTTGAACATGACCTTCGTTTTGACGCGGTTAAGATCCTTCGGGACCGGAACAAATGCCATTGACTGTTTCCTCCTTTCTAAGCTGCTTTTCATAGCGCAGCTTCATTTGTGCGGGATATTGATCCTCCTTCGGCTGACGCTTGCCCGTCCAGCGAAGTCCACCCGCTTTGCCTTGACAGATCCAGCCGGAAGCCAGAAGGCTTGCGCCATTTTCACTTTCCAGTGTGTAGGTGATGATGCGCTTATAGCCCATAGCCGCAGCAGCTCTTGCCGCCGCGCCGTAGAGAAAGCTGCAAGCGTTCTTCGCCCCGTTGGTGCATAGCCTTGTAACCTCCAATGTGAAGCCGTCATCCAGATACCGGCTGACGGGACGCCCGGCGATGATTACACCGACCAGCTCACCGTCTGCTTCACAGCCGATGGAAAACTTGTGACCGGCAACCGGCTTGTGATGCCGGTGATGCTTCCGGACATACTCGTTGGCGTCTCGAAGAGAGATAGGTCTTAGCCGCAGCATGGTGTTTCCTCCATTGGAAGATGTGCCGTGCATTCGACCTCGTTGCCCCAAACGTCCCAGCCTTCGGGAGACTGTCGGGCAAAAAGCTCTACGCGGGGAAGGTCTCCCATGAGCCGAACAATGCGCTCCCGCGCTTCATCCGGCTTTTTGGAATGCTCTTCGATGTGGCTGAGGATGACCTGACGCACACCGGCGTCAACTCGCTTCGGGTGTCCCTTCGTGGCAAGGATGCAGATTTCCGCGTTTGCCCTTGTCCAATACCCCATGCCGGTGAAGAGGTCATCGTTCTTGCGGTTTTGCTTCACCCATACAAAAGCCACGGTCTTATAGGAAAAGCCCCATGCCGTCAGCACTTCGAGTGCTTCACAGAGGCACGGGAACGTGATCCAGAGAAACAGAGTGCAGTCTTTAGCGGCAAGCTCACCGACCGGAAGTGCCTTGATGTCTTCAATGCACATTGTCGGGTAGTGGCTTTCCGCCGACCGTCCCTGTCCCTTCTTGGAGTAAGTCCGATACGCCCAAGGGGGATCGGCGTAGATAATGCTGTACTTCTTCATGCTGCCGACCTCCTTAGTGCGCATGGAAGATGGATTTTGCGAGGCTTCCGGTCTTGAACAGCGAGAAGCACAGAATGACCGTGTACGCTGCCACAGAGAACAGAGCGGAATGAATGTTGTCTGCGATGATCATGCCGTTGATCAGCACCGCATAGATGCCGACGCAGACCATGATGAGAAAGCCCTGAAATGCCAGAGCGAACAAGCCTTTCAGATAGTTCGTGCCGATGCTGCCCCATTCGCGGTTGCTCATGGTTGCGATGGGAATAGGCGCAATGCTCACGGTGCAGTAAATCTCAATCATGCGCCCGTAGAGGATGACCGTAATGAGGATTGCCATGATTTTGAGGCACAGGCTGATCAGAAGCGTTTCTATCGACAGTCCGAGCAGTTCTCCGACGCCCATGTTCTCCATGCCGGTACGCATCTGCGCAATCGTCGCGTCAATGTCAATGCTGGTGTTGCCGTGGATGACTCCTGCTGCGCCGGAAACCACGTTCTGCCCGATGTCGAATACTGCCATCACGATGTCAAACGTGTGTGTCACGAGATAGATCGCCACAGCCGCCTTAAAAAACCACTTGAAGAACATCCAAGTGTCCATGTCGTGAAGGTTGTTTTTCTCGGTGATCATGGAAATCAGCTCGTAGCACAAAACGAAGGTGATGATGATGCCAGCGATGGGAACTATCACGTTTTCGGATAGTCCCCGGATCATCTGGTACACGCCGCCGTTCCAGCCGGACGGTGTTTGCCCGACCTCGGCGGCAATCGTTCCTACCTTCTCGTTGACATCGGTGAACATATTGGTCAGGTTGCTCTCGATCCATCCGATCAGCATATCCTTGAGAGCTTGTTCGATCTTTTCTAAAATGCTGCCCAATATTTCACCACCCTTCGGTTAAGCTGGGCTTGCCGTGGATTAGCCGAACAGACCGGAGAGCAGGGGGATGAGGGTCGTGCCGATCAGCACCACACCGCCGCCAGCCATGAGCTGCTTGATGCCCTGAGACTTGGCGCCGGGGTTGTCGTTGCCGTAGCCTTCCATGAGGTTGACAACACCCCACACTGCGAGACCTGCGCCGAGGGCGATAACGAGCGTCTGAAGAACCGTGACAGCCTGATTGATGAAAGCCATAGATTTTCCTCCTTGATTTGAAAAAGATTGGTTGTGTATTTTTGAAAATGGGCATAAAAAAAGAAGCCCCGTCGCTGTTCTGCTTTGGGAGCCATCAGGCTTTACCCACTGCGCAGTGCAGCGACGGGGCTTTAATCCGCTTCGACCTCGCCCATATCATAGAGGTCGAATGTGTCATCGGGCTTGACTACCAGCTTGTGCTGCCGGTACTTCTCGATGTCAAAGGCGTTCCGCTTGTTATAGTCGGAGAGCTGCCGGTACTTTGGATGCTTCGTAATGTCGTATTTGTTACTGAGAAAAGGTCTCACGCCTCGAAGCTGCAAAATACACTTGGCTCCGTCCATGACGGCGATCTCATCCTGAGACATCAGTTCTTTGCCGGTTTTCTGATAGTTCAAGCCATAGGAGTTGTTGTTGGAACGGGTTTCTGAGGTGTTGTAAAGGTCGATTGTCTCCTTGCCCAGCACCTCGCTGATTTCCTTGAGAGTCGATTTTTCTTTTCCCCCGAGGAAAAGTGTGCAGTCGCAGTTGCCCGTGATGGTGTCAGCCGCATCCTTGTAGATGGTCTTGAGCTGAGACTGGGACTGTAAGATGATTGACGCCGAGATTTCCCGGCTTCGGATGGTTGCGATGAGCTTATCAAACTTCGGGATTTGACCGATGTTCGCAAACTCGTCCAGCAGGCAGCGAACATGGACGGGAAGCCGTCCGTTGTAAACGTCATCTGCTTTGTCGCAGAGAAGGTTGAAGAGCTGAGAATACATGATCGCCACGACGAAATTGAAGGTGTCATCGGTATCGGAAATAATGACGAACAGCGCCGTCTTCCGGTCTCCGATTGTGTCCAGCTCCATCTCATCGTAGCTCATCAGTTCCCGCAACTCTGCGATGTCGAAGGGCGCAAGCCTTGCACCGCAGGAAATCAAAATCGACTTAGCAGTTTTGCCCGCCGCCAGCTTGTATTTGCGGTATTGCTTGACCGCAAAGTGGTCAGGATCGCGGGCTTCCAGCTCATCGAACATGACATCCACGGGGTTCTTGAAGGTCTCATCGTCCTCTCTGGCTTCCGAGGCATTGATCATTTCAAGCAGAGTAGTAAAGTTTTTCTCGTGGTCGGGTGCCTCGTACCAGATGTAGCCGATGAGAGCTGTGTAGTAGAGCTTTTCCGCCTTGACCCAGAAATCTTCGCCGGACTTATCGCCGTCTCCCTTCGTATTGACGATGATCGTATTGACCAGCTTGAGGATGTCCTTCTCGCTGCGGATGTAGCTGAACGGGTTGTAGTGCATGGATTTCCGGAATTGATGGTGTTCAGCGACTTGATGATGTAGCCGCCCTTTTCAAGCATTTTGCCGCATTCCACCAGCACCGTACCCTTCGGGTCAGTCACAACATAGCTGCTGTGCATCTGCATCAGGTTTGGCTTCACGAAAAAGCGCGTCTTGCCTGAGCCGGAACCGCCGATGACAAGGATATTTTTGTTGCGGGCGTATTTCGGCTGCTTCGGGCGGCTGTTCATGGTCAGGAACTCCGTCTGCGTTAGGATGACGTTGTTCGAGAACTCCGGATCCGTGTACGGCTTGATGTCCTCCGGCTTGCCCCATCGTGCAGATCCGTATTCTTCGCCCTGCCGGAACTTCTTGCGGTTCTTGCCTTTGACGTAGACCGCCAGCTTGAGCAACGCACCGGCAATCAGACCGATGAGCAGATCGACGGGATGAAAGCTGGGCAGCGGATTTGCAAAGGCAGTGCCGAATACAGCAAAGCCGTTTGTCAGCTTGTCGATGAACTCCGTGCCGGGAGCGAGACGAAATACGGCGGCGATCTTATCCGCAAAGTAGAAGGCGAAGACATACGGTAGGTTCAGAAGAACGAGCTTCTTCACATCGGGTTTGTTCACAGCTCCACACCCCGATCCTTGGTCTTGACCTTGACCTTCTCCTTATGCTGCGCCTTGCTCTGAACTTTCTCCTGATCCAGCTTGTGCCGGATGGACGGCTGTTCCTTCTGCTTGACGGTTTTGGCGGAGAACTCCTTGAACGCGGCGGTCATCACATCAACATCCCGTCCCTTGAAGAAGACAAGGTAGCTGGGCGGTTCTACGGAAACGTCCTTCTTGAGCGCAAAGTCCAGACCGTATTTGCTGGCAGTCCGCTCAAAGGACTTGATGTTGCCATCCGTCACTTCGATGTTGGAGATGGCGGCGTTCTGGCTCATCAGATGCTTGATGGACTGCTTGCCGCGATAGGTTTTGGGCTGCTGCATCTGCTTCTGCGCCTTCTCGATCTCCTGAACGAACTTGTCCAGAGCCTTTTTCAGCACCTCGGCTGAGATTTTGCCGCCCTTGATCATGATTGCAACAACTTTGGTGTTGACTTCATCCTGCATTGCGGCGTTTACCTCCTTTCGTTGGAATGATTATTAGGACTGCTGCCACAGCTAAGGCGGCACAATCCGGCGATAGATAATTTTCATTTACACTGTCCTCCTTTCCGAGCATTGCTCACGATGGTATTCATTAAAGAGTGTCTTCACAAAGGCTATAATCGTAGGTCTTCGGCTTCTTTGACCCTGCCGATCTGTCCTGCCCGTAGAAATCATGATTGACGAGCGCGGAGTAGTAATTGTCTATCGTCAGAGAGGCGTTATACAGAGCGGTCAACAGGTACGCCCGGATATTACGGATGTCTGACGGGTTCTTGTTCATTGCTTCCAGAACGTACTCAATGTGGCTGCTATTCAGCTTGAGAAAGCGGGATTTGACTACTTGCTGCGGCATATCCTCGCCATTGATGCGGATGGTCGGCGCAGTGGAACAGACGGCATCCAGCATGATGTCCATGATCTCCCGGAAGCGGTCTTTATCGAACTTCGGATTCTGACAGAGAATGTCGTAGTCAAGATTCTCTTTGATAATCTCTTCATACTCGCTTCGCTCATCCATCCTGTCCATCCCATCAAGATTGATGGATTGATAGTTCTTTGAGAGAGTATTTCTTTCTTGGGTAATTACTTGATCAGTATTTATTTGTGCGGACTTATCCCCGTGTGGATTATCCACATCTGGCTTCTCCACACATGGATTTTCCGTGTGTGGCATTTCCCGTTCTGGCGTGGACTCCTGCGGCTCTTCGTATATCTCAAAGATTGTGCTGCTCATCCTGCCCTTACCGTCTCTCTGCCGGTGCCTGACGAGGTAGCCGTGTTTCTCAAGCTCACGGAGCGCGGAGAGAACGGCATCCGGACCTTCCTTGCAGATTGCAGAAAGTCCCTTGGTCGAGAACTTCCAGCCATCATTGAACGAGAGCATCTTTGAGAGAAGACCGACTGCTTGAGTGACAGGCTCTTGTCTCGAAGGTGGAAGTTCGCCATGACCGTATAGCCACGATTCTTGTTTACGCGATAGACTGCCACAGAAATCACCTTGCCATCTTGGAAAGCAGCTCTTCGCCGCACTTTTTCTGGAACTTCATTCGGATGACATCCTTGCCCTTCGGCGTGAAGTAGGTCTGAGAACCGGTGTAGCAGTACGTCACAAAATCGCGGACGATAAACAGTCCGGCATTGCTGTCCTTGTTGTAGGGAAGAAGCTGACCGGAGGGAGATCGGAATAGGTACTTCTCCCTGAGAAGAAACTGGACGAACTTGCGCTCCGGGATTTTCAGTTCCTTCGCCGTCGTTCGGATATTGGTGCAGTCATCCGGATTGATGAAGGCGTCGTAGTAATCGGCTTTGGGCTTTGCCGTGTTCAGCTCACACTCAAGAGCCTTTACGCGATTCTTTTCCAGAATCAACGCCTGAGCAAACTCCACAATGACCGCCGGTTCCTTCTGAATGCGTTCCAGAAGGGAGTCCGTCATGTAGCCGCCGGTCTTGCGAATGGTAGGAATGACCTCATCAAATACCCACAGTTCAAACTTTTCAGCCGCAGGAAGTTTGCTGCGAATAATTAGCCGATAAACGTCTCCTTCCGGGATGAAGTTGATACTCTGAACTTTCCCGCTGATAGGGTAGAACGTTTCGTTATAGCCCTGCAATGGTCGTTGACCGCCTTGTTCGGGTTGGTGTAACCGAGTGCCTTTGCAACATCTGCCGCACAGAACAGAACTTTTTCTCCTTCGAGGATTGTTCTTACCTCACCAAACTGTTCATTCTTGAAGATTTCGATTTTGTTATCCATGACAGGTTTCCTTTCCGGCATCAGATGTGCCACTTTGATTTTTGAGTGTAGAAACGGGATTGCAGCAGTAGGGACACTCTGCAAACACGCAGGACTGATATTTCCAGTGAGGACGGTGAAAGCGGCAGCTTCGGCACTCAGGGAGAATGCCATCCGCGCCGCTGTCAAAATGCTCAAAGCCGGGTGTGGTCTGCATCAGCAATTCCAGTGCTTGCAGATTACCGGCTGTCATGCGTTTCATGCTTAAAAACTCCTTTCCTTAGCCGCATCGCCAGCAAATATTCCGGCTTTTGGGCAACAAAAAAGAGGGTTTGCTTCTTACTCCAAATTGGAGAAGAAACAAACCCTCTTCGTTTACGATGTAGTTCAGATGATTTCTCGGATGGTATGAATGACACCGAGCAGCAGCCCGATGAAGAAGCAAGTCCTCCGATAAGACCGCCTATGATTAAGTTCAATGAGAAGATGCCGACTGAGCCGGAGATACCGTAGCCGCTGGGAACGAGCCAGAGGCACATCCTCCGGATGCCGAATGGCAAGCCGACGCAGATCCACATAAGGAAGTAGTCACATACGCCGTCAGGCATATAGATCGGCTTGAGAAATGACGCGAGGCAGAACGCAAGCGCGATTGGAAGCAGAACCTCCTTCAAGAAGACTTTGATAGCACCCACTATATCCTCCTTCTGCCGGAAGTGTGCAGCAGCACCCTCCGGCTTGCTTGATTATTGTGAAAGTCCTTTGTTTTCGGTCAAAAAAAGAAGGGACTAAGCCAGAATGCCTTGATTTTCAAGGTCTTTCTGATTTAGTCCTATTATCGCACAATAATCCTTGACGATGACTGTGCCGACTTTCCCGGCTTCAATGTCTGCAAGCATGGCTTGAAATCCGGGTCTTTGGAAGTTCGCACCACTATAACCGTCATCCGTGTACCAGCAGAGGTTGGTAAAGCCGTTCTGCTTGGCGTAGGTTTCCAAAATGTGCTTTTGGTTGGATATAGAGTTGCTTTCTCCTTGCAGTTCATCTTCATGGGATAATCTCGGATAAAGGGCGGTAATAAGGTTTTGGGTTGTCTGTCTTAACATGGTTTCCTCCGTTTCCGACAGCCAGCCCCACTATTCCGTACTTTGATTGTACCATACAGCGGGGCGGCGTGTATAGCGGCAAAATGTGAAAAATGCTTCTTTACAGCCCGTCATATTGCCGATTTTTGCGTAGCGGTTTCCGCTTCCAGCACCTTAGCCATTTTGTCGGCTGCGGTTTCCGTGGCACTCTGCTTGAAAAAGCCGGACACCACAAGGACGGAGTTCCCTATGCGGATTTCCGTCACGCAGTCGGCGGGTGCGGTGCTTTTCATGTCGTGTCTGATATGCTCTTTTTTCTCGGTCATAGGCGAACTCCTTTCAATCGTTCATCAGTTGCTTTAAGCGGTTTAGCTTGTTTTGTGCGCTTTCCCTGCGGAAGTTCTCGCCGGAGAAGCAGACCGGGGCGCACATTTCAAGCAGTCGGTCATAAATCCGGGCGTGGGGCGTGTCCTGCGGGTTCTGTAACTCGGTAAGCGTGAGGTTGGTCGTGACGATCAGCGGCTTGCCGCTTCGGTAACGACTGTCAATCACATTGTAGACTTGCTCCAATCCGTACTCTGTGCCACGCTCCATTCCAAAATCATCAAGGATAAGCAGCGGATAGCGGCAGAGGTTGGAAATATATTCGTTCCTGCCCTCAAAGGTGGCGGCAAGGTCACCCAGGATAATGGCAAAGTTCGTCATTTTTACGGAGATTTCTTTCTCCATGAGGGCGTTTGCAATGCACCCGGCAAGGTAGCTTTTGCCTGTGCCGACGCTGCCCCAGAGCAGATAGCCGATGTTCCCGGCTTTCATGTCCTCCCAATGCTCCACATAGAAACGGGCGGTTTTCATCTGCGGGTTTCTGCCGTTGTCATTGGCAAAAGTCCATTCCCGCATAGCCGGGTCGGTAAAGCCCAGGCGTTTCAGTTCTTCTACCTTGTCCCGGTGCTTTCTCTGCTGTTCGGCGGCTTCACGCTCCATGCGCTGCGCCCGCTGGCAGTCACACTCTGCCGGGTGTCGGTCACGCCCGAACAGGGCAACCTTATCAGCCGGAAAATAGGCTTCTTTCGGTGTCCGGCACTTGCCGCAGTAGAGTAGACCGTCCTCACCTGTGTAGTCCTCCGGCTCGGCGGTGGCTGCTGGTATCTGTAAACTCATATCTTCAAAAGCTGGTTTCATAGACTTTCTCCCTCCTTGTAGCTGTAATCGGGTATGCCCTTTTTCGGGGCAGCTTTAGCGGTATCGTCAGCCGCCCATCTGCGGATAGTGGCGGCATGGTTCTTGTATTTCTTCCCGGTAGAAGCGATATAGCCGGATAGCCGGTCAATGTAATACTCCCACTTGTCGGGCAGTTCTGCTTGCAGTTCGGAAAGTTCCATCTCTGTCAAAATCACATTTTTATATCTGCCGTAAGCTGCGGGGGCGGCTCGTCCCGGTTTTAACTCTCTCTCTTTTTCTATCTCTATATCTATCTCTTTCTTTATCTCTATCTCTGGTGGACAAATGTCCGCTTTTGCTTCGGACACTTGTCCACTAAGCCGTTTTTGCTCTGAAATCTTCATTCTTGCCCTGCGCTTACGCTCCCCCTCGGTAGAGACTGACCGATGAAAAGCTCGATATTGCTCATATACAAAGCCCCGTTGTCCAGCGGTTCAACAAGCCCCAGTTTCATAAAGATTTGCAAAGCCCTCTCGACTGTGCCGACCTGCTGGCGGGTAATGGTGGCTATCATTTGGGCGGTGTAGGGGATATTTTCGTCAAGCTGCAAAGTGCCGCCGTATTTCAGCGATTTTAAGTACAGCTTCAAGAGGATATTGGAATACAGCATACCGTCCTGCATACTTTCCAGCAGCACGATAGCGTCATCGTCAAAATAGCTTTCTTTCAGTTTGAGGTAATAATATTTGCGGTTATCTGACATAATCTTGGTTCTCCTTATCTGTGGGGCGGGCTTTCCATCTCTTTGAATAATACCGGGGGCAGAGTACCACGATAGCCCTAAAACTCTGCTTGCAGTCATGGGTACAGCCCCGGCAAAGGGCATTGAAAGTAATGCGGTTTCGCTCATTGAGGAAGAACGCCCATTCCAGCCGCCGCTTCTTGCTCATTCTCGGCATGAAAAAACGCTCCTTTCTTCGGTTTGGTCGGGTATGAGGGGACAGGGGCAAAATCTGTATGTTCCCGGTGCCATTTTCGGGAAAAATCTGCCCTGTAAGCCCCGTTGGAAAGGTCAGGGGTATTGCGGATAGGGTATGGCATACCCCCCTGCCTTTTGTATGGTTTCGGTATCATTTCGGGGCGGTTTTTAACGCTCCTGTTCATGCTTTTTCTGTCGGCTCGGTGTGCCGTGTAGTATCTGCTCTGCGTTCCGTTTGGCGGTGGCAAGCTGCTCATACTCGGCTTTTGCGGTGCGGTAGGTGTTGTAAGCTGCGTTTTTCTCGGAAATGAGGGCTTCAATCTCCGTATTCAGCTTGGAAGTGGCGGGCAGCTTCTTTCCCGGTGCAAGCACCTTTAGCTGGCGCAGGGCAGCTTCATAGATGATAAATTCCGCTTCGTGGGACTGGCGGTAGTTCTCCGCTTTTCTGCCGGACAGCTTTTTATGAGCGTCAATGGTGGGGCGGGTGCGGCGGTAATCGTTGACAACCTTTCGCAGACTTTTCTTGTCGGAAATGCTCTGCTCAATGCCCCGCAGACTTTCCCTTGCTTCGGAAAGAGCTTTCCGGCTGCTCTCCACGGCTGCGTCCAGCTTGTCAAGGTCAAGCAGTTCGTTCTCCATGAGGAAGTTGTGGGTAGCCGCCATCTGTTTGAGGTTGTGCAGGGAAGCCCAACGGTCATAGCCCACGCCCTTGCCCTCAGCTCGCTTGGCTTCCCGGTCAACCATGCGCTGCAAGGTGTTGTCTGCCGGGGCGGTTTTTGCGGTTTTTTCCTCTCGCAAGCGTTCCTTTTGGGTGTGGGGGTATTCGGGTATGGCTGTGGTCTGTTCGGCGGCTCTGTGGGCGTTCTGCGTGAGCAGGGCAAGGACAGCAGCCTTGTCAAAATCGTCCCCCAGCTTCCGGGCTGTGATAGGCTTTGTCCTGTCCGGCGTGAGGTAGGAAAGCCGCCCCCGGCTCTCCTTGACAGTTACGCCCTCCCGCAAAAGCAGGGAAGCAAACTCGTCAAAGCTGCCAGCTTGGGAAAGTGCCTGCCGTATCGTCCGGCGCAGCTTCGCCTTGTCCGTTTCAAACTTGGTGGGCTTGGTCGGCTGTCCGGTGGCTTCTCTGGCGGCGTTCTCTTTATCAAGGGCAAGCTGCCCTTTCTTCTGCGCCCAGTATTCACGCTCGGTCACTCGGTTCTTGCTGCCATGCAAAAGGTCAATCTGATACAGATTTTCCCGGTGGCACATCTCCATGACTTCGGACTTGAAATATTCCATAGCTGCGTCTGTGCAGCGGTGCTTGCAGCCGTCCTTCGTGTCCGCTGGTCTGTCCATGTAGGCAGAAGCGGGACGGCTTCAATCCGCAAGCTGTTTATGACGATATGCACATGAATGTTGCCAGAGTGATTGTGCGTCCGGGTGGGTGCAGACAATGGCTTGGTGTCCGGGGAAATGCTCGTTGCAAAATTCCTCGCCCAGCGACTGCGCCTTATCAACGGTCAGACCGTTGTCCGTTCCGTCCCGTGGGTCAAAGCTGATGATATAGTGGTGGGATTTCACATCTTCCCGTTTTTGGTTCTTGCCATAGCGGAGATTGGAGCGCAGACAGGCAACAGCAAAATCTTCTTCGCCGCAGTTCAGCGTGGCAAGGCGGTAGCCTCACGGGGAACAAGCCGCCCGTTTTCATCAAGGGTGGGTTTCATGGTAAACTCGTCATGCTCAAAAGTGAGGTAGGCTTCCGCTGCTCCGTAGTCGGCATTTTTAGAGCTGATATGTTTGAATGTTGCCAACAGCTTCACCCACTTTCTGCAAGACTTCAAACTTCAAGGCTGCAAGGTCGGAAATGGCGGCTCGGACTTCGCCGGACAGGGCGTTATACGGTACGCCGTATTCGTTCAGATACCGGGCAATCTGATTGAGGTTGCCGCCGATCCTGCCGTATTCGGCGGTCAGCTTCCCGACAGCGGCAAGCAATTCATCATTGACCGGGGAAACGGTAACAATGGGGCGTATGGTTGCCCGTGTAATGGCTTGCCGGATAAATTCGGACTGGCTCATACCATAAGGGGCAAGCCGGGCGGTAAAGTCGGCGTATTCTTCATCGGTCAGCCGGGTCTTGACTACCCTGCTGCGGTGGGGCATGTTATATCGTTTCATAGGTGGTTGACCTCCTTTCTGTGCGTGGTGTCCTCTCACTAATAGGAGAAAAACGGGGTGTGTAGCGGAACTGTTTTTGAAATAATCCGAAAAGAATTTGCGGGAATTTTTCAAGCGGCGTAAGCCGCATAAGCAGGGTTTGGGGAAGGCACTCACAAGATTCCCACCGGGGCAAAAGGAGCGATAAGCGAATTTTGGCACCGTGGTAGAATCTTGCTCTCCGTGACTGCAAACTTTCTCTCACTTCCGTCCGCCACTTTTTTGGAAAACTGCAACCACAAAAGTTTGTTTCTCTTTTTCTGCTACTACTAATCCTGTAAAGGGCATTCCTGCCCGCTTTCGCTAAAATGACACCGGACGCAGTGGTTTCTACCCGGTGTTGGAGAAATCCTTTCTCTTTGCCCTCTACTACGGGTAAATGCTCCAAATGCCAAACACCAGGGCAGAAAAATTCCCTCCTCGCTTACTACTACAACCGGCAGGGGGCAAAATGGCCGGGAGCGGAGCCGGACAACAAAAAAAGCAGTAAATCTTTTTCAAGACTTACTGCTTTCGCTGGCCGCGTCGGTGGCGGCTGGTATTCAGTTTTTATGACTTGTCCGGTGGTTCGTCAAGCCGGAACTTGAATTGACAGTCAATTAACCGCTGCTTTACATAGTCCTCCACCTCGGCGTTGACCTGCCCGTTCACTTTTGAGAAATAGCGGATATATCCGGCGTAGTGGAGCAGGACAGCGTTCACGGCTTCTGGGTCGCTCACGGGCTTTGAGGATTGTTTCATAGGGGAGAAGTCTACTCATACCGGCTCACCCCCATTTCTTCGCGTAGCCGCTGCAAGGCAAGCTGGATATGCCGCCCCGCTGTGCTGCGTGACCGGCCAATACACGCGCCGATCACGCGCTGCGGCTGGCGCAGAAAGTAATAGCGCAGGATTTCTTCCCGCGTCTGCTCCGGCAAAACAGAGATCGCGTCGGCAAGGGCGGCGTTGCAGAGCAGGACGGTCTGACCGCAGACGGTAAATGGGTATTCCTCGTCCGGCTCCGACGCGGCAAACTGGACAAACTTCTCGTTCATCAGATAGTCAAGGGAAACTTGCCGTTCCCATTGCCGTTTAAGCTTCAAAATCTTGTCCAAGGCGGCACAGCGGATAACAGTCTTGCAAAAGGCGTTGTACCTGCGCTGGATATATTCTTGATAGGCTATCTGGTCGGTCATGGAAATTCCCCTTTCTGAATAATAGTGCGGGGCGGTGGCACTTCTTGCTGTCGCCCTTGATTGCCTACCAGCAAAGGCGGGCGGGGCTGTCAACGGCTGCGCATATGCGCCGTTCATCTTGACCGTTGACTGGCTCGGCTGGGTTTGCTATTTACCCGACAAACTTGAATTTATTTTAAGCTATCACGTTTTACCTTCTTAAGCCTTACTATCATTACCATAGGAATTTCTTTGTTGGTTTTAAAACATTCTTCATAAAATCCATCAATGACAAATCCAGCTCTAAAACAAAGGTTAAAAATATCTTGTATGGAACGATGATAATAAATCTGCTCTTTCGGTTGCCCTTCAATCGCTATATCATAGTAAC
>ENA-OQEN01000467-OQEN01000467.1-human-gut-metagenome-genome-assembly--contig:-NODE-467-length-17720-cov-2.285000_pt1 | contig 17720 bp, 28 predicted proteins | sample MGYA00242791_ERZ504627 | MGnify/ENA primary metagenome ERZ504627 (study PRJEB26092, sample SAMD00036316) | human gut metagenome | host: Homo sapiens | study: EMG produced TPA metagenomics assembly of... | reverse complement strand
TCCGCAAGCACGGAAAGCACCATGCCGATTCCGACAGAGATACCGATTTTGCTGCCCTCTGTAAGCTTAGGAATGGCACCTATTATCACTCCGATTGAAAGTCCAATCATGCAGCCGAAAAACAGTGTCAGGATGATTGCTGGATATTTGTTTCCGAAGTCCACACCGAGTAGTGTCATGTAGACCAATGCAATTAGCTCGACAACAAAATGGATGATTAAGAGTGAGATATACTCTGAAAAAATCAGTATGTTTTTGCTTAGAGCTGCAAGGCTTTTTCGTATGCCGAGAGGACTTGTGTTTGCAAGCAGACGGTTTGTGGCTGTCACAGCTGAAAATGAGGCGAACAGGCAGCTCATCGCAAATACAGCGTAAAAGTAATTGGTGTATTCATCCTGATTTCCCGATGAAAGAGAAATCTCTTTATACTCTGATGTGGTGTCAGATAGTCCGGCAATTGCAGTATCAAGTGCAGCCGGATTTGTCTTTGCTATGTTTGTAAATACGTCCTTTTGCTGTTTGTACTGTGTCAGGATGGATTCAAGTATTGTGGCATTGTATGAGTTTTCATCCACTACAAGTGAAGCATCCTCTGTGTAAATAATGCCGGTCACTTTTTTGTCATTTAGAGCCTTTTTGGCTGCTGAGCTATCCATTAGCTTCATGTTTATGAGGTCTGAAAATGAATTTGAACTGTCGTCGGATTTACTGGCTGAATCAGTATGGTTTACATCGAGAGACTCAAGCACGCTCATCAGAGTGTCATCATTTTCAGATTCAACCACTGCTACATTTATTGTCTTAAACATTTCATCCTTTTCAAACAGATTTCCGAATGCCATATACATAAAGGTGGCGAGCAACAGTGGAAATGCAAGTGTCCAAAACAGCGTGACTTTCAGGCGGAACATGCTTAGCATGGTGTATTTTGCGTTGTGAAAAAATAATTTTAGTCCATTCATCAATCCCTAAGCTCCTTTCCGGTAATCTCTAAGAATACGTCGTTAAGAGTCGGAAGCTGCGTGTACACCTGACCGAAGGACAGATTATTCTGCTCTAGATAATCAAGCACATGGATTATATTGTGGCGTCCGCCACTGAAATAAATCCGAAGCTGTCTGTTTTCAAAGCTGACCTGATATGCATTGTGCAGCTGCTTTAATGCGTCAAGCTGTGCTTCTGACAGGTCTGCGATTTCTACGTTTATGGTCTCTGTATTTTTGATCATGCGCTTTAGCTCGTCCTTTGTGCCGAGTGCGAGAGCCTTGCCCTTGTCCATGATGAGTATGCGGTCGCAGAGCTGTTCAACCTCCTCCATGTAGTGTGAGGTGTAGATGATTGTCGCACCATCACGGTTTAGTTTTTTGATGCCCTCCAGAATCTTGTTTCTGCTTTGAGGGTCGACAGCCACGGTCGGTTCATCGAAGAAGATGAGCTTTGGTTTGTGTGCTATGCCACACGCGATGTTGAGTCGTCTCAAAAGTCCGCCTGAGAGCTTCTTTGGCAGAAATTTGCTGTAATCCGCTATGTCCACGAAATCCATTGCTTCCTTTACATATTTTTCGCGGAGCTTTTTGTCACTTACGTAAAGACCGCAGAAATAGTCGATATTTTCATATACAGTCAGCTCGTCGTACACGGCCACATTCTGCATGACTACGCCGATTTCGCGTTTGATATCGTAGCTGTTTGAGTACATTTCCTGCCCGAATACCTTTATATCTCCCTTATCGTATGTGAGCAGGGAAAGTATGCAGTTTATAGTGGTGGTCTTTCCGGAGCCGTTTGGTCCGAGCAATCCGAAAATCTCGCCGGTTTTAACGGTCAGATTGAAATGGTCGAGTGCCACAAGCTCATTGTAGCGTTTTACAAGGTTTGTTACTTCTATCGCATTTTTGGTTGTATCCATTGAATTGCCTCCATAATGTTGTATTTTCGTTTGCAAGCCTGATATCCGGCTCAATAACAGATTACTATATGGCGTGCCGGAAAGTAAGTGTCAAATGTCACATTCGTATTTATGTTTGGATGAGGCATTGTTGTGTAAAAAATGACATTTGTCATAGTGACGTTTGATGGAATTTGTTGTAAGCTTATTTTACGGAAATGGAGGCTTTTAATGTATAAGATATGTAGTCAGTTTTTAATAGTTCTATCATGCGTGATGCTTATGGTGGTATCCCTTCAGGTCGATTACGTCATGATAGCGTGCATACTTACAGGAATAACCGTGTGCACATTTATAGACATGCAGGATGTGCCGCAGATGAGTCCTGCGAACAAGAGCAAAACGGCAGACCGGCTTTGGATTTGATTCTGGCGGTTTATATTCTGTCCGGAGTATTTTTTGCACCATCATTTTTTATGCTGCCGTATGCAGCGATGGTATTCAGGAAGAAAAAATACACGGTGTCGAGGATGGCTGCAGCAGTAGTGGGGATAGCTGTATCGGTGGACTGTATTTTAAAGATAAAACATATAGTACCCGGGATTTTTTTTATCCTGGAGGTTGTACTTCTCATGGCTTTTGCGGTAATGCTTTCGTATTTCACAGAGCTGCTTTTGGGGTATCAGATGAAGCTGCACAGCATGAGAGATGCGTCCATGGAGCATGACATGCTTATGGAGCAGATGAATCACCAGCTTATCGAGAAGCAGAATGCGCAGATATACAATGCCACGCTAAAGGAGAGAAACCGTATCGCAAGAGAGATACACGACAACGTGGGTCACATGATTACGCGCTCTATTTTGCAGGTGGGAGCAATCGGTGTGATAAATACCGATGAAAGGCTTAAAGCGCCTATCGCAGACCTAAAGAGTACACTCGATACGGCAATGGACAGCATGAGAAAAAGCGTTCATGATTTGTACGATGAATCGGTCGATTTGCGTCAGGCGCTTGCGAAGCTTAAGCTACAGACAGTGCATTTGCATTTTCACTCGAATACGACTGTGAGGATGATGTGCCCAGAGATGTCAAGTATGCTTTTATTGCAATTGCAAAGGAAGCGGTAAACAATGCAGTTAAGCACAGTAACGGCGATGAAATCAGGATAATAGTCAGAGAGCATCCCGCCTTTTACCAGCTTGAGATAATGGACAACGGCACAACGGCTGACGAAAGAAGAATTTCGGGAGAAACAGGAGATGGAATAGGCATAAAAAATATAAATGAGCGTGTTGCAGCGATAGGAGGAACCATGCGGATAAAGGCAGACGATGGTTTCATGATATTTGTGACGCTCATGAAGAAGAAAGGAACAGGACATGAAAATAGTAATAATAGATGATGATAATCTCGTATCACTTTCGCTGAATACAATACTGAGCGCACAGGATGACATAGAGGTGTCTGCGGTTGGAGACAGCGGGCAGCAGGCGGTAAAGCTGTACGAGGAGCATATGCCCGATGTGATGCTCATGGATATAAGGATGCAGGGCATGACAGGTCTTGAAGCAGCAGAAAAAATACTCGGAAAATATCCGGATTCCAAAATACTTCTTCTGACTACATTTTCGGATGATGAATACATTGTAAAAGCAATCTCGCTGGGGGCGAAGGGCTATATACTAAAACAGGCCTTTGAGAGTATTGCCCCGGCACTTAGAGCTGTAAACAACGGACAGACAGTGTTTGGAACACAGATAATGGACAGGATACCACACCTGTTCGGAGCTGATGGTAAAGCTTCATCAGGCACCGGTCAGGCCCGGTTCATTGACGCAATGAAGAGCTATGATATAAGCGGCAAGGAGCTTTCAATCATAGAGCTGGTTGCAGAAGGACTAAACAACAAGGAAATAGCGGATGAGCTGTATCTGAGTGAGGGAACCGTACGAAACTATATCAGTGTCATACTTGAAAAGCTGCAGCTGAGGGACAGGACACAGCTTGCATGCTTTTATTATAAAAGTATGGTATAACATGAAACTTTTTCTATGGTGTGGGACACATATATAGTGAAGGGAGGGATGCAGATTGATTAATCAGGCACAGGATGACTTTTTTTAATGAGCTATATGCCTCAACCAATCAGAAGGTTTTAGCGTACATCATTGTAAAATGTGGAAAAACTGAAGATGTAGCAGATATATTTCAGGAAACCTATACAGAGGTTGTTAAAATAATACAAAAACATGGAATATCATATTTTAAGCAGCCGGATGCACTTGTAATGCAAAATAGCAAAAGAGAAAAATTTTTCGTCATTATAAATTAAAAAGAAAAAGCTGCGTGGCATTGAAAAAATGAACTATTATAATATTTTGTCGTCAGATGAAAATGATATAGCTGTACAACAGACTTCGTTTGACGATATAGCAATATCAAAAGAAACAGTACAAAGTGTGTTTACATATCTTTCTGCGAAGGATGAACTTACTAAAAAAAATATTTTTATCTATATTATTATATGGATAAAAATATTTCAGAAATAGCGCTCCTTTTTTCTGTAAAGGAATCAACCATAAAAAACAGATTATATCGTACCCTAAGGGAGCTTAGGCAAAATTTGGATAAGGAGGATTGATGCAGAATGAAAAAAAATGATATTTTTAGACAGGCAGCGCAGCATGAAATGCCTGATATTGAGCAGGTAAGAAAAGAATGTATCGAGGAATTACATACCACTCACAGCTCAAAACGATATCCTGCATATTTTGCTGCGATAGCGGTTGTGACTGTAGTTGTCTTGTGTATGTGTATCACGCCGGTGAGGTCATTTGCAGCCGATATGATTGAACATATTCAGGCATTAATTGATGTTAATAATGATTCGGCACGTGATCTGGTGTATAGAAAATATAGCGGTCCGACTGTTTATTTGGAAAAAGATGAAACGGTAAGCATATACTCATATACCGGTTATGAGGATGTATATATTTTGCTGGCGGAGGCAAAAGAAGCTGAAAACTGGGAGCTATAAGCAGAGACGTTAAGGTGAGCTATAAAGTGCCGTATAGTGGGGAGTATTATATTCTTGATGGAGAAAATAAGGAGAATATAACAGACCGGGTTATTGTAGAACATGAGGGAGGAGCAGAAGATAACATGAAAATTTCTCAATAAGGAAATCTGCCCTTGCAATATACCCCGCTGGGTATATAATGATCTTGAAAACAGATACCCATAAGGGGTATGGTTAGACATGTGAAATAAATGCATAATGCGGAACAAAGAACAAATGGAGGTACACATGACAGAAAAAGAAACCAAATGCTGTTGCTGCAACCGCAAAAAAGAGCGGTCAGAGAAGGAATATAAGGATCTCATCAACAGACTTAGCCGTATAGAGGGGCAGATCCGTGGAATCAAGCGTATGCTGGATGAGGATTGCTACTGCCCTGACATCATCACACAGGTGGCGGCCGCAAATGCTGCGCTCAACAGCTTCAATAAAGTCCTTTTGGCCAATCATATAAAGACGTGTGTGGCAGATGACATAAGAGCCGGCAAGGATGAGACAATAGATGAGCTTTTGAACACACTGCAGAAGCTTATGAAGTAGTATTATAAGAAGGCAGGTATAAAAATGAGTACAATAATCACAATATTAATAATAGCAATAATTGCCGCACTGGTGATTGTGGGCTTAAAGGAGACTATTAAGCATTCAAAGGGCGAGGGCGCCTGCTGTGGCGGTGGAGCCATGAAGGAGGACGAGGAAGCCACAGTACAGCTTATAGGAGAGATAGTCACGAGAGCAGATGTGCACATAGACGGAATGCACTGCATGAACTGCAAGAACTCAGTCACACGCTCGCTTCAGAAGATGAGCGGAGTATCGGCAGCTGTGGATTTAAAGCATGGCGTGGCACATGTTGAGGCAACCAGAGAGCTAAGCGATGAGGAAATCACATTTGCCATCGAAAGACTGGATTTCAAGGTGACAGGAATTGAGAGATTTTAGAAAAGGCTTCTGAATAGTTAGATTCGAATATTAGAAAGAAGGAAATACAGACAGTATGAAGCAATATACAGTTACAGGAATGAGCTGTGCGGCATGCTCTGCCAGAGTGGAAAAGGCGGTCTCTAAGGTTGATGGTGTGACGAGCTGCTCTGTCAGTCTTTTGACCAACTCGATGGGAGTCGAGGGAAGCGCGACAGATGCGCAGATAGTGGAGGCAGTAGAGCAGGCGGGCTATGGAGCGAGTCCCAAAGGCACAGCAACAGAATCAGAAAATGACAAAGCGAATAACAGCTTAGAGCAGCTAAAGGCAGCGCAGGATGCGCTTGTAGACAGGGAGACACCGAAGCTGCGCAACAGGCTTATAGCATCGCTCATATTCTTAGTTGTTCTCATGTATTTTCCATGGGACATATGATGTGGGGCTGGCCGTTGCCTGAGTTTTTCAATGGAAACCATGTGGCTATGGGGCTTTTGCAGCTTCTGCTTACAGTGGCGGTAATGGTCATAAACCAGAAGTTTTTTATCAGTGGCTTTAAGGGCTTGATTCACGGTGCTCCCAACATGGATACGCTTGTTGCGCTTGGATCTGCAGCATCGTTTGGATACAGCGTGTATGCACTTTTTGCCATGACAGCTGCGCAGGTGAATGGCGATATGGATGCGGTCATGTCATATATGCATGAGTTTTATTTTGAATCCGCAGCCATGATTTTGGCACTGATTACTGTCGGAAAAATGCTTGAAGCGCACTCAAAGGGCAAAACAACAGACGCTTTAAAAAGCCTGATGCAGCTTGCCCCAAAGACAGCAACCGTTGTAAGGGATGGCGTGGAGCAGGAAATTTCTGTGGATGCAGTGAAAAAGGGCGATATTTTCGTGGTCAGACCGGGGGAAAATATCCCTGTGGACGGTGAAATAATAGATGGAACAACCGCTGTCAACGAATCGGCACTCACAGGAGAGAGCATCCCTGTGGATAAGCAGCCGAAAGATGCAGTAAGCGCTGCCACAGTGAACCAGTCAGGCTTTATAAAATGCCGCGCAACCAGAGTAGGCGAAGACACCACACTCTCACAGATTATACAGATGGTTTCTGATGCCGCAGCGACAAAGGCACCTATTGCAAAAATCGCTGACAGGGTATCGGGAGTATTTGTGCCGGCGGTTATCACAATTGCAATCATTACAATAATAGCATGGCTTATAGCCGGTGAGACCGTGGGCTTTTCGCTTGCCAGAGGCATTTCGGTGCTCGTGATAAGCTGTCCGTGTGCACTTGGTCTGGCAACTCCTGTTGCGATAATGGTAGGAAATGGAAAGGGCGCAAAGAGCGGTATACTCTTCAAGACAGCGGCAAGCCTTGAGGCAACAGGCCGCACACAGATTGTGGCTCTTGATAAGACAGGCACCATAACAAGCGGTGAGCCGAAGGTGACGGATATCGTGCCGGATGAGACATTTTTTGAGAAAACCGGCAAGCATGACGGTGAGTGTCAGCGTAAGGCAGACGATTTAAAACCGTACTCATCAACAGATAAAGCACTGTGGTCAAGGAAGCTTCTTGCAATAGCCGCATCAGTCGAGGCCAAGAGCGAGCATCCGCTTGCAAAAGCCATTATGGAGCGCGCTAAAACGGATGAAATCGCTGTCGCAGAGGTGACGGATTTTAGCGCTGTTGTAGGAAATGGTCTGACTGCAATACTTGCAGGCAAAATGATAAAAGCAGGAAATCTTGCTTTTGTCAGCAAATTTGTAAAAGTGTCAGATGATATGCGCGCGAAAGCTGTCGAATTTTCAAAGGAAGGAAAAACTCCTCTGTTCTTTGCTGCAGATGACAGGCTTTGCGGTATCATAGCCGTTGCAGATACAATAAAGGAGGACAGTCCGGAAGCTGTCAGACAGCTTAAAAATATGGGTATCAGAGTTGTTATGCTCACCGGTGACAACGAGCAGACTGCCAATGCCATTGGAAAGCAGGCGGGAGTGGACGAAGTCATCGCAGGTGTGCTTCCGGATGGTAAGGAGGCTGTCATAAGGAAGTTAAAAAAACAGGGCAGGGTAGCCATGGTTGGTGACGGAATCAATGATGCACCGGCGCTCACACGTGCGGATATGGGAATTGCAATCGGCGCGGGAAGTGATGTGGCAATAGATGCAGCGGATGTTGTCCTGATGAAGAGCCGCCTGATAGATGTACCGGCAGCAGTGCGGTTAAGCCGTGCTACATTGACAAATATACACGAAAACCTGTTCTGGGCATTTTTCTACAATGTAATAGGTATTCCACTTGCGGCCGGTTTGTGGTATCCTTTATTAGGATGGAAGCTCAATCCGATGTTTGGAGCGGCGGCGATGAGCCTGTCGAGCTTCTGCGTTGTTACCAATGCCCTGCGGCTGAATCTGTGCAGGGTGTATGATCCTAAGCATGACAGAAAAGCAACACCAGATAGAAAAAACAAAACAGATAAACCAAATGAAAGTGAGGAAAAATCAATGACAAAGACAATGAATATCGAAGGAATGATGTGCGGCCACTGCGAGGCAAGAGTAAAGAAGGCACTCGAGGCGCTTGATGCAGTTAGTGAGGCTGTAGTAAGTCATGAGAGCGGAACTGCAGTAGTGACATTAAGCTCTGACATTTCCGATGAGAAATTAAAGGAGACTGTAGAGGCTGAGGACTACAAGGTTACATCAATTCAGTAATCAGTCAGACAGTATAACAATATGAAGAAATATATAGCATTGGTATTGGCTGCAGTGCTGGTGCTTGGGATTTTTACAGGATGTGGTAACAAGGGCAACAAAGAGACAGAATCACAGACAGATGAGAAAGCCACTGAGTCGGTGAATTCTGCAGAAAATAATACTGAGGACAGTACGCAAAGCAGTACAGAAAATCAGAATGTGGCTGATACAGAGCAGCTCACCACAGAAAACGGACAGGAGAGCTCAGTTCTTGCCTGTCCGTCAGTAAACAGTAAGCTGCATGTGGAGGGCAGCAAGCTCGTTGATCAAAATAACAACGAGGTGCAGCTTCGCGGAGTCAGCACACACGGTCTTGCGTGGTATCCACAGTATGTGACCAATGATTGCTTTGCCACGCTGAAAAGCTTTGGAGCAAACGTGGTGAGCTCGCCATGTACACCTACGAAAGCGGTGGCTACTGCACAGATGGTGACAGGCAACAGCTTGAGACACTTGTGCAAAACGGAGTGCAGTACGCACTAAACAACGACATGTATGTCATCATCGACTGGCATGTGCTAAACGAGGGCAATCCAAACCGCTACAGTGATGTGGCAAAGACATTTTTTGCCAAAATGGCACAGCAGTATGCCTCATACAACAACGTGATTTACGAGATTTGCAATGAGCCGTGCAAAGGTGCGACCTGGGGAGATGTGAAGTTTTACGCCAGCGAGGTCATTCCGTCAATCAGAAGCTACGACAAGGATGCAGTCATACTGATAGGCACACCTAACTGGAGCCAGGATGTTGATGAGGCAGTCAAGGACCCTGTCACAGGCTATGATAATATCATGTATACACTGCATTTCTATGCCGCGACCCACAAGGAGGACTTGCAAAACAAGCTAAAATCGGCGGCAGACGCCGGACTGCCGATATTTGTATCTGAGTTTGGCATCTGCAGCGCCGACGGAAACGGTCAGGTGGACATAGATTCCGCAAACAGCTGGATCAGCCTGCTCGACAGCTACGGCATCAGCTATGTGTGCTGGAATCTTTCCAATAAGGACGAAAAATCAGCGCTTCTAACACCTGCCTGCGATAAGACAAGTGGCTTCACCTATGAGGATCTAAGCGATGAGGGCAAGTGGCTGTACGGTGTGCTCACAAGTCATGTGACACAGGTCTTGAATTAACGAAAAGCCTCAGATGTACGGAAAACGGCGCACCTGCTAATGCCGGGATAGAAGCATCCATGCACTCAGCCAGCATGCACATGAGGCAGATGCAGATACTTCTCTCTGGTGGCAAGTCCGCCGCGGATATGGCGCTCTGACTTGTTGATATCGAGAATGTGACGCGCTTTTGCGGCAAGCTCCGGGTCTATGCGAAGCAGCCTGTCAGCATCCGTGATATCCTTGTGCACAGTGGATTTGCTGATGCCAAACTGCTTTGCGGCCTGACGCACCGTGGCATTGTTTTCAACTATGTAGTTGGCGATTTCCACCGCCCTTGTCTCAATATATGATTTCAAAAAATACTCCTGCATATTCTGTTGTTACAGTTTATGCAGGAGTATTTTTAATATTACACACAGGTTGTAATTCTATTTATGTTTTTCGTAATAAAATAAGAAAACGGTTTCTTAATAGTAATAATAATATCAATTTTCCGTATTGCATTGGTGCAAAAGTTGCGCTGCCTGATCATATTAAGCTCATTAAATATATTAAGTGTATTAAGTATGTTAAGCGTATGCAGCAGTTATGAGCTCAATACATTTATCGTATCCAAGCACAGAGCTGTTTAGCACCAGGTCATAATTTTTTCTGTTGCCCCACTCCTTATCGGTGAAGTAGCGGTAATTTACAGAGCGCTTCTTATCGACATCCTTTAGCAGCTTTTTGACCTCGTCATCGCTTTTTTGGTAGAGCTTTTTTATTCTTGCAGCCTTCTCAGGCTTATTTCCCTCTATAAAAACATTCAGCACATCATCCCTGTCAGAAAGAATGTAGTCTGCGCAACGTCCCACAATAACGCATGGCTCTTTTTGCGCAATATCCTTGATGAGCTTCTGCTGGATATTGAAAATCTGGTCGGAAAGAGAAACTCCTGTGATGTCGCGCCCCACAAATGCATATGAAAAAATACTTCCGGCAGGTGCATATTCGCCCTGGTTTGCGACAATCTGCTCAGAGATACCGAGCTCCTTTGCCACATGCTCAATTATTTTTTTATCGTAAAACTCAATGCCGCATTTTTGAGCAATTTGCTCGCCGATAAAGCGACCGCCACTGCCAAACTCTCGGCTTATAGTGATTATTTTAAAACTCATGATGAAACCTCCCAGCCTATAAAAGTGTTTATAATTCATTATAACTTAATTGCACATAAAATCAAAACAGAAATTTAACAAAATCGCTTGCAGATAAGCACTCCGTAATCTATAATGACATAAGAAAACATGTTGCTTTTACGTAATCAATGAGATGGCAGCAGATAACATATGTTATGTTTTTGTTATTGTTTACACCACAGTGTGGCAAACAGCAATTACGTGACGTTTCAAAGATTGTAAAACAGCAGCATAGCGAATAAACAATTAGGAGGAAAACATGGATCAGGAAAAGGTCATAGTCATAGACTTTGGTGGTCAGTACAATCAGCTTGTTGCGCGCCGTGTCCGCGAGTGCAACGTGTACTGTGAGATTTACTCATACAAAATAGACATTGAGAAAATCAAAGAAATGAATCCAAAGGGCATCATCCTTACAGGAGGTCCAAACAGCTGTTATGAAGAGGATTCTCCATCATACCAGAAAGAGCTGTTTGAGCTGGGAATACCGGTGCTTGGCATCTGCTACGGTGCACAGCTTATGATGCATAAATTAGGCGGAAAGGTAATCACACCGGAGGTGGAGAGTATGGAAAGACAGAAATCACATATTCTGCAAACGGCGTGATGTTCAAGGATCTGCCATCAGAATCAGTATGCTGGATGAGCCATTTCGACAGAATTGCAGAGGCTGCACTGGGCTTTGAGGTAGTTGCGCACACTGCAGACTGTCCAATAGCCGCAACACAGAATGTTGAGAAGAAATTATATGCAGTACAGTTCCATCCGGAGGTACTTCACACCAAGAACGGAACACAGATGATTTACAATTTCGTCCGTGGCGTATGTGGATGTGCAGGTACATGGAAGATGGATTCATTCGTCAAAAACACAATCGAAGAAATCAGAGAGCAGGTCGGTGACGGCAAAGTGCTCCTTGCACTTTCGGGTGGAGTAGACTCATCAGTACTCGCAGCACTGCTTGCCAAGGCAATCGGCAAGCAGCTCACCTGCGTATTCGTAGACCACGGACTTCTCCGCAAGAACGAGGGCGATGAGGTAGAGGCGTATTCGGCAAAGGCGGTTCGTTCGACATCAACTTTGTCCGCGTCAACGCACAGGAGCGCTACTACAGCAAGCTTGCAGGCGTCACAGAGCCTGAGCGCAAGCGTAAAATCATCGGTGAGGAATTCATCCGTGTATTCGAGGAAGAAGCTAAGAAAATCGGAAAGGTTGACTTCCTTGCGCAGGGAACCATCTATCCGGACGTTGTAGAGTCGGGACTTGGCGGAGAATCCGCAGTCATCAAGTCGCACCACAATGTCGGAGGACTTCCGGATTATGTTGATTTCAAAGAGATCATCGAGCCGCTTCGTAACCTCTTCAAGGACGAGGTTCGTAAAGCCGGTTTAGAGCTTGGACTGCCGGATTATCTTGTATACCGCCAGCCATTCCCTGGCCCGGGACTTGGAATCCGAATCATCGGTGAAGTTACCGCCGAGAAGGTCCGCATCGTACAGGATGCCGACTGGATCTACAGAAGCGAAGTCGAAAAAGCAGCAAAAGAGTACAAGGAGGCACACGGTGAGGAGCCATCCTGGATGCCGAACCAGTATTTTGCCGCTTTGACCAATATGCGAAGCGTAGGAGTCATGGGTGACGAGCGTACCTATGATTACGCCGTTGCCGTGCGTGCAGTGCGCACCGTCGATTTCATGACAGCCGATGCAGCTGAGATTCCATTCGAGGTACTCCAGACCGTGATGAGCCGAATCATCAACGAGGTCAAGGGAGTGAACCGCGTATTCTATGATCTCACGAGTAAGCCACCAGGAACGATTGAGTTTGAATAACGGACATTTGAGCCACAAATCCTTATTTTACTTGGATTGTGGCTCTTTTATTTTACTCCGTGATGTTAATGTGATGTTAAGAATGATGTGCCATTACTTTTCCTACTCAAAATGAGCATTATTCTTGTGATGTGCAGCTTCCTGTAAAAGTGCAATCGAAAACAGTTGCAAATCGAAAGTGCAATCCAATATGGTTGCAGATAGAAAAAGAGCCGCCTCGGTCTGAGACGGCTTTACAGATTCAATCTTGCGAAACTGGTTCAAGCGGTCTGCCAGCTTCTGATCTTTATCTGGATAAAGATGTGAGTAGGTGTCCAAAGTAGTCTTTATTGATTCGTGGCCGAGACGTTCTGCAATCTCTAATGGGGTAAACCCAAGCTCTATCAGCATACTTGCGTGAGAGTGCCGCAGGTCATGTACTCTGATCGGCTTCAGACCAATTCTTTCTGATACTCTTTTCATTTCTTTTTCCAGAGCTGTCTTCTGGAAGTAAAATATCCTGTCGCCATTTCCGATACCATATAGCTTGGAAATGTATTCTTGAATATCATCATATAAGAAATCCGGAATGGAAATACATCTTTTTGCCTTTGGTGTCTTAGGCTCCAGGAATAGCTCCTCACCTTTAATTTTTGCATAGTTCTTATTGATATCAATCCTTTTGATGAAAGAATGTCTGCAGGTGTGAGTGCCAGAAGTTCTCCAGAACGCATACCGGTATAAAAGAGAATATCAAAAGCAAGCTTCATTGACGATTTGCTGATTGCATTTGAAAACTTCTCATATTCTGCCTGCGTCCAGATGTTCATTTCATCCGCTTTGCTCTTTCCCATACTGCCGGCCGCCCTGCATGGATTGACAGGCAGGCGGTAATGAGATACAGCATAATTCATTATTGCAGATAACTGGTTGTTCACAGTTTTTAAATATGTTTGGGAGAATGGCTTTTCATCATCATCCCGATAGGAGATAAGCTCATTCTGCCATTTTCTGACCTTTATTGTATCAATGTCACAAATCTTCTGTTTTCCAAAGTAGGGAAGCAGCTTCGTGTCGATAATAAACCGCTTATTCTCCATTGTTGTAGGTTTCAAGCGGTGTTCCATATCTTCAAGATAATTTGCAACGAGGGAAGAAAAGAGTATGTCGCTTGAACTGCTTTGCTGATCCAGAAAGGACCTCTCATAATCTTTTGCTTCCCTCTGTGTTTTGAACCCTCGTTTACAGATATGCTTCTTTTCTCCAGTCCAGTCGGTGTAATAGAAATTGGCATACCATAGCGTTTTACCACTTTTGAGAGTGTATTTGTATGCTGGCATTAGATGTCCTCGGATGAATTAACCACACGAGCCAATATCTGATAAATATATTCCGGCTGGCGGGTTTCCAAAGGATACTGTTGATCGCCGAACTGGAAAGCAGTGCCATTCTGATAAGGAGTTACAGCTGACAATGCCGAAATCTTCTTATCGAAAGCTCCTTTGTTTGCTGAAAATACAACTCTCTTATTCGTAATAGAAAGAACTCCCTGTGTACGCTCCTGCACGTCACCACGGATTGGAGCTGCTTTTCTCGCCCCAAGATGTACCGACATACCTTTTGCAATACGGACACTTGTACCACGGCTTCCTCCGGAATATCCAACGACCACATTCTTTGTTTTAACAAAAGTAGCGGGTCCACAGTAATGACACACCTCTCCATTTGCAAGCATTACATTTGATGGCACAACTGGCAGCGGTGCGTCTGCGGAAATCTGCATTGGTCTGTTACCCTGGATGCGTTCTCCGTGTATTGCGGCCAGCAGGTACCGGATGCAGTCAACAAACCATCCGATACAAAACAATCCAAATGTGCATAGGTAAAGAATACCCATACCAATCTTCTTTTCTCTAAATTTATGAACCCCAACCATCCAAACAGGAGGCAGATAACAAAGTCGGTCCAAGCTGCAGTCCATACCATAATATTCCTCCAATCGTTCTGTTATTTTTTTTAAGCCCCTTTTCCTTCGGTACCACTCGAAGGAAACGATTTTTTTCTTCGTCTGCGTATTTGCCATACTCACCAGCTGCAACTGCCGAGATACCTTCTACGCACAAAACACCTGCCTTTGCTAATAAATATTGCTGACTATCTTCGTCACAGCGGTTGAATTTTTGAAGGAGCGATTCTTCCTGTGAACTTATTCTCTTTCTACTTGAAATGTTCAAAAGATAGTCCGTCGAAACATTCAAAGCACCAGCGATTTTTATTAAGTCTTCAATAGATGGCATTTTGTTGCCATACAAATATGCGTCCTTTTCTTCTTTATGAAATCCTACTCTTTGAGCAAATTCATCCTCCGACATTTTTTGCTCTTCCATTAAATCTCGAATTCTCATTTTGAAATCAAGAACAAACTCTGGAGTATCCATTTTGAAGTTTGCGTAATCGATATTTGGAACTCCGTGGTCATACAATTGTGCGACTGACACTCCGAACAATTTGGAAAGTTCAGATAATGTTTCGCTATTTGGTTCAGAAACATTATTTTCCCAACTACTGATGGTTTGTTTTACAACACCGAGTTTCTTTCCTAATTCGCCCTGAGTAAGCCCAGCTTCTTTTCTGAGCTGCTTAATTATGTTGCCGTTTACAGCCATATAGCCAACCTCCTTGCGTGCTTATATTTTAGTCCAAAATCATTGGACTTTCAATGGCAAAACAGATAAGTCCAAAAAATATTGACAAAACCTATTGACAATCCAATATCAATGGACTATTATGTAAATGTCCATAGAAAATGGACTGAAAGGAGGATACAAAATTGGATACCAGCACAATCAATATTGCAGAAAGAGTAAAAGATGCTCGTAGGGATGCCAAATTAACACAGACCGAGCTCGGAAAGAGAATTGGGAAATCTAAACAGTGGGTATCCGAACTGGAGCGTGGAAATATTAAATTAAGTTTTGAGATGGCTGTAAGTATCTCCAACGCTTGCAATAAGACGACTGAATTTTTTGCCATTAAAGTCCATAAATAATTGACTTTAATTTCATTATAAATCGTGGAGGTGAAAATCAAAATGGCAAACGTAACAGCTAAGACAAGCTCCAACATCTTTTACAAAGCCCGTTGCGAGGCGGCAACACACAATGAACAGTTGAGTAGTAGAGAGGGAGCTGCTGACTATATGTCAATTGACAGAGGACGGCTTTACAGAATAGAAAGTGGCATTACTATCCTTATCCAGAGGAAATCAGACTTATGGCAGATTTATATAATGCTCCGGAATTGGAAAATTACTTTTGCAGGACAATGTGTCCTTTGGGATGCGAAATGCCTAAAGTTGAGCTGGCAAATCTGGACAGGCTTACAGTCAGAACACTTTCTGTTTTCCGAAAAATTGGAAAACAAAAGAAATGCTTCTCGATATCACAGCAGATGGAGTGATTGATGAAAGCGAAAAGCCGGAGCTTGATGAGGTAGTAAAAAACTTGGAAGAGGTAGAGGAAATTGCACAGAGCATGAGGCTTTGGATTAAGAAGAATATGTAAGAATGGGCTCGAATGGTCGGCAGCATCATTGGACCGAGTGAAAACGAGGAAAGTCTGGCGGTGCTATTGGCAGAGTAGAGCTTAATAATTTTTTATTTACAGTCTGCGGACATTTGACAGCAAGTGACAACAAATGTGTCCGTAATCCAATCCAATCCGAATCCAAATCCGAATCGGGAAACCAATACAATATTTGCTCGGAGCAACAAGCAGCTCCAAGCACGAGGAGGTGGCAAGTTGTATTTAGCAGAAAACTTAAAGTTTCTTCGGGAACAGAACGGAAAGACACAGGGGGAGCTGGCAGTTCTCTTTGGAATTGAACAAAAGACAATATCTTCGTGGGAATGTGGTAGTCGTAAACCACCAATCGGCGCGATTGTTAGTTTGGCAAAACTTTACAGGGTATCACTTGATGATTTGGTTCTGACAGACATGAGACCACCGATACCTGCATATGCACTTAATCTTGCATATCTCCGTAAAAAGTACGGAATGACACAACAGGAACTGGTAGAAATCATTGGACTAAAAAATAAAAGCAGTATCTCTCTGATTGAAAACGGGAAATACGAACCTTCCATTGAAAATTTGGAGAAACTAGCAGATTTCTTTGGTGTAACTATGGACCAGATTGTCAAGCAAGATTTATCGCAGGAGGTGAGCAAATGAACGCATTAGCAACAGCACCGGGTGTCATTGCTACACCGGGAAAGTATTATATCGGGGCAAAAGAAGTGATGGAATACCTTGATTGCAAGGAAAATAAGGCTTATGAGCTGATAAGGCAGCTTCGGGACGAATTGGTTAAAGCAGGCAAGCTTACACCGGCATACCCGATAGGAAAAGTCCCAAGAAAGTATTTTTTTGAGAGATGCATGATTGAAGAATAGGAGGTGCAAAATGGCATATTACAATGTTTGTCCAAAGTGCGGTTGCAATCTGGATCCGGGAGAGAAATGCGATTGTGAGAGCTTAAAGATAGAGCATCAGGAAACAAGCAGATTTTTTTACAGTCAGTTTTTAAGAGCGGATGATAGCAATGGTCAGATGTCATTTGTGTTTGACCATCCCCAAGGAGGTGCAATAGGAGCATGAGAAACAAATGTCTTTTGGGTTTAGGACTGGTATTCGTGATTTCGTTGACATCAATGGTTGCATTCGCTTTCAGCTTTACGGGAACTCCGGCAGACGAAGTGGATGAAACAGAAATGATTGTTAGAGCTGTGGTTTCTGAGGAAGCGGATGCAATGCCAACAACGGAACCGATCACAACAACTGGACAAGAACAGGAAATGGTAAAAATGAGCAGTCCAAAATCGGCAGTATGGATTGGGATTCTGATGATGCGTATAGGCTTGCCAAGATTGCAATGGCTGAAGCTGAATCGGAG
>ENA-OQEN01000466-OQEN01000466.1-human-gut-metagenome-genome-assembly--contig:-NODE-466-length-17725-cov-2.465280_pt1 | contig 17725 bp, 18 predicted proteins | sample MGYA00242791_ERZ504627 | MGnify/ENA primary metagenome ERZ504627 (study PRJEB26092, sample SAMD00036316) | human gut metagenome | host: Homo sapiens | study: EMG produced TPA metagenomics assembly of... | reverse complement strand
TGTCAAGAACTTTTTTAATTATTTTATGTAGAAGATAAAGCGGAGAAGGAGGGATTTGAACCCTCGCGCCAGTTTCCCGACCTATACCCTTAGCAGGGGCACCTCTTCGGCCACTTGAGTACTTCTCCAAAGTCTTTACATAAATTATTTAAATTTTTTACGCACTTACGTGACGCATTGTTTATTCTATAAAATTTTCTTTGTTTTGTCAATAGTATTTTTATATTTTTTTAAATTCTTTTATTGAAGTCTCGTACAGATTGTTTCCTTCACTGTCTATTACCACAATTACCGGGAAATCTTCTACGTATATCTTTCTTATTGCCTCTGCACCGAGATCATCATAGCAGATTACTTCTGATGATTTTATGCATTTTGAAAGGAGAGCGCCTGCTCCACCGACTGCGGCAAAATACACTGCTTTATTGCGAATAACTGCATCTATTACTTCTTTTGATCTTTTTCCTTTGCCAATCATTGCTTTTTCACCTAAATCAAGCAGTCTTGGGGCATACTTGTCCATTCTTGTTGCTGTTGTAGGTCCGGCTGAGCCAATTGGACGACCATCTCTGGCTGGTGATGGTCCCATATAGTAGATTGTCGAATCCTTTATATCTATTGGCAGTTCTTCTTTACGGTCCAGCGCCTCTATCATTCTTTTGTGTGCCGCATCTCTTGCCACATACATTTCACCTGTTATGTATACATAGTCTCCTGATTTCAGGTCTTTTGTTATTTTCTGTGTGATTGGAGTTGTTATATGTTTTTCCATTTTTTTCTCCTGATTTTTTTATTTTTACTGTATTTTGTATCTATACAGAACCACTGAGAATAAAAATCTGATGCTTGTTCTTGCATGTAAACAGTATTTTTTCTCAAGATGGCTCATAATATTTACTGTATTTTTATTTTTCCAGCATAATATAACCTGTAATAATTATAGCTTTTTTAATTACAGTTCACATTTCACTGTAGCTGTAACAATTAAAATTGCCATTTTCTTTCTTCTTCTATGCAGTAATTCTTTACAATTCCTTCACTACATGGCGGTTTACGTGACAGCAAATATTTACCGCAACCGGCAATCCTGCAATGTGGGTTGGATATGTGTTTATGTTTACTGCGAGGGCAGTAGTGCTTCCGCCGAGTCCTCCGGGCCCTATACCCAGATTATTAATTTTTTCAAGCATCTCTTTTTCAAGCTCTGCCACATACTCTATGTCTGAATGTATGCCTGCTTCTCTTGTCAGCGCTTTTTTTGCCATTATTGCGCATTTTTCAAAGGTTCCACCGACTCCGACTCCGACAACCATAGGAGGACATGCGTTTGGCCCTGCATCTGAAACTGCTGTCAGAATCGCATTTTTTACTCCCTCTATACCATCTGCCGGCTTTAACATAAATACACGGCTCATGTTTTCGCTTCCAAAGCCCTTTGGTGCAAAGGTTATTTTGACTTTGTCGCCGGAAACTATTGAGTAATGGATGACTGCAGGTGTGTTGTCCTTTGTATTTTCCCTGATGAGAGGATCCTTTACAACTGATTTTCTCAGATAGCCGTCTGTGTAGCCCTGTCTGACTCCTTCATTTATGGCATCCTCCAATACCCCTCCCGTAAAATGGACATCCTGGCCTATTTCTATGAAAAAAACTGCCATTCCGGTATCCTGACATATCGGTATCATATCCTCGCCTGCTATTTTTAAGTTTTCCTGTAGCTGGTTTAATATTTTTTTACCTAAAGGTGATTCTTCATTTGCTGTTGCAGCTTTAAGTGCCTTGTCCATGTCCGGCGAAAGAAAATGATTTGCCTGTATGCACATTTCCTTTACTGCAGCTGTTATTTCTGAAACGTTTATTTCCCTGATCATTTCTTTTCCTCTCTTTTTATTCTCTGTATTTTAAATTCCGGCACCTTTTATCCACAATTCAATATCATTTTTTGTGTTTTTGTGGATAAACATATTTATTTTTCCGTATCATGTTTATTTATTACTATTCAAAGCCTCTGAAGCGCAAATATGATGCATAGTGCTTGCATGTAAACATTTTTCTCAATACAGCTCGAATAGTATCACCACATTCGCAAAAAGCAGGATCTTATGACCCTGCTTTTATGAATTTAGTTATGCTTCTGTGTTATTTTCGATAGCTTCGGCATGTGAATTATTATTTTCTTGTGAGTCTTCGTCACTATTTTCTGATTCGTCAGCCTCTTCCTTAGCTTCATCAGGTGGCATGAGAGTCTTATCCTCTACTACCTTTGCGATGCTGGCTACGCTCACTCCTTCTTTCAGGTTGATGAGCTTGACACCTGTTGTGATTCGTCCAAGCACTGTTACATCACTTACCTGGATTCTGATGATAATTCCCTCTGTTGTGATGAGCATGAGCTCGTCATCGTTTTCAACTGATTTGACTCCTACGAGATTACCTGATTTTTCTGTAATCTTGTAGCATTTTACTCCCTTACCGCCACGGTTTTGTGTAGTAAATTCGTCAATTCGTGTACGTTTTCCAAGGCCGTTTGATGATACTAGAAGCACTGCCTCACCCATTGATGCGGTCTGCATTGCGATTATTACATCATTTGGTGCAAGATTCATTCCGATAACACCCATGGTTGTACGGCCTGTTGAGCGCACATCTGTCTCCTTGAATCTGATACACTGTCCGAATTTGGTGAAGAGCAAAATATCCTCTGAATTGTCTGTGACCTTGACTTCTATGAGTTTGTCATCCTCGCGCAGATTGATTGCTGCAAGTCCGTTCTTTCGGATATTCTCATAATCCTTTATCGGCGTTTTCTTGACTATTCCGTTTCTTGTAGCATGAACAGATACTTGTCATCCTCGTATTCTTTGATTGGAATCATGGCTGTTATTTTCTCGTCAGGCTGAAGCGGTATGAGATTGATGATGGCTGTGCCTCTTGATGTACGGCTTGCCTCAGGTATCTCATATGCTTGATTCTGTATACTCTTCCAGTATTTGTGAAAAACATCAGGTAGTGGTGTGATGTGGTCATGAGCATCTCGACGATATAATCATCCTCAATTGTCTCCATTCCCTTTATTCCCTTGCCACCGCGGTGCTGAGCCTTGAAATTGTCAGTGCTCATGCGTTTTATGTAGCCTACCTTTGTCATTGTTATGACTGTATTTGTCTCAGGAATGAGATCCTCCATCGACATATCATACTCGTCATAGCCTATCTCTGTCTTTCTGTCGTCGCCGTATTTATCTGCAATTGCGATGATTTCCTCCCTGATTACTCCAAGAAGCTTTTTCTCATCGGCAAGAATTGCCTTTAACTGCGCAATCTGAGCCATGAGTTCCTTGTACTCAGCCTCGAGCTTTTCTCTTTCCAGACCTGTCAGAGCCCTAAGACGCATATCGACAATTGCCTGTGACTGCTCATCTGTCAGGCCAAATCTCTCCATCAATCTGGTCTTTGCCTGCTGTGTGGTCTGGCTTGAGCGGATAATACTTATTACCTCGTCTATGTTGTCCTGAGCAATAATGAGCCCCTCTACAATATGTGCCCTGGCCTCTGCCTTGTCGAGATCAAACTTTGTACGTCTGGTCACTACATCCTTCTGGTGGATGAGATAGTAGTTGAGCAGATCGTATAGATTTAATACCTTTGGCTCTCCGTTTACGAGTGCAAGGTTTATCACTCCAAACGTATCCTGGAGCTGTGTATGCTTGAAAAGCAGATTTAAAACTACACTCGGGTTCACATCTCGGCGAAGCTCTACCACGATTCTCATTCCCTCACGCTTGTCTCATCGCGGAGGTCTGTTATTCCATCTATCTTTTTGTCCTTATGAAGCTCGGCTATTTTCTCAATAAGACGAGCTTTGTTTACGTTGTATGGCAGCTCTGTCACTACAATTCTGTTTTTGCCGTTTTCCATAGGCTCGATATTGGTGACAGCACGGACTCTTATTTTGCCGCGGCCTGTTCTGTAAGCCTCTTTGATGCCACTTGTTCCGAGAATTATGCCGCCTGTAGGGAAATCCGGTCCCTTTACCACATCAATAAGCTCATCAATTGTGGTTTCTTTGTCCTCGATATCGTTGTCAATAAGGCGCACTACGGCATTGACCACTTCCCGCAGATTGTGTGGCGGGATATTGGTTGCCATACCTACCGCGATTCCTGTGGTTCCGTTTACTAAAAGGTTTGGATATCTTGATGGAAGCACTGTCGGCTCTTTTTCTGTCTCATCAAAGTTTGGCTCAAAATCTACTGTATTTTTGCGATATCCTTGATTAATTCAAGAGAAATCTTTGAAAGTCTTGCCTCTGTGTATCGCATGGCGGCGGCTCCGTCTCCATCGACTGAACCAAAGTTTCCATGACCGTCCACGAGTGTGTATCTCATAGACCAGTCCTGTGCCATATTTACGAGTGCTCCATAGATTGAGCTGTCTCCGTGTGGGTGGTATTTACCCATTGTATCACCAACAATACGCGCACATTTTCTGTGTGGCTTGTCAGGTGTATTTCCGAGCTCGACCATAGAGTAGAGTACTCGCCTCTGAACAGGCTTTAGTCCGTCCCTGACATCAGGAGGGCACGGCTTGCAATAACGCTCATCGCGTAATCTATGTAGGAGCTCTCCATTGTTTTTTTCAAATCGACCTGCTGTATCTGGTCAAAAATTTTGTCGTCCACTTAAATTACTCCTCCCTGCTAGATGTCAAGATTTGTTACATACTTGGCATTAGCTTCAATAAATTCTTTTCTTGGCTCTACCTTATCACCCATCAGTGTGGTAATGTCACATCAAGCTCAGATGAATTTTCTCCGTCTATCATGACCTGTTTCAAAATTCTGTGATCAGGATCCATTGTTGTCTCCCAGAGCTGCTCAGCATCCATCTCACCAAGTCCTTTGTATCGCTGGATCTTGTTATTATTGTCACGGCCTATGTCATTTAAAATCTGCTTAAGCTCGTCATCATCGTAGGCATACCATACACCCTTGTTTTTCTCCACCTTGTAAAGTGGCGGTGTAGCCAGGTATACATGTCCCTCCTTGATCAGATCAGGCATGAATCTGTAGAGAAAGGTGAGCATGAGAGTAGCGATATGGGCACCGTCTACATCGGCATCTGTCATGATGATTATCTTGTCATAACGCAGCTTTGTTATATCAAAATCCTCATGGATTCCTGTTCCGAATGCTGTAATCATGGCTCTGATTTCTGCATTGTCATATATACGGTCAAGTCTTGCCTTTTCAACATTCAGTATCTTGCCTCGCAGAGGTAAAATTGCCTGTGTAGCACGGCTTCTTGCTATCTTTGCAGAACCGCCGGCTGAATCTCCCTCGACTATGAAAATTTCACAGTTTTTAGGATCCTTGTCTGAGCAGTCAGCCAGCTTGCCCGGCAGAGTACCTCCGTCGAGAGAGGTCTTTCTTCTGGTCAGGTCTCTTGCTTTTCTTGCGGCCTCTCTGGCTCTCTGTGCTAAAAGTGATTTCTCACAGATATTTTTGGCTACATCAGGATTCTGCTCGAGGAAATATGTGAGCTTTTCCGATACAACAGCATCTACGGCTCCTCTGGCCTCACTGTTTCCAAGCTTCTGCTTTGTCTGTCCCTCGAACTGAGGCTCCTCAATCTTGATACTGATGATTGCTGTAAGTCCCTCACGGATATCATCACCTGTCAGGGCCGGATCTGAATCCTTAAGTATCTTTTTCTCACGCGCATAGGCATTGAAGGTCTTTGTCAGGGCATTTCTAAAGCCTGCGAGATGAGTACCTCCCTCAGGTGTGATTACATTGTTTACAAAGCTGAAGGTTGAATCATTAAACGAATCATTGTGCTGTAATGCAACCTCTACATAAACACCGTTTTGTGTTCCCTCACAGTAGATTACCTCATCATAGAGAGCCTCCTTGCCACGGTTAAGATACTCGACGAACTCCTTGATTCCGCCCTCATAGTGGAATACATGATTGTGATGGCTGTTCTCACGCACATCCTTTAAAGTAATCTTAAGTCCTTTTGTGAGGAAGGCTGTTTCTCTGAGACGCTGCTTTAAGGTATCGTAGTCATACACTGTCTCCTCAAAAATCTCCGGATCCGGCAGAAAATGCACCTTTGTACCATGAAGCGACTCGTCACACTGTCCAACAATCTTTACTGTATCGTCGGTTTTGCCACGCTTGTAGCTTTGTCTGTAAATATTTCCGTCCTTGTAGACCTCAACTGTCAGCCATGTGGAAAGAGCATTTACTACAGATGCACCAACTCCGTGCAGACCGCCTGATACCTTATAGCCTCCACCGCCGAATTTACCACCTGCGTGAAGCACTGTAAAAACTACCTCAAGAGCTGATTTTTTTGCTTTATGATTGGTTCCGACCGGGATTCCTCGTCCATCATCCTGTACTGTTATGGAATTGTCTTCCTCGATTGTAACCTCAATATTTTTACAATAACCGGCTAAGGCCTCATCAACTGCATTGTCCACTATCTCGTAAACCAGATGATGAAGTCCTCTCGAAGACGTACTGCCGATATACATACCCGGTCTTTTTCTGACCGCCTCAAGACCCTCAAGTATCTGAATCTGGTCAGCTCCGTATTCCTGATTGTTCTGCTGTATTTCTTTACTCATCAATAACCTCCACCTGGCCCTTCACGACATGAAAGACCTTGTCCACCTGAAATCTATTTTTTACAAATTCATCAAGTCCCGTACAAGTGATAATGGTCTGTGTATCACTTAAGCTGTTGAGCAGATAGTTCTGCCTGTTGCCATCCAGCTCTGAAAGCACATCATCCAGTAAAAGCACGGGAGTGCTGTTTATATTTTTCTTTACAAGACTAATCTCAGAAAGCTTGAGTGAGAGAGCAGATGTCCTCTGCTGACCCTGCGAGCCGTATTTTCTGATATCCACACCGTCCACTGAAAAAAGCATATCGTCCCTGTGCGGTCCGACAGTTGTCTGACACAGCTTCAAATCCCTGCTTCTTGCCTTAAGCAGCTCGTCTTCGAAAAAAATATCATCAATGCTTGGCTCATATTTGAGTATAAGCTTCTCCCTGCCTCCCGAAATATTGCTGTGAATGTCCTGTATTATCTCATTTAGCTCATTAACAAACTCGCGCCGCTTTTTTATAACGTGCCTGCCATACTCAAGAAGCTGCATATCCCATACCTGAAGTGTATCAATCAAATCAGGTCTGTAAGCTATATCCTTTAACAGTCTGTTCCTCTGAACTAATGTCTTATTATACTTACTCAGGTTAGACAGATATATTTTGTCAAGCTGGCAAAGCTCCAAATCTATAAATCTGCGTCTCTCGGCAGGACCGTTTTTGATAATATTGAGATCCTCAGGAGAGAAAAACACAATATTCAAAATTACCAAACAGCTCACTCGCCTTTTTGATCGGCATTTTATTGATGGCCACACCCTTTGCACCGTTTTTACGCAGATGCATATCAATCCGGTATTCCTTGTCATTTTTTCGACAATTGTCTGATATGTGCCTCATCCACGCCAAACCGGATCATTTCCTTGTCCTTGCTGCCCTTATGGGACTTTGTAGTGCCGCTCAAATATGCAGCCTCAAGTATATTTGTCTTGCCCTGGGCATTATCGCCGTAGATTATGTTGGTTTCACTGTCAAAGCTGATATCCAGTTTTTCGTAATTTCTGAAATTACTCAGTTGGATTGACTTAATAATCATTATTTAACAACCTTAACTGTTTCGCCGTCATATGAGAAAACATCTCCGTCGTGAAGCTTTTTTCCTCTCTGAAGCTCAGTCTCACCGTTTACAGTCACCTGACCATCCTGAATAACAATTTTTGCCTCAACTCCCGAGCTCACAAGGTCGGCCTTTTTAAGAGCCTGTCCCAGCTTAATGAACTCATCCTGTTCTCTTATAGAAATCTGTTTCATAAAATCTCCTAGTTTGCTGCTGTATTAAAATTTACCGGAAGAATGAGGTAAATAAACTTGCCCTCATCATCCTTAATGAAGCATGGTGCCTTTGGATTGACCATGTATAAATTAACCTCCTCCTCATCGATAACACGAAGTGCATCAATGAAGAACTTAGGATTAAAGCCTATCATAATATCTTTTCCGTCTTTGTCGATATCGATGTCCTCATTCATGGAACCGATAAATGAATTGATGCGAAGCTCCATATTGCCATCTGTGATATTCATGATAATAGGCTTCTTATCTCCCTCCTTGACAAGAAGAGTAGCACGGTCGATACAGTCAAGAAGCTCACGCTTATTGATGCGAACCTTAGTGTCGTAGTCAGATGAAAGCATCTGGTCAATCTTGAAATACTCACCCTCGATAAGACGTGAAACAACAGTAGTATTTTCAAATTCAAAAACAATATGATTATTGGTGATGTATATAACAACATCCTCATCCGCTGAACCCGGAATAATCTTGCTTATTTCCTGCAGAGTCTTGCCGGGAACAACAACCTTCTTGCTGTCATAGTGATTTTTCATCTCGATATATCTGATAGATATTCTGTGTCCGTCAAGAGAAACAACTCGAAGCTTATTCTCCTCAATCTCAAAAAGCTCACCTGTCATCAGTTTATTGTTGTCATTGTCGGCAATTGAAAAAATTGTCTGTCTGATAACCTCTTTAAGGGTAAATTGTGAGAGGACAATAGACTCATTTCTCTCAACATATGGTATGTAAGAAAAATCATCACCTGATTTTCCGATGATATTGAACTTGGCCTTTTCACATGATATGACGGTCTTGAAGGAAGCATCTGTCTCAATTGTTACATCATTGTCAGGAAGCTTTCTCACTATTTCTGAAAAAATCTTGGCATCAAGAGCGATAATTCCTCTCTCTTCGATGGTTCCGTCTATGATGGTTTCTATTCCAAGTTCCATATCGTTGGCCATAAGCTTAATCTCGTTTGCGGACGCATCAATTAGTATACACTCGAGAATTGCCATTGTAGTACGTGTAGGTACTGCCTTCGATACGATATTAACACCTTTCAGTAAATTTGCTTTTGAACAAATAAGTTTCATTTAGAAAAACTCCTTCCTGCGCGTATATATAAATATTTAAAAGATATTCGTAATATTCTTCTTAGGGGCTGTTAAAAAGTTTAAAACCCCTTCAAAGCCTTTAAAGACAAGCTTTAAGAGGCTTGATAACTTGATTAAAAGCCTGTTGAAAGTAAAAATGATAAAAATTGATAACTTTTTATTCACTTTCCTTCAACCTGTCATTAACATGCTCATGTGGAAATAAAGGCAAGGTTATAACCAAATTATTAACATGCAAATGAGCACATATATAATAGGTAGAAACTAATTTGGATTAATCTTTTTCTTGATAGTTTCTATGAGAGTACGTGTACTGTCATTCTCCTCGTAATCCTTGGTGACCTTCTTGATGCCGTGGATGATAGTAGAGTGGTCTCTGCCGCCCAAAAGCTGGCCGATTACATCAAGTGAATCAGAGGTCATGGTCTTGCAGAGGTACATGGCAATCTGCCTTGGACGTGCAATCTCGCTGCTTCTGGTCTTTGAAATCATCTGGTCAACAGAGATGTGGAAATGCTCTGAAACGACCTCAATGATGAGCTGTGCAGTGATTTCCCTTGGCTTGTCCGGCGTGATGATATTGGAAAGCTCCCTCTCAGCAATATCCATAGTGATGTGAGTATGCTCAAGATTGTGGAAGGCTAAAAGCTTGTTTAAGGCTCCCTCAAGCTCACGGATGTTGGAGCTGATGTTTGAAGCAATGTAGTTTAAGATATCATCATCTATATCAAAATTGTCAGTTTCAGCTTTCTTACGGAGGATAGCCATCCTCGTCTCATAGTCAGGAGTACCGATATCAGCCATCAGTCCCCACTCGAAACGTGAGCGGATACGCTCCTCGAGAGTCTCCATCTCCTTAGGCGGCTTATCAGAGGTAAGGATAATCTGCTTGCCCTGTGTCTGCAGTGTGTTGAAGGTGTGGAAAAACTCCTCCTGAGTACTTTCCTTTCCTATGATGAACTGGATATCATCAATCATGAGCACATCTACAGTCCTGTATTTGTCACGGAACTTTGTCATGGCAGAAGAATTACCGTTACGGATAGATTCGATAACCTCGTTGGTAAACTCTTCAGAAGTAACGTAAAGCACCTTGGTATCAGGATTCTGGTCAATGATGAAATGACCTATTGAATGCATAAGATGAGTTTTGCCAAGTCCCGGACCACCATATATATATAGCGGATTGTATGCTTCACCCGGGCTTTCTGCCACTGCAAGAGAAGCAGAATGGGCAAACCTGTTATTATTACCTACGACAAAGGTGTCAAATGTATAGTTAGGGTTTAAGTTTGAGTGATCCCCCTTTACAGGAGTCTGTGGCTCAAGCTGAGGGGTATCGTTGTTTTTAAACTTAAGGCTCTGAGCCTGATCCGGTAAAATAAACTGGATATCATACTCGATACCTGTCACCTCACCTATAGCTACCTTAAGAGGAAGATAATATTTTTTGTTGATATAGCTGAGCCCCATCTGCTCAGACGGAACGAGAATATACAGTGTATTGCCGTCTATGGCGAACACCTCAAGCGGTTTTATCCACGTATTAAAGGAAACGTCTGTCAGACCATGCTCTTCCTTGACCATCTGTAGTATTTCATTCCACTTTTCCATTACTTTATCCATCAAAGTTCTCCATTATTTAACATATAAAGAGTATATTAGGGGAATGTTCTCCACAATCCCATACATACTATATAGTACACTATTTTTGGCATTTAGGCAATGTAAAAAGATTTACAAAAATGCTTTATTAACATTTTTCAACCACAATTATACAAAGTTACCAACATGTTATTCACATATTGTGGATAACTTTTTGATATCTTGATAACTTTCCACAATATGTTGGTCACAATAGGTGGTTTATATCAAAATATAGACGGTTATCAAGAATTATTATATATATAGAAGAAACTCGTTTTCCACATTTTTATTGTGGAATATAAACCGATAAAAAAACATATGTAGAAATTTAAAGAAAATTGAGAAAATCCTTGACACAACAGGAATTTTTGTTATAATTATACCGATGTTTTTTAACGTAAAGGAGGTGGATATATATGAAGATGACATTCCAACCTAAGAAGAGACAGAGAGCAAAAGTTTCATGGATTCAGACAGAGAATGAAAACTGCTGGCGGAAGAAAAGTAATCGCAGCCAGAAGATTAAAAGGAAGAAAAAAATTATCAGCATAGGCCACAATTTTTGTGGTCTTTTCTTCATTTTTGATTGTTTTTAGAAGGACAGCTTCAAATGAAATTTTCAGATTCGTTGAAAAAAAACAAGGATTTTCAGAATGTATATAATAACGGTGTATCGTTTGCTAACAGATACCTCGTTATGTATGTTCTGAAAAATAACACAGAAAATAATCGTATAGGTATATCAGTTAGCAAAAAAGTTGGAAATAGTGTTATTAGACATCATATTACTCGTCTCGTGAGAGAGAGCTACAGACTACATGAGGACATGTTCGATAGTGGTTTGGACATCGTAGTCATCGCAAGAGTTGCAGCGCGGCATGTGGGTTATAAGGAAATAGAAAGTGCTGTTTTACATCTTGGAGGTCTTCACAGGATTATTAAGAAACAAAATATTTGAATAATGAAAAAGAAGATGGAATCGTTTTGAAAAGTATCTTAATATTTTTGATTAAATTTTATAGGAAGTATATTTCCCCGATGAAATCAACGAAATGCCCATATTGTCCGACCTGCTCGGAGTATGGTTTGCAGGCTGTGCAAAAGTACGGTGCCATAAAGGGTGGTCTGCTTGCGGCATGGAGGATATTGAGATGTAATCCTTTTTCAAAGGGTGGGTATGATCCGGTTCCATAGCAGCAATGGAGGTTTTTATGTCGGACATTTTATTAACCGCATATCCAGGCTCTATTCTTGGACCAATTGCCAAGCTTCTCGGTATCCTGATGGATTGGATATACAGTGGTATATCTAATATTACAGGTGGAAGAGTTGAGAGCGTTGTACTAAGTATTGTAATTATTACGATTATAATCTACATGTGTCTGTTGCCACTGACTATAAAGCAGCAGAAGTTTTCTAAGCTATCACAGAAAATGCAGCCCGAGATGCAGGCTATCCAGGCTAAATATAAAAATAAAAAGGACCAGGCTTCAATGATGGCCATGCAGGAGGAGACACAGCTTTTATACCAGAAGTACGGTATTTCTCCGATGGGAAGCTGTGTGCAGATGCTTATACAGATGCCTATTCTGTTTGCACTGTACCGTGTATTTTACAATATTCCTGCTTATCTGAGCGGAGTTAAGGGCTCTTTTACAGGGCTTGTTGATTCAATTCAGCAGACAAGCGGATATCAGAATACACTTGTCAGTCTGATGGAAAAGTATAATGTTGTTACATCAAGTGGTCTTAATGCTTCAAATGCGGCTTCAAAGCTTGCCGATGCAAGTGGTGATACTTTAAGCAATTATATCATTGATATCCTTTATAAGCTTCCTTCAAAGGGCTGGGATGCTCTTATGGACGGCAAGTTTTTTGATGGTATCCAGAGCGCAGTTGAGAAGACGCACGATGCGTTACTGCATTTCAACTACTTTTTGGGACTGAATATCTCAGATACACCTTGGTATATCATAAAGAGTAACTTTACGGACAAGCCTGATAAGTGGTTACTTTTTGTAATACTTGCACTGCTTATTCCTGTACTGTCATATCTGACACAGATGATCAATATCAAGCTTATGCCACAGGCTACAAACGGCAATGACCAGATGGCAAGCCAGATGAAGATGATGAATCTCATGATGCCATTTATGTCATTTGTTATCTGCTTTACAGTTCCTGTAGGTCTTGGTATTTACTGGATCTGCTCTGCACTTGTAAGAGGTATCCAGCAGTTCTTCGTAAACAGACATATTGAGAATCTTGATCTTGAGGCTGTTATGGCAAAGAACGAGGAAAAGGCAAAGAAGAAGAGAGAAAAAATGGGACTGTCTGAGGATTATATAAAGAAGGCAGCTCAGATTAAGACAAAGTCAATTGACAATAAGGCAAACGTATCTGTATCAGCAGGCACAGAGGAGAAGCTTGCAAAGGCCGCTGAGTACAAGGCTAATGCAAAGGCAGGCTCACTTGCTTCAAAGGCTAATATGGTTAAAGAGTTTAATGAACGCAATTCACGCAAATAGGGGGAGAAAATAGTGGAATACATTGAAGTATCTGCAAAAACAATTGACGATGCTTTGACAGAGGCATCTATTAAACTTGGAACAACAAGCGATAAGCTCGAGTATGAGGTAATTGATAAGGGAAGCAATGGTTTTCTTGGAATTGGCAGCCGTGATGCTGTCATCAAGGTTAAAAAGGCCGAGGCAAGTGTTGAGGATGAGATTCGCGAATTCCTTGACAGTGTGTTTAAGGCAATGAAGCTTGAGGTTACTATTGATATCAAAGTGGATGAGGACAACAGAAATGTTGATGTTGAGCTTAACGGACCGGAGATGGGCGTTTTAATCGGCAAGAGAGGTCAGACTCTCGATTCACTCCAGTACCTTACAAATCTTGCTATCAATAAGCAGTCTGAGAATTACTACAGAGTAAAGATTGATACTGAGGATTACAGAAAGAGAAGAAGAGAGACACTTGAGAATCTTGCCAAGAATATTTCATTCAAGGTTAAGCGTACAAAGAGACCTGTTTCTCTTGAGCCGATGAATCCTTTTGAGAGAAGAGTGATTCATTCTGCACTTCAGAATGATAGATTTGTTGAAACACACAGCGAGGGGGATGAGCCTTACAGACACGTTGTTGTGACACTTAAGAAATAATAGATATAAATCATTAAAAGGGTATCTGGTTTCAGGTATCCTTTTTGAATATATATTATCTTAGAATTTTTGAGGAATTTCATATGCAAAATGATACAATAGCGGCTATTGCCACAGCTATGTCTCCGTCAGGAATCGGAATTATCAGGATAAGCGGAGATGATGCACTTTCGGTAATAGACAGGATTTATAAAAGCAAGAATAATAAAAAGAAAATAAGCGCCTGTCAGTCACATACCATTCATTATGGTTTTATATATGACGGCGATGAGAAAATAGATGAGGTTATGGTGCTTTTGATGAAGGCTCCCAATACATACACGAGGGAGGACACTGTGGAGATAGACTGCCACGGTGGTGTGTATGTGATGAAGAGAGTGCTTGAAGCAGTAATCAAAAACGGAGCAAGACCGGCAGAGCCCGGAGAGTTTACTAAAAGGGCATTTTTAAACGGCAGGATTGATTTATCCCAGGCAGAATCTGTCATAGATGTAATAAATTCAAAAAATGATTTTGCGCTCAAAAGCTCTTTAAGCCAGCTAGGCGGAGCCGTGCTTGGAAGCATCAGGCAGATAAGAGAGCAGCTTTTGCATGAGATTGCATTTATTGAGTCGGCACTTGACGACCCTGAACATATTTCTCTGGATGGTTATCCACAAAAACTACGTGCAATTGTGGATAACGAGTATGTGGAGATAGATAGTCTGTTAAAAACCTCAGATAATGGAAGGATTCTGAAGGAAGGAATAAACACAGTAATCATTGGAAAGCCAAATGCCGGAAAGTCATCTCTTTTAAATGTGCTTGTAGGAAGTGACAGGGCAATTGTCACGGATATAGCCGGAACCACGAGAGATGTGCTTGAGGAACAGATTAATATTGGTGGAATCACCTTAAATCTCGTTGATACTGCAGGCATCAGAAGCACAGAGGATGTTGTTGAAAAAATTGGTGTGAAAAAGGCTATGGAGCATGCCAATGAAGCTGATTTAATCATATATGTGGTTGATTCGTCAGTGGTACTCGATGATAATGATTATGATATTATCAATTTTATTAAAGATAAAAAGGCTGTCATTTTACTAAATAAGTCGGATCTGGCTTCAAAGGTGTCGGCAGATGATATAAAAAAAGCTTGTGGATAAAACGGTTATTTCGGTTTCTGCAAAGGAAAGCTCGGGAATAGATGAACTTTCTGATACAATAAAGGAAATGTTTTTTGATGGACAGGTCTCATTCAATGATGAGATTTATATCACAAATATCAGGCATAAAAAACTATTGTCAGATGCTAAGGAAAGTCTTAAGCTTGTTATGAACAGTATTGATGATGATATGCCGGAGGATTTTTATTCGATTGATTTGATGAGTGCGTATGAGTCACTCGGACTCATAATCGGAGAATCGGTTGAGGATGATCTGATGGATGAGATATTCAGTAAATTTTGTATGGGAAAGTAGGCAGTTATGTGCAGTAAGTTTGTTGAAGAAAATTATGATGTTGTTGTAGTTGGTGCAGGACATGCGGGATGTGAGGCAGCACTTGCGTGTGCCAGGCTTGGACTTGAGACTATTGTTTTCACGGTAAGCGTGGACAGTATAGCGCTCATGCCGTGTAATCCGAATATCGGTGGAAGCTCGAAGGGGCATCTCGTCAGGGAGATTGATGCACTTGGCGGCGAGATGGGAAAAAACATTGACAAGACCTTTATCCAGTCAAAGATGTTAAATAAATCGAAGGGGCCTGCTGTTCATTCTCTCCGCGCGCAGGCAGATAAAGCGGAATATAGTATGGAAATGAGAAAAACCCTTCAAAATACCGACCATCTGACCATCAGACAGGGGGAGGTTTCTGAGATTGTTACCGATGAGAATAATTATATAGTCGGTGCAAAAACTACTTCGGGAGCTTTATATCATTGTAAGGCGATTGTGCTGTGCACCGGTACATATTTAAGAGCCAGATGCTTAACCGGCGAGATGATCACTCATACAGGTCCGAATGGACTTTTGGCAGCCAACCATCTGACTCAGTCGCTCATAGATCACGGAATTGAGATGCGCAGATTCAAAACAGGAACTCCAGCGCGTGTAGATAAGAGAAGTCTTGATTTTTCCAAGATGGAGGAACAGTTCGGTGACGAGAGGGTAGTGCCGTTTTCATTTACAACTGATCCTGAAAGTGTGCAGATTGATCAGGTTTCATGCTGGCTTACATATACGAATAGTAAGACCCATGAGATTATCAGAAACAATCTCGACCGTTCACCGATTTATGCAGGCATCATAGAGGGAACAGGTCCTAGGTATTGTCCTTCAATAGAGGATAAGGTGGTTAAGTTTGCTGAAAAGGAAAGACATCAGATATTTATTGAGCCTGAGGGATTAAACACAAACGAGATGTATGTCGGAGGTATGTCATCTTCTATGCCTGAGGATGTGCAGTATGAGATGTACCGCACTCTTCCGGGACTTGAAAACGTAAAGATAGTAAGAGACGCTTATGCCATAGAGTACGACTGTATCAATGCAAACCAGCTATATGCATCGCTCGAGTTTAAGAAAATACATGGTCTGTTCAGTGGTGGACAGTTCAACGGTTCGTCCGGATATGAGGAGGCAGCCTGTCAGGGACTTATCGCCGGCATTAATGCAGCAATGAAGATACTTGGCAAAAAGCCATTGATACTTGACAGGTCAGAAGCGTACATAGGTGTGTTGATAGATGATCTGGTTACTAAGAAAAATAGAGAACCTTACCGCATGATGACTTCAAGAGCGGAATATCGTCTCCTTTTAAGACAGGACAATGCAGATTTGCGTCTCACCGAGAAGGGATACGAGGTTGGTCTGATTTCAAAGGAAAGATATGACTATGTATGTAAAAAGAAAGAGCTTATTGATAAGGAAATAGAGAGAGTGTCGCATGTAAATATCGGCGCAAGGGCTGATGTACAGGAGATCCTGAAGAAATACAACAGTATAGAGCTAAGCAACGGAACCACACTTGAGGAGCTTATCAGAAGACCTGAGCTGGATTATGACAAGCTCGCTCCGATAGATCCCGACAGACCTAAGCTATCTGATGACACAAGAGAACAGATTAATATTCTTATTAAGTACGCAGGGTATATTTCAAGACAGATCAAGCAGGTTTCTCATTTTAAGAAGCTTGAGAAAAAACTGTTACCTACTGATTTTGATTATAATACTATTTCGGGTCTGAGAATTGAAGCACAGCAGAAGTTGAATGAATTTCAGCCTCTTAGTATAGGTCAGGCATCCAGAATTTCAGGTGTCACACCGGCTGATATATCGGTTTTACTGGTATTTCTGGAACAATTAAAATACTCAAATCCTGATTTATTTTCTAGATTAAACCCAGATAATACAAGCGTTGAACAATAATAATGGAGAATAAAATATGAAATATGATTTCACACACTTCACTGATGAATTATCAAAAATTAAATGTACATTAAATAATTCACAATTAGAGCAATTTGAGCTATATTATGACATGCTTATCGAAAAAAACAAGGTTATGAACCTTACTGCCATCACAGATTTCGACGAGGTAATAGAGAAACACTTCCTTGATAGCTTGTTTTTATGCCACACATTAGATTTAAACGCGGAAAAAAGTATCATTGATGTCGGAACCGGAGCTGGTTTTCCCGGTATTCCTCTTAAGATAGCTTTTCCCCAGCTTAAGATTACTTTATTAGATTCACTTAATAAGAGAGTTGGATTTTTAAATGAAGTTATTGAAGCGCTTGAGCTTAAGGATATTGAAGCTGTTCATGGCAGGGCAGAGGATTTTGCCAGAGATAAGGAAC
>ENA-OQEN01000465-OQEN01000465.1-human-gut-metagenome-genome-assembly--contig:-NODE-465-length-17727-cov-2.977614_pt1 | contig 17727 bp, 19 predicted proteins | sample MGYA00242791_ERZ504627 | MGnify/ENA primary metagenome ERZ504627 (study PRJEB26092, sample SAMD00036316) | human gut metagenome | host: Homo sapiens | study: EMG produced TPA metagenomics assembly of... | reverse complement strand
TCCGCAAGTACGACCGCACGGACGTCCGCGACATCCTCGAGCGCTCGAGTGCGCGCGAGACGACGATGCGCGTGGCCGTCGGCGCCGTCTGCAAGGAATTCCTCAAGGCGCTCGGCATCACGGTCGTCTCGCAGGTCACCTGCATCGGCGGCGTCAAGGTCGACCCGGCGAAGGTCGACCGCGCGAAGCTCGGCACGGATATCTCGGATCTCAACTGCTACGATGCGGAGGCCGAGGCGCAGATGAAGGAGAAGATCAAGGCGGCGCGCAAAGAGGGCGACACCTTGGGCGGTATCTTCGAGGTCACGGTGCGCGGCCTGCCGGCAGGGCTCGGCAGCCACATCCAGTGGGACCGCCGCCTCGACGGCAAGCTCGCCGGCGCTGATGTCCATCCAGGCCATCAAGGCGTGGAGATCGGCGCGGGCTTCGACTGCGCCATCCTGCCGGGCAGCCAGATCCACGACGAGATGTTCCTCGACGAGGCGGGCAAGGTCTACCGCAGGACGAACCGCGCGGGCGGCCTCGAGGGCGGCATGACGAACGGCGAGGAGCTCGTCGTCAAGGCGGCGATGAAGCCAATCCCGACGCTGATGCAGCCACTGCACTCCGTCGACATCGCGAGCCATGAGGAAGTGCTGGCCTGCAAGGAGCGCAGCGACACGTGTGCCGTCTCGGCGGCCTCCGTCGTCGGCGAGGCGATGACGGCCTTCGTCATCGCGCAGGCATCTGCGACAAGTTCGGCTCGGATGCGATGGTCGACCTCAAGGCCGCACTTGCTGCCTACAAGGCGCGCATCGGAAGGAATGGTGATCCGATGAAGAACATCGTGCTGATCGGCTTCATGGGCACGGGCAAGACGAGCACGGGCCGCGTGCTCGCGCAGAAGCTCGGCGCGGCCTTTCTCGACCTCGACCAGGAGATCGAGGCAGAAGAGGCATGTCCATCCCCGCCATCTTCGCGCAGAAGGGCGAGCCGTACTTCCGCGCCGCGGAGCACCGCATGGTCGAGCGCGTCGCCGCGCGGCAGAACGCCGTCATCTCGACGGGCGGCGGCACGGTCAAGGACCCTGCCAATGTCGCTCTCCTGAGGAAGAGCGGCCTCATCGTCTGCCTGACGGCTGACGTCGATACCATCCTCATGCGCACGGCCAGCAAGGGCGAGCGCCCTGTCCTCGACAAGGAGGATAAGGGCGACCGCCGCCGCGCCGTCGAGACGCTCATCGAGGAGCGCCGCCCGCTCTACCGCCAGGCGGACTTCTCGGTCGATACGAGCAAGCTCTCGCCGCTGCAGGTCGTCGAGGAAATCCTTCATTATCTGAAAACAAGAGGTGTCGTTCATGCGTAAGGTACGCGTCGCTCTCGGAGAAGAGAGTTATGATATTCTGATTGGCTACGGTCTTGAGAAAGAGCTCCAGGCGTTCGTGCAGGGGAGTGGCTTCTCGAATCAGGCCATGCTCGTGACGGACAGCAACGTCGGGCCGCTCTACGGCGAGAAGGTCCGCGCCATTCTCGAGGCGGGCGGCCTCCATGTGACCGTCGTGACGATCCCGGCAGGTGAGAGCTCCAAGTGCCTCGCCGTCGCTGAGAAGCTCTACACGCGGGCCATCGAGCTCGGCCTCGACCGCAAGTCGCCGATCTTCGCGCTCGGCGGCGGTGTCGTCGGCGACCTTGCGGGCTTCATCGCGGCGACGTACATGCGCGGCGTGCCGTTCGTGCAGCTGCCGACGAGCCTTTTAGCGCAGGTCGACTCGAGCGTCGGCGGCAAGGTGGCCGTCAACCACGCGCTCGGCAAGAACCTCATCGGCGCATTCTACCAGCCAAGGGCGTCTTCATGGACCTCTCCATGATGGAATCGCTGCCGAAGCGCGAGATCGCGACGGGGCTCGGCGAGATCATCAAGTACGGCATCATCTACGATGCGGACTTCTTCGCCTACCTCGAGCAGCATGCGGACGCGGTGCTCGCACTCGAACGCGAGGCTGCTGTCCACATGATCGCGCGCTCGTGCGAGATCAAGGCGGCCGTCGTCAGTGAGGACGAGAAGGAGAGCGGCCTGCGCCGCATCCTGAACTTCGGCCACACGATGGCGCATGCCATCGAGAAGGAGACGGGCTACATCCGCTACAACCACGGCGAGGCCGTCGCCATCGGCATGATCGGCGCGGCTGACATCAGCGCGCGCTCGGCATGATTCAAGAGGCCGATGTCGCGCGCGTCGAGGCGCTCGTCGCGCGCATGCAGCTGCCGACCAAGGCCGAGGGCTGCACGGTCGATGCGATGTACCGCGACATCTTCCACGACAAGAAGACCATCAACGGCAAGGTCAACTGGTGCTCATGCAGGGCATCGGCAAGGTGACCTGCCGCAACGACGTGCCTGAGGACATCGTGCGCGAGGCGATGGCCGCGCGCATCGGCAAGTGAGACGGCGATTCAAGAAAAATTTTGCAGGGGCGGTTGAAACCGCCCTTTTTTTATGGTATGCTATCTAGGTATATGGACGGTCCTCTGAGTGAGCATCGGGCTTGCCATGAACGTCTGCCATCAAGGAGGAAAAAAATGAATATCATCGAAACGTTAGAAAAAGAACAGCTCCGCTCGGATATCCCGGAGTTCGCACCTGGTGACACGGTCCGCGTCCATGCAAAGATCGTCGAGGGTTCCCGCGAGCGTATCCAGATGTTCGAAGGCGTCGTCATCGGCCGTCAGGGCACGGGCGTCCGCGAGACGTTCACGGTTCGCCGCATCTCGTACGGCATCGGCGTCGAGCGCATGTTCCCGGTACATTCCCCGCGCATCGAGAAGATCGACGTTCTCCGCAAGGGTATTGTCCGTCGTGCAAAACTCTATTATCTGCGCAACCTTACGGGTAAAGCTGCTCGTATCAAAGAGAAACGCTGATCGGCGTACGGTAGGGACTGCTTTTGGCAGTCCTATTTTGTTTGTAGAAAGGATTACAGGAGGAACCTTCATGAGTTCATTAGGAGAAGAGGCAAAAGACTGGGTCATATCGATCGTCATCGCGATCGTGCTGGCCTTCATCATCCGTCAGTTCGTCGTCGAGCTCTACATCGTCGACGGCCCGTCAATGCGGCCGACGCTGCAGTCGCAGGAGCGCCTCGTCGTCAATAAGTTCATCTACGACTTCCGCGCGCCGGAGAAGGGCGAGATCCTCTCTTCCAGTATCCGCGCGATACGAGCCGCGACTTCATCAAGCGCGTCATCGCGACGCCGGGCGACACGATCGAGATCAAGGGCGGCCGCGTCTTTGTCAACGACCAGATGCTCACGGAGGACTACATCCTCGAGCCGACGCGCAGCGAGTACCCGAAGGCGACGGTGCCTGAGGCACGGTCTTTGTCATGGGCGATAACCGCAACAATTCAGAAGACAGCCGCTTTGCCGATGTCGGCTTCGTGCCGTACAAGCTCATCAAGGGCAAGGCTGTGCTCGTCTTCTGGCCGCTCAGCGCGTTCAAGACGCTGCCGTGATGAGGAGGGATGACGATGAAGTGCATTTCCTGGAATGTCAATGGCCTTCGGGCCTGCCTCAAGAAGGGCTTCATGGAGTCGTTCGTGAAGCTCGACGCGGATGTCTTCGCGCTGCAGGAGACGAAGATGCAGCCGGAGCAGGCCATCCTTGACCTGCCAGGCTACCGCCAGTACTGGAACAGCGCGGAGCGCAAGGGCTACTCGGCACGGCCGTCTTCTCGCGCATCGAGCCGCTTGCGGTCACGTACGGCTCGGCATCGAGGAGCACGACCACGAGGCCGTGTGATCACACTGGAGTTCCCCGACTGCTACTTCGTGACGGTCTACACGCCGAACTCGAAGCGCGGCCTCGAGCGCCTCGCTTACCGCATGGAGTGGGAGGACGCGTTCCGCGCGTACCTCGTGGCTCTGGATGCGAAGAAGCCGGTCATCGTCTGCGGCGACCTCAATGTCGCGCACACGGAGATCGACCTCAAGAATCCGAAGACGAATCACCACAATGCGGGCTTCACGGATGAGGAGCGCGGCAAGTTCACGGAGCTCCTTGATGCGGGCTTCATCGACACGTTCCGCGCGCTCTACCCGGACCGCACGGGCATCTACACGTGGTGGTCGTACCTGCGCAAGCGCGCGATACGAATGCGGGCTGGCGCATCGACTACTTCGTGACGTCGGCGCGGCTGCGCGAGAAGATCGCGGATGCGACGATCCACAATGAGGTCTTCGGCAGCGACCACTGCCCGGTCGGACTGGAGCTCAGGCTATGACGGCGGCGCAGGTGAAGGGCCACAAGAAGACGAATCTGACGACGCTCTGCTACATCGAGCAGGACGGCAAGTACCTGATGATGCACCGGGTCAAGAAGGCGCACGACATCAACCACGACAAGTGGATCGGGGTCGGCGGCCACTTTGAGCCGGATGAGACGCCGGAGGAGTGTCTCCTGCGCGAGGTGCGGGAGGAGACGGGCCTCGTGCTCGACTCGTTCCGGCTGCGCGGCATCATCACGTTCATGTCGGACAAGTGGCAGACGGAGTACATGTTCCTCTACACGGCGGATGCGTTTCACGGGGAGCTCGTCGGGCGCGACGGGTGCCGCGAGGGCACGCTCGAGTGGGTCGCGAAGGATGCGGTCTACGAGCTGCCCATCTGGGAAGGGGATAAGATCTTCTTCCGGCTGATGGAGCAGAGGGAGGCGGTGTTCTCGCTGAAGCTCCGGTATGTCGGGGATACGCTCGTGGAGAAGGCGCTGGATGGGAAGGCGTTCTGAACTGCGATAAAATGAGATAGGAAAACCCGGTACGAGGATGGGCTCGTGCCGGGTTTTTGTTTACATCGTATGGGGAAAGCGCGAATCGCGGGGAGCGCACATCGCGGATGGGGCGGGGCACCTGTTCTGGCTTCGCCGCTCCGCTGAATGAGCCTATGGCTGGTTTGGTGATGGAGGCGGGTTCGCCGCCTGCCGCGGCGTTCTGACATTGTGGTGCTATGCTGGGGAGCGGGAGGGCTCAGCCCTGCGGGCGGTCGCTGCGCGGCTCCAGGCGGAACAGGTGCCCGCCCAGAGTTACGTTTGTGGATGCGAGGGCGGCGGAGGCGGCTGCGCCTGTCCGCCGGAGATTTGCGGGATGGCGGATGCGGCTGCGCCTGTCCGCCGTTGGGGCGTGCAGCTCGGCGGGGGTTGGCAATGTGAGCTTGGGTAGAAGCGGCGGAGGCGGCTTTGCCTGTCTGTCCGCCGGGAGTTTGCGGGATGGGCGCAATCGGCTGCGCCTCTTCGCCGAAGTCAGGCTTTTTCTATCGTTACGCTGACGTCGTAGAAGGTGCTGCCGCCGTCTTTGTCGGTGAGGCGCATGGAGGTCAGGCGGTTGGTGTTGCCGTCTTTGGTGTAGGCCTGCCACCAGATGCCTTCGGTGACGAGGGTGCCGCGGTTGATGCGGTCGGAGAGCTTCAGGGTGAAGTGGGCGTGGCCGCGTTTGTTTTTGGCGCGGACGGGGTCGCCGTCGTGGAGGCCGCGCGCGGCGGCGTCTTCGGGATGGATGAGTAGGGTCATGATGTTGCCGCGGGTGAGCTCGTCGCGCTCGTTGAAGGAGCTGTCGAGGATGCGCATGTCGGGGGCGTTGATGAGGTGGAAGGGCTCGCTGTTCTTGTGGGGCGGCAGGTAGTCGGGCAGGGGAGGCTGGCAGCGGGGGTTCTGGATCTCGATCTTGCCGGAAGGGGTGGCGAAGTGGAGCTTGTAGTCTTCGGGCAGGGGCAGGTCGACGGGGAGGCAGTCTCTTAGCTTCTGGAGTGCTTCGCTACTGAGGGGCAGGGGCCAGGCTTTCTTGGTGGAGTCGATGATGGCTTCGACGAGGTCTTCTTCGGTCTTAGTGAAGATGGGGTCTGTGAGGTGCATGGCCTTGGCGAGCAGGCGGACGGTCTGCCAGTTGCTCTTGCTCTCGCCGACGGGCGGGATGACGGCTCTGGCGCGCTGGATGGTGTAGTGGCCGTAGGAGTAGTAGAGGTCTTCGCTCTCGAGGGAGGTGGTGGCGGGCAGGACGATGTCGGCGTAGCGGGTGGTGTCTGTGAGGAAGCGCTCGTGGACGACGGTGAAGAGGTCTTCGCGCTGGAGGCCGTGCAAGACCTGGTTCTGGTCGGGGGCGGTGCAGGCGGGATTGGAGGAGTAGATGTAGAGCGCCTTGACGGGAGGTGTCAGGTCTGTATCGTTGAGCGCGCGACCGAGCTCGCACATGTTGATGTGGCGAACGCCTCTCTGCTCGAGGTCGGGGCGGCGGATGATGTTCTTGTCGAAGGCGTGGCTGCCGGAGGCGGAGGTCAGGAGCCGCCGCCTTTCTTGGCGTAGGCGCCGACGAAGGCGGGCAGGCAGGTGATGAGGCGCGAGGTCATGGCGCCGTTGACGTAGCGGGACTGGCCGCTGCCGAGGCGGATGAAGGGGGCGCGGGCATTGCCGTAGGCATGGGCGAAGGCGCGGATATCCGGCGGCGGGACGCCGGTGATGGCTGCGGCGTCCTCGGGGGTGTAATGCGGCAGGACCTTTTGCTCGAGTTCGTCAGCTCCCTGTACGTACTCCTTGAGGAAGGCGCGGTCGGCGAGGCCGTCTTGTACGAGCACGTGGAGGATGGCGAGGGCAAGCGCGCCGTCGGTGCCGGGGCGCGGGCAGAGGAAGGCGTCGGCGTAGTCGGCGGTCTTCGTGCGGTAGGTGTCGATGCAGTAGACCTTGGCGCCTCTCTTGCGAGCCATCTCGATGTCGTGGCGGAAGTGGATGTCGGTCGCGAGCATGCTGATGCTCCAGAGGACGATCATATCGCTATGCTGGGCTTCCTGCGGGGCGGTCGGCAGCGTCGCGCCATGACGTCGCGATAGCCGCGGCTCTTGGCGGGCGCGCAGATGGTGCGGTCGAGGCTCGTGGCGCCGAGCGCGTAGAAGAGGGCGTGGCCGGCGCTGTAGCCGATCGTGCCCATCGTGCCGGCGTAGGAGTAGGGCAGGATGGCCTCGGCGCCGTAGTCGCGGATGATGGACTGCCAGCGTCCCGCAATCTCTTCGATGGCTTCATCCCAGCCGATGGGGATAAAGCGCCCTTCACCCTTCTGGCCGATGCGCCTTAGCGGCGTCAGGATACGCTTTGGTGAGTGGACCGTGCGCTCGTAGTGGGCCATCTTCGGGCAGAGCGTGCCGCGCGTGAAGGCGTGGGCGGGGTCGCCCGCGACACAGACGGCCTTGCCGTCCTCGACGGTGATGAGCAGCCGCAGCAGTCGGGGCAGTCGTAGGGACAGACGGACGGCTTGATTTCTTTCATAAGGACCTCCTGTAGGACAGATGTGAGTTGGTCTTATTATACCATAGCCGCTGCACCGGCGTCTCGTGCAGGAAAAATGGGATTGCAGTAAGAGAAGGCTCTATGATAGAATGGTAAGCAGTGTAACTTGACATGCATCATTCACATATACTGGGAGGAAAAGGATTTTGTCAGCTTTAAGCGAAGAACTCGATAAGGAAATCAAGAAGCGCCGCACGTTTGCGATCATCTCGCACCCGGATGCCGGTAAGACGACGCTGACGGAGAAGCTGCTGCTCTACGGCGGTGCCATCCATCTCGCGGGCTCTATCAAGTCGCGCAAGACGCAGCGCCATGCGGTGTCGGACTGGATGGAGATCGAGAAGCAGCGCGGTATCTCGGTCACGTCGTCGGTGCTGCAGTTCGACTATGATGGCTGCCGCATCAACATCCTCGACACGCCGGGCCATCAGGACTTCTCGGAGGACACCTACCGCACGCTCATGGCCGTCGACAGCGCGTCATGGTCATCGACGTCGCGAAGGGCGTCGAGGCGCAGACGAAGAAGCTCTTCAAGGTCTGCAAGCAGCGCGGCATCCCCATCTTCACGTTCGTCAACAAGCTCGACCACTACGGCAAGCTGCCGATCGACCTCATGGACGAGATCGAGAACGTGCTCGGCATCCGCTCGTACCCGATGAACTGGCCAATCGGCCAGGACGGCCAGTACATGGGCGTCTACGACCGCCGCAACGACAAGGTGCTGCTCTTTGCGGCCGACACGACGCACGGCCAGCAGGCGCGCATCGCGGACGTCTACGAGCCGGACGACCCGGCCGTCATCGAGCGCGTGGGCGAGGAGACGTGGCAGGCGCTCAAGGACGACATCGAGCTCCTCGACGAGGCCGGTGAGGAATTCGACATGGAGAAGGTCAACTCGGGTGAGCTCACGCCGATGTTCTTCGGCTCGGCCATGACGAACTTCGGCGTGCAGGACTTCCTCGAGGGCTACATCCGCATGGCGCCGACGCCGCAGCCGCGCATGTCGAGCGACGGCCTCATCGCGCCGGACGACGAGAAGTTCTCGGGCTTCGTCTTCAAGATCCAGGCCAACATGAACCCGGCGCACCGCGACCGCCTGGCCTTCATCCGCATCTGCTCGGGCAAGTTTGAACGCAATATGAGCGTCTGGCATGAGCGCTCGGGCAAGATCATCAAGCTCGCGCAGCCGCAGCAGTTCCTCGCGCAGGACCGCCAGATCATCGACACGGCGTACCCCGGCGACATCGTCGGCCTCTTCGACCCGGGCATCTTCGGCATCGGCGACACGATCTGCGACGAGAGCCACAAGTTCAAGTACGCCGACTTCCCGGTCTTCCCGCCCGAGAAGTTCGCGCGTGTGCAGGCGAAGGACACGATGAAGCGCAAGCAGTTCGTCAAGGCATCGAGCAGCTCACGCAGGAGGGCGCCATCCAGCTCTTCCAGCAGGCAGGCGCTGGCATGGAGTCCTACATCGTCGGCACGGTCGGCACGCTGCAGTTCGAGGTGCTCGAGTACCGCCTCAAGAACGAGTACAACGTCGACATCACGATGAACATGCAGCCGTACGAAGTCGCGCGTTGGCTCGCCTTCAAGGACGGCAGCGAGGTCACGCCGGCCTCCCTCAAGGGTGCCGACCGCGGCATGTTCGTCTACGACCGCAAGGGCAACCCCGTGCTGCTCGTCAGCAACGAGTGGGCGCTCGGCTGGATCATGGACAACAACCCGGACCTCATCCTCAACCACGTGCCGTTTGACCGCAAAGAAGCTTGAGCCGCAGCTCTTCTTGCAATAGAAAACCCCAGACAGGGCGACAGCCTTGTCTGGGGTTTCTTTTATCTGGGTAGGTCAATCTGAGGACAGGTTTTCCTGGATTTGCAGCATCACATCCTGGAGGTCCTGCAGCGCTTCTGGTGGAAGGTCCTGCAGTGCCTTGCGGCGATGCTCAGCCACGGCGGCGGATAAGTCGTGGTGGGCTTGGGCGCCCTTTTCCGTGAGCTCGATGAATTTGCCGCGTGCATTGGGATGGGAGACGCGCGTGATCAGGCCTTTCTTCTCCATCTTCGTCAAGGTCTTGGAGATGGCCGCGGGCTCTACGCCGAGATACTGGCTCAGCGCGGTCTGCGCGCAGTCCTGACGATGATGGATCAGGTTCAGGATGGTCCATTCGGAGCCGTAGATGCCGGTGGCAGCGATCTTCTGGTTCAGGGTCTTGGAGAACAGGCGCATCGTCTGGTAGAGCTGATGGATCAGGCGATCGCTGTCGCTCTCCTGCCAGCTTGTCTTGTCCATGATTTACTCCTCTGCTTCTTCTGGCTGGCGCACCTGGCGGGACAGGCGATGTGCCAGCAGGCCGAATAACACGAAGGCGGCCATGATGACGAGGACGTAGCGGTACATGGCGATGTAGCCGACCGTGCCAGCCAGGCTGCCGAGGGCGACGATGCCGGTGCTCGTGCCGATGTCGAGCATGTTGTAGAAGGTGGCGCTGGCGGCGCTGCGGCGGTCGGCCCGGACGACATTGAGCATCCAGGTCATGAGGGCTGGCAACAGGAGCCAGCACCGAGATCGTAGAAGACGGAAGCGGTGAGCAGCACGGGCAGGCTGCCGGCTGCGAGGATCAGGCAAGGGCCACGCAGTAGAGCAGGGCACCGGGAATCACGACGGCAAAGGCGCGTAGCGGTCGAGGAGGCGACCGCCGAACGGGCGGGAGAGGAAGATGAAGAAGGTTCCCACGATGAAGAACAGGCCAGCGCTGCTGATGCCGGCCTCTGAGGCCATCATCGCGATGAACGTGTTGACACTGCCGTAAGCGGCGCCGAAGAGGATGGTCAGGATGGCGGGGATGCCAGTCCCTGCCTCATAGAGGCGGTTGCGGAAGGAGAGGTGCACGGCCGGCACGGGGAGCGCCGGCTCTCTCTCGGCTGTGCGGTCCTGGCGGGCGGCAAAAAGCGCTGCGAGCGTCGCGATGCCAGAGGTGATGAACAGGCCCAGGGCTGATGTCGGAGAGGAGCATCAGCCCAAATGCCGGGGCCAGGGCCATCGCGATCGTGCTGCCCAGGCCGAAGTAGCCGATGCCCTCACCGCGGCGCGAGGCCGGGATGACGTCAGCGACCAGGCTGCGGCGAAGGTCGTGCTGAGCCCGAAGCCAAAGCCGTGGATGACGCGGGCTACGACGATGGCACCGATGGAATCCAGCAGTGCGTATCCCGCCGTTGCCAGCAACGAGAGGAGAAGGCCGGCGTAGAGGCAGGTCTTCTTGCCGAAGGCACGCACGCCGGTGTCGGTGAACAGGCGGATGAAGATGGCGGAATACCCAAAGATGCCGGCGATCAAGCCAATCTCTGAGCCAGATGCGCCCAAGCTTGCCACGTAGATGGGCAGCGTCGGGAGCAGGATATGGAATCCGACAAACAGCAGGCCATTGGCTGTCGTCAGTGCAAGGAAATCTCGGGACCAAAGTTTTTCTTTTGTCATGAAAACGACCACTCCTTTGACATGAATATTAACTAGTTAATTTTGAGTTGCGTCTGCTATTATAACGCACCGCAATCACTTTGTCAAAAGGTGGTCGCCTTAGGTCGCAGTCGGATTGCCCAGTCGGACAGTCCGACCATCAGGAATCAGGATCTCGGAAGTTTGGAAGTGAAGTTCGGAAGTTCGGCAGTTCGGAAGGGTTCCGCCATTCAGAAGTAGCGCTCCTGTATGGCGTGGATGGCTTCATCGAGGCTGCTCGGGCGGAAGTGGATGCCGTAGCCGACGTAGATCGGCGGCGTGGCGAAGCGCGGCAGCAGCTTGACGGCGATGCGGCCGTCGAGGTCATAGAAGAAGATGTTGTAGCTCTGTGTCTGGCTGCCGAAGTGGTGCGTGAGGAAGTCGACGATGATCTGGATGAAGTCAGCCGTTGTATCGATGGCGGCCGGTGTCAGGTCCTCAGGCGGCAGGATGTTGAACTCCCAGAAGCCGATGCGCGGCACATTGGAGACGTTGAGCGTGACGCCGTCTCGCTCGTAGATGACGGGGCCCTCGAACTCCTCGGGGCGGCAGAGCAGCTCCTTCTTGACGTGCGGCAGGCCGATGAGCTGCATGTGCGGATGGCGGATGGTGCCGCCGGAGAGCGGGCCGTAGTTCTTGAAGAAGAGCACGGCCTCGTAGCGGCCGCTCTCCTTGAGCCGCTGCCACATGCGCAGGCCGAAGCGGATGAGCGCGTGCATGTGCTCCTTCGTGTAGGAGGGCATGTCGCTATGGCAGACGCGTCCCTCGATGAGGACGAACTGGTCGGCGCCCTCGATGACGTTGTATTTGTTGCGCAGGAAGACCATATCTCCCTCGGTCTCGATGACGCCGGTCAGGTGCTCGCGGTCGCAGAACGGGCACGACTCTTCTTTGTGGCGGATGGTTTCGGGTTTCTGGCGGGCTGCGCTGACGTCGAAGCCCATGAGATTGATGTCCATGCTGACTTCCTTCCTGTCTTCGTATATTTGTCAAGAAATTACTGGATTGATTCGTCCAATAATGATATAATCTCAATGTTGAGTACCATTATAGCGGTATACTGGTATTTTTGCAATTTGCGAGAGGCGGGGGAACCTGCCTTTCTTCTTTCCCGAAATTCTTAGTTCCAGCAAATTCTATGCACGTAGGCGGTGTTTTCCATTAGCAAGCAAGATGTAGAGGCAAATGTGCAGGCGGCACAGCAGCCCCAAGAAGCCCAAGGCTCCAACAAGTCCCCGGACGAGGGCAAGAAGTCAAGCAAGGGAGAGTCCTTCCTCAAGGGCACGTTCATCCTGACGATTGCCGGCTTTGTCGTCAAGGTCATCGGCTCCCTCAACTGGATCTTCGTGTCGCGTATCCTCGGCGGTGAAGGTATCGGCCTCTACCAGATGGCCTTCCCAATCTATTTCTTCGCGATGACGGTCTCACAGGCCGGTGTGCCGGTGGCCATCTCCATCATCACGGCGGAGCGCGTGGCGCTCAAGGACATCTACGGCGCGAAGCGCGTCTTCCGCATCTCGATGGGGCTCATGCTCGTCACGGGCCTTCTGTTCTCGGTGCTGACGTACTTCGCAGCGGACTGGCTCATCGAGTGGCACTTCATCCGCGATGCGCGCGCGTACCTCTCGATGGTCGTGCTCGCGCCGACGGTCTTCTTCGTCACGCTGCTCGCGGCTTCGCGCGGCTACCTGCAGGGCTGGCAGCGCATGACGCCGACAGCGGTCTCGCAGATCGTGGAGCAGATCTTCCGCGTCATCACGATGATCCTCTTGGCGCAGCTCTTCCTGCCCTGGGGCCTCGAGTACGCGTCGGCCGGTGCCTCGCTCGGCGCCTTTGCCGGTGCGGTCACGGGCCTCATCGTGCTCGTCTACTACCACTGGAAGCTCGACCGCGACATCGAGCGCGACTACGGCCATGACATCAAGCCGCTGCCGGGCACGGAGCACGAGCCGGTGCTCAAGATCATGCGCCGCATCTTCATGCTGTCGCTGCCGGTCTCGGCGGCGAGCATCATGCTGCCGGTCGTCTCGAACCTCGACCTCATGATCGTGCCGCAACGCCTCGAAGTCGCGGGCTACAGCGTCAATGAGGCGACGGAGCTCTTCGGCTACCTGACGGGCATGGCGGTGCCACTCGTCAATCTCTCGTGCATCATCACGGCCTCGATGGCCATGAGCATCGTGCCGGCCATCTCGGAGGCGCGGGCGCTGCGCGACATGAAGCGCGTCTACAACCAGACGGCGGCCTCGGTGCGCATCTCGAACTTCGTCTGCTTCCCGGCCTTCGTCATCGTCTTCGTGCTCGCGACGCCGATCTCGTCACTCATTTACAATGCGCCGGGCGCTGGCCCAGCGGTCATGATCTCGGCCTTCAGCATCGTGCTGCTCGGCCTGCATCAGGTCTCGACGGGCATCCTGCAGGGCCTCGGTCATCCGACCATCCCGATGGTCAACATGATCCTCGCGGCGGCGGCCAAGGTCATCCTGAACTGGGAACTCACGGCACTGCCGTGGCTCGGCATCATGGGTGCGGCCTGGGCGACGGCGGCGGACATGGGTGTCGCGGCCATCATCAACCTGTTCTTCATCTACAAGTTCATCGGTTACCGCATGGAGATCCCGCAGCTCCTCAAAACGCTGTTTGCTGCGGCGGTCATGGCGGTCGCGGTCTACTTCTTCTATGATTGGACGATGGCTTGGTGGAACATCGGCGCCATCTCGACGTTCGGCGCGGTTTTCTTCGGCTGCTTCGTCTACATCGCGACCATGCTGCTCGTCGGCGGCCTGCTCGAGGATGACCTCGCACGGATGCCGATGATCGGCCGCATCGGCATCCGCGTCCTGCGCCGCATCGGCGTGTTCAAATCGTAATATGTGATATTGTGGTATAAATAGGGGGAACATACTTTGAAGAAGCTCGTGCTCTTCTACAATCCTGTTTCGGGGCATGCTGCTTCAAGAACAAGCTTGACTGGATCGTCGAGGCGTTCCAGCGCCGCGGCATCCTCGTCGTCTTCTACCGCACGCGCCGGGAGGGCAATGAGGAATTCATCCCGTTCGTGCGCGAGGTGAATCCGGACGGCCTGCTCGTCGCGGGCGGCGACGGCACGGTCCACGAGATTGTCAACCTCATGATGAAGGGGAGTCTCGACCTGCCGCTCGGCATCATCGGCAGCGGCACGTCGAACGACTTCGCGACGTACCTCGGCGTCAACACGGACCTCGAGGCGTATCTCGACACGATCGCCTCGGGCCGCACGCGCGCGTGGACCTCGGCCTCATGGACGGCACGTATTTTATCAATGTTGCGAGTGGTGGCGCGATGGCCTGCATCGCGCACGAGGTCAATGCGCGCATCAAGAACTCGCTCGGCAAGATGGCCTACTATCTCAAGGGCATCGGAGAGCTGCCGAAGTTCCGCTACTTCCCGCTCAAGATCGAGGCGGACGGCGCGCATTACGAGCTCGAGACGTTCCTGTTCGTCATCATCAACAGCCCGGTCGTGGGCAGCATGAAGAACGTGGCGAATGGGGTGGCGGTCGACGACGGCAAGCTCGACCTGCTGTCAATCGGCAAGTGCAGCATCCCGAAGCTCATGAGCATCACGGCGGACCTCATCGCGGGCAAGCCCGTGTCGGAGCGCGAGGACGTGCTGCACGTGCAGGCGAAGCACTTCCGTATCGAGTCGGGGATACCCGTTGAGAGCGACATCGACGGAGAGTGCGGGCCGATGCTGCCGCTGACGATCGAGACCGTGCCACGGGCAGTGGCGATTTACTGCTGAAAATTACACAGAGCGAGATAGAAAAAGGGCTGCGCATCGGGTTGTTCGATGGATGTGCAGTCCTTTTTTCAGCGTGCAAGGGGCGTGGGGATACCCTTCGGCTTCGGCGCTCAGCTAAATGGGCCTATGCTTGGTTGGCGGATGAAAGTGAGTTCACGCTTGCCGCGGCGTTGTTACATCGTGTGACTTTGATAGGCCTTACTTAGGGCCCAGCCTGTGGGCGGTCGCTTCGCTTCTGCAGGCGAAGGGTATCCCCACGCCCTGAGAGACAGAGTGCAAAGGTGATTGCGCAGCCGAGAGAAATCGTGGAAGGGGCGGGGAAATGCCTTTCGGCTTCGGCGCTCAGCTAAATGGGGCCCATGCTTGGTTGGCGGATGAAAGTGAATTCGCCGCCTGCCGCGGCGTTCTTACATTGGATGGTCTAGGTAGGTCTTACTTGGGCTCCAGCTGCGGGCAATCACTCCGCTTCTGCAGGCGAAGGGCATTCCCCCGCCCTGAGATACAGAGAAAAATGGTGGCCGCAGTCTTGAGTTATGGCGCGTAGGGGAAGGGAGCTGCCGTATACTTTAAGGGTATAGAGTGAAGGGGATGCCTTCAGGCAGGTATGAACTAGGCTGGGGACATGTATTTCGCCTGCAGGGCTGGAGCGATTGCCCAAAGGGCTGAGCCCTCGCTCAGTATAGGCATAGAAAAAGGATGTCAGGACGCCGCGGCAGGCGGCGAGGTGACATCCTTGCTGATCGTATCATAGGGCTCATTCAGCGGAAGACCGAAGCCGAAATACATGTCCCCGGCCCTTCCACGATGTAAACCCACTCATCGTGCGTATTCTCATTCGTCGTGATCATCGAGCTGGCCGAGGTAGTGGGCGACGAATTGCTGGGCGGTGCGGCCGCTGCGGCCGCTGTGGGTCATTTCCCAGCGCACGCCGGCGATGCGCAGTTCTTCTGGCGTGAGATGGATGCCTTCTTTGCGCAGTCTGTGGTCGATGATGGCGAGGTATTCTTTTTGGTCGGGGGCGTAGTACTGGATGATCAGGCCGAAGCGGTCGGAGAGGGAGATGGTCTCGTTCATGCTGTCGTCGCGGTAGACGTCGTCCTGGCTCTCGCTGCGGTCGCGCCAGCTCTCGCGGATGAGGTGGCGGCGGTTGGAGGTGGCGTAGATGAGGACGTTCTCGGGGCGCGATTCGACGCCGCCTTCGATGGCGACTTGAGGTACTTGTACTCGGCGTCGGACTCCTCGAAGGAGAGGTCGTCGAGGAAGATGATGAAGCGCTTGCTGGCGAAGTAGCGCAAGGCGTCCATGATGTCGGGCAGGTGGCTGAGTTGCGGCTTGGTGAGCTGCAGGATGCGCAGGCCGCGGCTGTAGTAGACGTTGGCGAGGGCCTTGACGGCGGAGGATTTGCCGGTGCCGCGCGCGCCGACGAGCAGGACGTTGTTGGCGGGCTTGCGCTGGACGAAGGCCTCGGTGTTGTCGATCAGCTGCTCTTTCTGATGGGCGTAGCCGATGATGTCATCCATCTCCATGGCTTCGAAGTGGCGGATGCCGATGAGGCGCTGGAGCTTGGCATCCCAGCGGAAGGCCTTGAAGGAAGCGATGTCGCCGTAGCCGAAGCTCTGGTAGTAGCGCAGCAGGGCCGTGGCGAAGTTCTCGGCGGTGCTGGCATTCTTGAGCAGGTTCTCAAGTGCGTCGGATGCTTCGGTCTGGAGTGGCATGGTCGGCTTGTAATCGTCGAGCAGCGGCAGGTCGAGGTAGAGGCTCGCGGGCTCGGTCAGGAAGGGCAGGAGCAGCGTGAGGTCGTGCAGGAAAGCCTGCTTGAGGCTCGCGCCGACGGGGCTGTCGTGCATCTCGATGGTCTGGGCGGCGAGGTTGGGGTCGTGGACGAGCAGGTAGATGAGGTAGCTGCGCAGCAGGCTGCCGTGCAGCCCGACGTCCTCGGCGGTCTCGATGATCTTCGCGGCGCACGGGCCAATCTGGCTCTTGTTGCCGTCGAGCACGGCCATCAGAGACTGGACGGCCGGGTCATCGAGAAGGCTGCGGCAGATCAGCAGCTTGTGCAGGTTCGGGTATTCAGACATAAAATCTCCTCCTGATAAAAGACATGCGGAAAGCATGTTGACGTTGCGAGATGGTCTCTCCATTATACTCTGCATCGATGTGGTTGTAAACCTGTAAACTGAGAATCAGGCGTGATGCGCGATCCTGATGAAATGCGGGGACGTGATGAAGTCGTTCTGATGCAAGGCTGCAAGTGGTGCACTGTCCGGCAGTGAGAGGGCGCGCAGCTCGGTGGCGCGCGTGTCGAGGGCGAGCATCGCCTGCAGCGGTGTCAGGTCGCCTTCGAGCGCTCGCGGGAGTTCAGCGCGGCGCTGACCTTGGTGATGAGGGGCAAGGTGCTGCGCTCCTTGACTGTGTGCAGCAATTCGCGGCCCACTTCGTCAAAGGCGAGCACGCGCGCGTAGAGGGGGCCCGTCTCTGCAGCCTCGCGGGCGGCGCGTTCACCTGTGCCGAGCAGCAGGTGCGGGACGATGCGGCTGATGCGGCTCGCGGGGTAGCGGCTCGTGACCATCCCCGCGATGAGCTCCTGCAGCGTCTGGCTCTGCCGGCTCTTGGCGAGCAGCCGGTTCGCGAGGCCTTCCTGCAGGCCGAAGATGGCTTCAAGCTCGCGGCCCTGCATCGTCAGCAGCCGCGCGAGCAGCGGGCGGAAGAGGCGCTCGGTCGAGGCAATCTCTGCGGGAAAAGCCGCGCGAATGGCAGCGTACGTCGCCTCGGGCAGAGAGTCCCTGAGCGAGGCAAAGTCGGGCTGCGCTTTCGCGAGCTCCCCGCGGATGGCCGAGGCGCTCGCCAAGGGGCCGAGCGAGGCTTCGTGATAACCCGCACCGCGCCGCGCAATGAGCAGCGGCTCGATGCCCGGCGCATAGCCGCGGAGCGCGCGCAGGTACTCGATGGCGAGGATGTTATTGGGCTGGCGCAGCAGGTCTGATGCAAGGCCGCTCTCCGTTTGCAGGATGGCGGTCAGGGCCTTGGCGTACGAAGCGCCCGCACGCAGCGCCTCGTGGAGCGCCGCCTGCGTCTCTGGCGCGTCGATGGCGTGCGCGGCCTCCATGAGCGCGCGAGGTCCGGACTCTCCGCGCCGAAAGCGAGCGTGCGAC